>ENA-OSET01000990-OSET01000990.1-sediment-metagenome-genome-assembly--contig:-NODE-990-length-30621-cov-4.014831_pt1 | contig 30621 bp, 24 predicted proteins | sample MGYA00237882_ERZ534229 | MGnify/ENA primary metagenome ERZ534229 (study PRJEB26408, sample SAMN06266212) | sediment metagenome | isolation source: Hudson Canyon methane seep mesocosm | place: USA:Hudson... | reverse complement strand
TAAGGCTAGTGTTTATTTTTATAGACCTTCCCGCTTTACGGGAAGTGGTATGACTATGCCTGTTATAGCTAATAAAATTGAAATCGGAACATTAGACAGTGGTGCATATTTTAAGAAAAACCTCTCTCCTGGTACTTATAAAATTCATTCAAGAACTACTTTGATAGATAGAATCTCTACTATTTCATTTGAGGCAGGAAAAATATATTTTATAAAGTGTTATATAGATCGAGGGATGTGGCTAAGCTCAATAAGATTTGGCATGATTCATAAGGATGATGCAATACTAGAAATCAAGAAAACGTCACTACAGCTTTTGTGGGTAGCCCCCAAATGTAATTCAATGCAGAAAATTTGCAGTGATTTACAACCGATATTGGAAAATTCAGATAATTATGAAGAGAAAGATGGCGAGTATTATTCGGTAGATCCTGTAGATAAAAGAGAATCAGTTGATTCATTTGATAGTAAAGGTGAATACGAATTATTAGAGAGATAAAGCAATACGGTCTATTGTTATGATGAGGGAATCATAGCTAATTTTTTATGTAAATACTTAGAGAGAATATTTTGAAATATAGTAGATTATTTGGGTTGGTAATTTTTTTATTGATGAGTGGCTGTACCACATTTAAAAGGGTTAATCTTAGCTCGGAGAGTTTAGAAAGTAATGCTTCTCAATATTCTACAGGACTGATTGCTAGTATTGATGCAATGAATGTAAGTAGTAATGGCTATGAAGATGCAAGTGAATGGGAGCAGGGTTTAAGAAAGGTTTTGAGTAAAAGCGATCTTTTTAGAACAGTTCCCCAGTCATATAAAAATAAAGAGAATATTGACATAATAGTTCGTGGTGAAGTTAATGGAAAGTTTCGACCTAATGGCGCTAAGAATTTCTTTACTTGGTGGCCTGGAGCAATAATCTTTGCGCATAATTGGCGAGGAACTCAATATACTTATGATGCAGTAGGTAATCGTACAAGCATGAATGAAGATAGTGATGGGGATGGCACCATCGATAAACAGTGGTCGAGTAATTACGAAACCACGCATCATGAGAGCGGCTGGGATTTAATACTGGGTAAACTCGATTCGGAAACGTAAAGGTTTTGGGTCAGTCAGTCGTCTTGATTATGGACTAGAAAGTCAGCAATCAGTTGTTTAAAGTGCTGCTCTTTTTCTTCATATGTACCGCTTGTCAGCTCTGGTCTGTCAGAAAACTTGTCATAAATTCCTATGCCAAATTCGCCATAAGCTTGTCGTATCCATTTTTTCAAAAAATAAATTTCTTGTTCTTTACGGCAGGCTCTGTTCTTTTGTTTAGACAGGCCCAAAATGAACTCACTAAGTTCGTCGATGCCTTTGTTTTTTGTTGCACTGGTTAGAAAAATATCTTTGTCGGATGCAATTTCTTTGGCGACGTGGATTTTAGCGAGCTTCAAGCTCGACTTGAGCAGATGGTGGCTCTTACGCGCGAGGGTATCTTCATCACATTTGTTGATAATGAAGGTATCTGGAACCTCCATAATGCCGGCTTTCATAAATTGTACTTGGTCTCCGGCGAGTGGTTGCATAACCAGGCACGTGTGGTCGCTAAGGCGTTGAACTTCAATCTCGCTCTGACCAATACCGACGGTTTCGATGATGATGATATCGAACAACTTACGTAAGATTCGGGTGACATTAAAGGTGATTTTGCTCATGCCACCAAGGTCTTGTTGCGAGGCTTGGGATCTGAAATAGAGTCGATTGTCATTGACAGGAAACAAGGTGCGAGTGCGATCGCCCAACAAAGCGCCGCCTGACTCCTGACTTGAAGGGTCAATGGCGACTACAGCAATAGAAATATCGGGGTTATTCTTTAGTAGCTTTAGACAAAGCTCGCCAATCAGGCTGGATTTTCCCGCGCCAGGTGTTCCGGTAAAACCGAAAATCATAGCTTGTTTGTCGAAAGCAGGCCCATTGGCTTCGATATGAGATATCAACTGGTGTCGTGATATCAGGCAGTCACGGGTATTACGTTCAAACACTGAAATCAGCTGTGCCACAGGCCATTTTTCGTGGCTCTGTGCTTTCGAAAGCAAGCTCGCCAGTTGTTCTGGCAAAGCTTCACTTTTGCTTTTTTTTAGTTCATTTAGATTCAAGCGGGTCACGTTATGAGGCTGACTGCTACTTTGCTTTTTGATCATTTACAACGTCCATGATCTCATTCATAACGGACATTAAATCAAAATCTTTTGGTGTAAAGATCCGCTTAACACCTTTTTGATGCAAAGACTCAAAGTCTGGTGCAGGGATGATGCCGCCCAAAATTACTGGTATTGATTCCTTGGCACCATTTTTATCTAGCTCTTCAAATACTTGGTCGATAATTTCATTATGCGAGCCGGACAACAGAGAGATGCCAATTACATCGACATTTTCTTCGAGGGCTGATTGAACGATATCGGTTGCGCTCAAACGAATACCAAAATAGATGACATCAAACCCGGCATGTCGGGCTGCCACGGCTATCATTTCGGCGCCATTTGAGTGTCCATCAAGACCGGGTTTACCTACGACAATTCTTGGTCGATAGCCATGCTGGTCGATGAAAGTTTGGACCTTTTCTCGCACGGTATCGAGTGTTTCTGTTTCGATCGTTAGTGATTGTCCTTCAACGCCTGTTGGAGGGCGGAACTCTCCAAAAGCTTCTCTCAGAGTATCAGACCATTCACCCGTAGTGACACGTGCTTTAGCGCACTCGATTGAAGCTTTCATCATATTGACGCCATTCTTTGCAGCGTGTGACAAATCGGCGAGTGCTTTTTCTACACGACCTGCATCTCTTTTGGCTTTGGTTTGATTGAGGGCATCAATGGTCTTTTGTGCAGCTTCTGCGTCGACTGAGAATATGCCTCCGTCACTGTCTTTAACCAAGGGTGATTCCAATCCATCGGTCCATCGGTTCTTTCCGACAACAACTTGTTCGCCTTTAACTAGCTTAGTCATTCGCTCACTTTGTGAACCGACTAAGGCAGATTTCATGTAGCCGGTTTTGATCGCTTCAACGCCGCCGCCCATGTCGATAATTTTATTGATCTCGGCGAACGCTTTTTCTTTTAAGTCTTTGACCTTCGATTCAATGACGACTGAGCCTTCGAATATATCGGGGTATTCTAGTAAGTCTGTTTCGTAGGCGAGTACTTGTTGAAGTCTTAATGACCATTGCTGATCCCAAGGGCGGGGTAGCGATAGCGCTTCGTTCCAGGCCGGGAGTTGAAGTGCTCGGCATCGGGCTTTACGGCTTAGAGTAACGCCGAGTGTTTCAATCAAAATTCGCCAAGCATTATTCTCTGGTTGTTCTTCAGTTAGGCCTAAAGAATTGACCTGAACGCCGTAGCGGAATCGACGAAATTTAGGGTTCTTAACGCCGTATCGTTCTTGTGTAATTTCATCCCACATTTCACAAAACGCACGCATTTTGCTGATCTCTTCGACAAAGCGCATACCGGCATTAACGAAGTATGAAATTCTACCGACGCAGCGCTCAAACTCTTCTTCAGTAAAGCAGTCTCTTTCTTTGATCGCATCAAGAATTGTAATGGCCGTTGTTAATGCAAAGGCTAATTCCTGAACCGGTGTCGCGCCGGCTTCTTGCAAGTGATAAGAGCATATATTGGAAGCGTTCCAGGCAGGAATATTGTGTAGGCAATATTCGTACATATCGACAATAATGCGAATAGAGTCTTCTGGTGGAAAAATGTATGTTCCGCGAGCCAGATATTCTTTAATAAGATCGTTTTGGGTTGTACCTTTAAGCTTGCTGATATCGACGCCGTGTTCTTCGGCCATGGCTATGTACAAAGAAAGTAGCCACATCGACGTACCATTTATGGTCATTGAGGTATTCATTTCTTCGACAGGAATATTATCGAACAGTACTAACATGTCGTCGAGCGAATTAATCGGGACGCCGACTTTGCCAATTTCTGGCTTGGCTATGTCATGATCGGAGCTGTATCCGCATTGCGTGGGTAGATCCATCGCAATGCTTAGTCCGGTTTGTCCTTTGGATAAGTTACTTCGATAAAGCTCGTTAGATGCCCAGACATTGGTATGACCTGCATATGTTCTGAAAATCCAAGGGCGATCTTGCGAAACTTCGCCTTCTTTATCGTAAATATGATGTTGTTTTTTTTCGTCGCCCATGAGTCATACTCCAACTTATTGCCAGCTCAATGAGGCTGGCAATAGGGTAATTTGATGTGATTTACGCCGCGTTTTCAAGTAAAGAGCGTGCGATTACTTTCAGTGCTAATGTTTCTTCGGCGCCTTCAAAAATCGAAAGTACGCGGGCATCTATCCAATAACGGCTGACCGCTGATTCTTCTGCGTAGCCCATGCCGCCATGAATCTGCATAGATTCTCGCGTTAACCATTCGGATGACTTACAAGCGAATAGTTTGACTAAGCTGGCTTCCATTTGGCCTTTTCCTTCATCCATCAAGCGACCAACGGCATAGGTAAACTGCCTAGATGCGGTGAGTAGAGTGGCCATGCGTGACAGCTTAATTAATGTTAGCTGATAGTTGCCAACTGGTTGGCCGAATACTTTTCGTTCTTTAGAGTAACTGATCGCTCGTTCAAACGAAGCCTGCATAACGCCATTTGCCCTGGCGGCAGTTTGGATTCGGCCGCCTGAGAAGCCTGCCATAGTGTAGTAGAAACCTTTGCCGAGTCCGGCTTCTCCGCCAAGTAGATGAGAATCGGGTACAAATACATTGTCAAAAAAGACGTCAAAGGAATGCATGCCGCGATAGCCTATCGTTGGAATCGCCTTTCCTGTGATGACGCCGCCGCCTTCAAGTTCATGTTTGAATTCGTGACCGTCGGAGGAGGGCTTTTCGACCAAGAACATGCTTAGTCCCTTGTGTCCTAATCCTGGGTCTGGGTCGGTACGTGCAAGTGTGAGTAATACACCCGCTTTTCCGCCAAAGGTACACCAAGTTTTAGCGCCATTTAGTATCCATCCGCCTTCAGTGCGCTCGGCTTTCAATTTCATACCAGCGACATCAGAACCGTAGTCAGGCTCGGTAATTGCGACGGCACAGAATGGGTCTGCCCATGCAAGTTTAGGTAACCAATGCTGCTTCTGTTCTTCGGTGCCACCAGCCATTAACGCTCTAGAGAGAATTTCAGGTCGTGTAATTAAGCTTCCCGCCGCCGCAAGAGAGCCGCGTGACAGCTCTTCAGTGACTACGATCATGCCCATGTTATCTTCTTCGCCGTCAGGCAATAAACCGTCGTACTTTTCTGAAATAGACAAACCAAAGCAGCCCATTTCAACTAGGGGCTTTAAAATATCGTCTGGAATCATCAAGTCTTCGCGATGAATATGTTCGGCCTTCGGCATAACGACATCGGTTGAGAATCGTTGGAAGGATTCACGCATGATCTCTTTGTCTTCGTCGAGCAGGTAATCGGCAGTTCGACCATCTTGCTCCAGCATGGTTTTTCCTAACTCAGCCAATTTTTGAGTAGACTGGTATTCTTGGCAAAAAAGTACAGTGTCTTCTGATTCGAATGCATTTGAAAACTGATCGTTGGTTAGCCCGTATTCGTTCTTACGTAGAGATAATCTGTTGCGAGTATTTTGAACGGCCTCGGCACAAAATAGCAGTGCGATTTGTTCTTCCAGGTATAACTCGTCTTGGTTTCCCTTACTGTCTCGTATCTTAGTTGCGTAGTCACATATGACCTTAGCGGCAGCAATCTCTGCTGAAGAGTAGGCTAGTTCATATGATACTAATTGATAGTCATCTAATTTCGACCCAGAAAGTCGGCCTGCATCATTAATGCATAAACTCTTTATATGGCTCAAAGATGTGTCGAGAGCGAGTTTTGCCTGTTCAACAATGGCTAGAGCGTTGGATATCAGATTGTGGGATTGCTGCGCTTGTTCAGATTGTTGTGGCGACAAGGTGGCCTCTCTTGACGTTAATGATGGATTAATGGTCGTGCAAAGCTCTCTAGTAGTCATGCTGCTAGAAATAACCGGCCATAGTATAGGAAATCGGCGTTTAAAAGAAGGGAAACGTTGTATATTCGATAGGCTTTATCGCATGTAAATGCTCGGCCAGTAAGAACGTTAGGTCAGAATGTCTTGGATGCTAAAAAAACAATTCCTTCCATTGTTCTTAGCGTGATATAAAGCCGAATCGGCTTGTTTGATCAACTCTGACCTATCATCTTTGTAGTTAGGAATAGTGCTGGCTCCACCTATGGAGCAGGTAAGCGTTATTTTTTTATCGTCGGCTTCGAGTTGTATATCTTCTACTACTTTGAGCATTCTCTTGGCAATCTTTCGCGTACCCTTTTCAGTGGTGTTTGGCAGTAGTACTATAAACTCTTCACCCCCGTAGCGTGAGATGCAATCGGTAGGGCGTGCCACTTCATGTCGAATTACATCTGCAACTTTTTTTAAGCACTCGTCACCAAATACATGGCCATGGCTGTCGTTCAACTTTTTAAAGTAATCAAGGTCAAGCATCAAGATACTTAAAGGACAGTTAATTCGAGAGCATCTTTTCCACTCTTTCGCATATTCTGAATCAAAGAACATTCTATTTTTCAGTTGAGTCAGAGGGTCTGTGGTACTCAATTTTTCCATCAACTCTGCTCGTTCTTCCGCAACGAGATGATTGGTGATTGCTGCCCAATAATCATTGTGAGATGACTTGGATGCACTAAATATATACATTAGACAAATCACAGTTAAGGCCGCCAACATCAGGCTTTCGGTGTGACCTTGGTGAACCAATATAGCAATAAGTGGTGTCAGCATTAGTGAGGGGTAGAGTGTTCTTATTTCCGTCGAAATACACAGTGTGCACGATGCGCCAATGGCATAGGCTGGCGTAATAATCATCATGATATGTCTTAAGTATAAAAACTCAGGTTGATAAAGAACCCAGGCGGTCATGGCCCCCCAGTGCGCCCCACTTAGCAAAATAGATATCACCAGCCATTGCTGCATTGTATGTGTAAAGGCGCTAGGATTTTTTTTAAATATGAATAGGTGGGTAAGCCGAGATGAAAGTATGGTCAGAAAAATAACCGTGTTGGTAATAAAAAATGTTGGGTGATGTATATGAAATTGGTAGCTAACGGAAAGAATTAGCCAGGTGCAAAGATAAATCAAAATGCCGCTACGGGCTCGGTTTGTTAAATCACTTAGTGCATGAATATGCAGTTGATTATGGTAACTATGCACGGTTTATTATGCTCATTTAATTCACCTTTAGCTGAGTATAGTTGACATAAATTAAGGGGTGATGATTATTTTTCCAATATGTGAGTTTGAACTAAGTAGTTGAAATGCATCTTTAAACTCATTCAACTTGAATGTTTCTGCAATAGTAGGTTTAAGCACTCTGCTATTAAACCCTTCGCTCAAGGTTTGAATCGCACGGTGTTTTTTTCTCTCATCTGCTAATGTTTGATCTAATGTGTAGCCCTTAATAGTAAGGAGTCGTTTCATTAGAACGCCTGCGTGAATATCCATCGGTTTTCTGTCGAGTAAACCGTGAATGATAAGTCTTCCTCCTCGTTTGGAAGCCTTGATGAGAGCATGGCTCATTGGCCCTGCTACCGCATCAAATACTAGATCGCTACCATTATTCGTCAGAAACGAAACCTGTTCTACATAGTGTTCAATATTGGCCTTGAGGTCTGTATTGTTTACAGTGACAACATGTTTCGCTCCGAGTTTCGAAATTTCAAGAGCTTTCGTTTTTGAGGTTGTTGTTGCGACCGAATTCGCGCCTATCATATTAGCCACTTGAATGGCCGCAAGGCCAACAGAGCTGGAGGCTGCTGTGATGACGACGTCTTCGCCAGCAATGAGCCCGCCTGAGTCAATTAATCCACCCCATGCTGTTAGATAAGCCATCCAAATCGCGCCGCTTTCTTTGTCTTCAATTTCTTCAGGGCTTGGGATTAGTGAGGATTCTGCATATATGCCGAACTCTGCCAGGCAGCCTTGGTTTTTGACATCAAAGCTCATAGGGCAAAGAGCGACACGATCGCCAACCTTGTAAATGAGGGGTTTGTTTAGCGGTGTTGGCCCGACAGCATCAACGATGCCTGCGCCTTCAAAGCCAAGGCGGCTACCGGGAGAAGGTTTGCTAAAGTAGCGTCCTTGGCAGTACAGGAGGTCTCCGCGGTTCAGCCCAACCGAGGTGATTTTTACTCTGACTTCGCCTTCTTTTGGTTCTGGAGTCTCAAGTTGAACCAAATTCATTGAGTCAGGTTGGTCGGGTGTTTCTAGTGTTAGTGCTTGCATAAAAGATCGATGGCCTCAGAGGTTGGCGATAATCATACAGGAAGTTCATTTCTTTCTTTTAACGGTTTTTTAGCGGCGGAGTAATCCGAAGGGCTAATGCTCATCCAACGTTTGAATGCGCGATTGAATGCGCTGCTGTTGGCGAAACCAAGTTGATAGGCTATTTCTTTTAGAGACAGCGTTCCTTTGGTGATTAGTCTGCAAGCTTCGTTTCTTCTTACTTCGTCGCACAATAATTGGAAGTTACATTCTTCGGCCTGAAGATGTTTTTTGAAGGCGCTTATGCTCATGTGAAAGTGAGAAGCTGCGGCATTCAAGTTAGGAAAGTCTTGGCCTAGTTGATTAAATAAATACCTTCTGACACGTAGGCTTAGGTTTCTATCAAGCTTCGAAGAGAATTGTTTGTCGTATTTTTCTTGTAGCAGCTTTTCTAGCTGGCTTAGTAGGTTTGCATTGGCGCTTGGAATTGACAGTGATAGTGATTCAATTGGAAAGCTCAACACAGATTCCTTTGAATCAAACTCTACGGGGCAGCCGAAGAACTCTTCATATTTCTTGTATTGCTTAGGTGTTGGTCTCGCGATTCTTAGCCGATGGGGTTTGATTTCGTGTACGGGTAACGAGGCGCCATGTTTCATTAGTAGCGCGAAAGTGATGTCTACATCTTCAGGAACCCATTCATATTCGCTCTCTCTATTTTGAATTTTGATTTCGATATCAGTGTTAAAGCTGATATTCATTTCTATTTCGGGCGAGAGTAGGGTGTAGAAGCTAGAGAGAATATTTAGTGCTTGGTGAATGTTTTCGCTTGCCTGGGCGGCAGATGCCAAGCCATTAATATAAGGGGCGTTGAAATAGTCAAGCATCGAAAGACAAAACGCATCGTCATTAGTGGCTTCAATTGCAGTTAACCACAACTGATTAACCAATTGCTTGGGTACTTGTTCTTGTGTATGCCTTAGCATATTTAGCTGAATGCCATGTTTGGCGAATAGCGCTTCTGAATCAATCCCTTGATGTTCTAATGCATGATGAATGGCATAAATCCATGTTGCCTTGGTGTTTTGACAGGTCAAGGACATGATTAACATCTCGTTTGTTTTATTGTTTTTCAGTCGGATTTTTACAGTAAGAATGATAATAATGAATATAGGGATTTGTCCAGAAAACATTATCTATATTGAGACTTTGAAACAAAGTTAATTGCAATTTTGCGCGCTTATCCGAATAGCTCAGTCACTACACATTAAAGCTTTAATATATAAGATGTGAAGTTTCTTTATATTTTTTTATGCGACAAAGGACTAAGGTCGGCGAGTTGGCCATGGTAGGTCTTGAAATAAGTGTCTAGATTCAATATCTAGTCAATAAGAACGATATTGATGGAGATGGCTGCTTTAACCCAAGCAAGCGTGGTCAGAATAGAATGGTACTTACTTAAGATAAAAAACATTCTCCACCACAGAGGGCACAGAGGCGCTTCGCGCTTCACCGAGAAGAGATTGAGAATCATGATATCAACTTCAAGAAGGTTAAGGCCTTAGCTTTTTTTCCTCTGTGCAGCGCGAAGCGCCTCTGTGTTCTCGGTGGTTGCTTATTTTCAATAAACCAGCCTTAAGTAATTGCCATTCTGGTCAGAATATAGTTACTGGGCTAACGTGGAGCCTTAACTCTTACACGTAAATTTTCTAGTTAGGCATACCGTAAAAACCGGCTTTTAAAGAGGGCCGGGTTTTGCGTTTAATGAAGTAGATTAAAATGATAATAATAAGGTAAGGTTATGATAATTAGTGATAAATTTTTAATATCTGCTCTGTGTTTGTCAGTAGCAATTGTTCTTCAATCTTGTTCGGATAAATCGAAGGATATTGGATCAGGGTCATCTGGACTATCGTTGGATTCAACGGATATCTCTCTGTCTCAGAAAGGAATCGATACATCTTCGGCAGATTCAATATTGGCCACTATCGATGGCAAGTCCATTACGCAATCTGACGTTGATCAAACCATTGGACTTAAACTCTTCGACCTTGAGTGGACTAAATATTTGTTACGTCGCGAAACGCTCTCTGAGCTTGTTTCTAACGCGGTCAATGATGGAAATAGTGGCAAGTCGCAAGTTAAGGTGCTGATCGAGCCGCCAATGCCGCCCAGGTTGGACATAAATAAAGAGGGGCAGCCTCATTTTGGTTCAGACTCAGCCCCGATTACTGTGTCTATTTTTTGCAGTTACCAGTCGAGCCACTGTGGGCGTATGCAGCAAACCTATCAGAAATTGAGCGATAGTTATCCTGGTAAAATAAATTTCGTATTCTATGATTTTCCGCAAAGTTTTCATCGCTATGCAAAGCTTGCTAGTTATGCGGTACGGTGTTCAGGAAGCGAGAATTTTTGGTCTTTCCATAAAGCACTTTGGGCAAAGCAAGCTGACTTGACTCAAGATACTTATCAGAGGTTGGTCACCCAATTGGGGATAGATAAAAACGAATTTGATAACTGTATGTCTGAGAAAAAATTCGCACAGCAAGTTCAGAAAAATATCGATTTAGCAGACACTTTTGGTTTCAAAAATGTGCCTGTTACCTTGATCAATGGCTTGTATCTGAATGGCCCACAAGATCTTAATGTATTCAGGTTTTTTGTCGATGCAGAACTAGAGCGTTTACATCTCGAATCAGATGGAGTTGGCGAAAAAAATAAAGTTAAGCCAAAAGAACAAAAGCCTAAACTTCGTTTAACCAGAACCTCATTGCCATTGAGGTTGGAAGGTATTTTGGCTAGCGGACAAGACAATGTCGCGATGATTCAAATGCTTGAAACAAATGTAAGTCGTAACGTAAGTCAGGATGACGAATTGATACCGGGGGTTTTTGTTGTCGTGGTCGAAGATAAAAGAGTGATACTAGAAAATAACGGTGTGCTCGAGTATCTAGATGCTAAAGGTGATGTTCTGGTGGGGCAATATATAGATAAACCAGAAGGAACTCCGGCCGCGATTTCTGAGGAAGGTTTGGTTTCAGAGTCTGAAGAGGTCATGATGCCAGAGGGCATTACACCGGAAGAGATTACTAATGCACCTGACTATGACTTTAAGCTTAGGTCAGTCGTACCGGCTCAAGGAGAAACGCCATTATCTAAAGAGTGGGTTTCAGAAAACTTGCAAAATCAGATCGAGTTGGCATCACACTTTGAGCCCGCAGAGCATAAGGTCGAGGGGGTGCATATTATGCGTTTGAAAGACGTCTCTCAGAATGATTTCTATCAAACGTTAGGCCTTAAGAATGGTGATGTTGTGTTGAGAGTAAATAATGAGTGGGTTCATGAAGCACAAAATAATCTATTTGCTTCACTTGAAGATGATGAGCAAGTCGATGTTGTTTTGATGCGAAAGGGGCTACCGATCCACCTTAAATATGTTATTAACTGAGAAGCTTAGTTTGAGTACAGGTGCCTCAGGCTCGTGAGCGCCTATACTCCATGGGGGTCATTTCGGTCCAACGTTTAAATGCTCGGGTAAAAGAGGCTGGCCTAGCGAACCCGAGTTTGTGCGCAATGGCTTTGAGTGACATTGATTGAGTTGATACTAACTTCTTCGCCTCTTTTGCTTTGACTGCATCGCATATTGCCTGATAAGTCATTCCTTCTTTTTGCAAGCGCTTTTTCATTGAGCTAACACTCATGCAAAAATTGTTGGCGACCTCCGAAGCGGAAGGTAATCCGTCGTTAATAAGGGGTGTCAGGTAACTATAAATTTCTTGACTAAATGTTGAACCAACTGAAAGGTTCGACTCAAGTCGTGCTATTTTTCGTTCCAGCATCGCCAGAATATTTGCGTTGGCTGCATGAACTGGAAGTGTAACAAGGTTGCGAGAGATCTCGATTTGATTGTGATCTTGCTCAAAATACACTGGACATTCAAATACACTGGCGTACTTTTCTAGTGGACCCAGGGCTTGGTGCGTAAAACTTACTTGTGTGAATCGAATTTTTTGTCTTTGGTGCGGGCCAACTAAGAACCTTGAGAGTTGGAGTGCGGACGCAAAGTCGAGTTCAATTAGCGGTGCCAGAAAGCTTATATCGTCAAGTGTGTTAACTCGATAGCTAAGAAAATCACGAGAGTCAGAAATCGTTGAGCAAAACCCTTCATTCAGAAAGTGTTTGTATTTTGCAGCAAGCTGAAAGGCGTGCTCTAAGTTCGTACAATTCATCAATGCATAGCCGATAATGCCGTAATCGGACGGATGTATTAGCTTTCCTATGTCTAGGCCGAATGAATAGGTTCCGTTTTGTACGGCACACTGGTGGACCATAACTTCCATTAATTGCGCATTTATTCTGTCCTTTGCCTGAAAATCAAGAGTCTTCTTATTATTCGATTGGTATTGGGTTTTATTGACTAAAAAATCGGGTTTCCTGTCGAATAAGTCGGAATAAATACTGGTGAACGTAATGGGGTTTATTTTCATGCTAGGCGACTTCCTAAAGAAAGTGGGTATTGGGTCATATAGCATTAGTGGGTTGCGATGACTTTTAATTCGGATTAGGTTTTTTGTTATTAATTATTTGGATCTCGAATAGGGTTTTCAGCACAGATATCGAACTTAAGCGCTGATAGCCAAACCCTGAATCTTATAATAAACAACGCGGCCGCGTCTGTGCAGCCCTGGCGGCGACACTGAATTATCGGAATGCGCCAAGCTGGTAATTATGAGAATTAGTTCCGTTAATCTGGGGCGTATAAAGTGGTGTGCAATGATCAATCACTAAATAGGGGTATTTACCAAGCAGATGTACTGGAATTGAAAAATAATGCTATTTAGTGAAGGAATTCAGACGGGGTTCTTCCTGACTGCGCTTTAAAAAAACGTATGAAGTTGCTTGGCTCTGAAAACCCTAGCATAGGTGCAATTTCATTTACTTTGTAATTATCTGAAAGGTATTGCACGGCTAGGTCAACGCGAACGGTATTTAGCAGCTTTTTAAAGCAGGCTTTTTCTAATTGGAACTTTCTTTGTAAGGTCCGTTCACTCATGTTCAGCTTTACTGCTATGTCAGATAGTTTGGGCGTACCATAGGGAAGCATCGTCACAATAATTGAATATGTTTGATCTTGAATTTTTGAGTTTTGGCGTTTTTTTATTTTTTCGAAAAGATATTTTTCAACGTATGTCGAAAGTAAGGGGTTAGCGCTGAGTATGGGTTCGTCAATAAACTCCTTCGGGAACGTAATGGCATTTTTATTGCTCGAAAACTCTATGGGGCACGAAAATACTGATTGATATTTGAGAATATTTTTTGGACGTGTGCGTTTGAATTCGACCTTGACGGGGTGTACTTGTTTTATGGTTAAGGTCGCGCAATATTTAATAATGAGGCTTAATGCAACATCGATATCTTCCTCAGCTAAGAGAGGGGTTTCGAGTGACTGGGATATTTCGAGCTCTAAGGTATGGCTGATCAAACTGGTAAGTTGTGTGCCCATTGAAATAGCGTTGTAGTACTTGCTCGTTATTTTCAAAGCGTCTCTGACACTATTGCTAGCTTGAATAGATGTCGCTAATGCGTTCAGCGCGGGGTCATTTATATAGTCTCGAATCGATAAGCCTAAGGCGTCATCCTTGCTCACTTCTACAGCATCACGCCAAATTGCATTCAATTGATTTCTGCTGACACTTAGTGACTTGTCGATGGATTCGCCAATCGTTACGCCATTTCTTTCAAACAACTGGGTGCCGTCAATGTCGTAATCTTTAAGCGCTCTGAAGATAGCGTAAGCCCAAGTGGTTAGGGATGTATTTGTTATTTTATTCATCACAAAGGGTGCTCTTTATCGTTAAGCTTGTTTTGTCCGCGATATTCTAAGGGGCGAAACAGCTCTTTTATTTTTATTTATTGTTGTGTTCGTGAATTAATTCTCATGACTGATCACGAATGATTTTTATATGAAATTGTTCTGCCTAAAGCGCTCGAGTTTAAAGGTAATTATATACCATTGGCGCGATGGTTAATGTCCTTTAGAGCTCTATCAATATCCTTTAAGGGTCGAATATAGAGTTAGTATGTATTGTAGCGGTATTTATTGAATAGCCTATCTGGGTCTCAGACCAGGGAATAATTTTTTGGTTTGAGGCGGGAATTTGCATCTGATAAAAGACGCAATAAAAACAAAAACAAAATCTAATAGTGGAGCTATGAGAAATGAAAAAAATCTTACCGAAAACAATACGTAATATTGCTGGTGTACTGGCAGCTGGAGCGCTAATGCTAGGCGCTTCTGCTTCGCATGCGCTTCCTGGGAAAGTGACTGCAGCGGGTGACAGTATCACGATGGGGTTTGCGGCTGATTGCCGATACAACCGTTATTTTTGGGATCTGTTTTGCTTGCTGGGTGGCGATCAGCCGGAGCATTCTTGGTTTGATGGTTGGTCTTCGAACGTTGATAGTGTACATGATAAATACAAAGCTATTAATGGGTCGATTGCAGGCAATAAAAGTGCGGCTGCATCTGGGTCTGAAATGTTAGGTGGGTCTAATAATTTCGCGACTCAGGCTGCCAATATTGTTGCGCAATCTACGACTCCAGATCATGTTGAAGTCGCATTGGGTGGCAATGATATTTGCAACCGGGGTTGTACTGATGCTGCCAATTGTGCTGACCCGGTCTATACCGAATCACAATGGCGTGGTGCTGTTAGAGCAGGGCTAGATACCTTGGTGGCGGGTCTTCCTATTGGCTCAACTGTATATATGGCTGGCGTTCCTAGAGTACAAGATTTACGTGCAGCAGGACTAGCTAAGCAGGCGAGTCATAGCAGAATCCGCTGTGAAAATGTTTGGTCTTCTTTCAATGTCTGCAATATAGCGACAAGTGGGAGCTCTATGAGCGGAGAGTCTCATGCTCAGAGATATTCAGCGTTGCAAACTGTTCAGCGCCGCTATAACGAAATTATTGCTGAAGAGACTAGTGCTTACAATGCAAATACAAGTGGTCAAAATCCTCGTGGAATCGAAGTTGCGACTGACTATGCCGGTGAAGGTGTGGCGTCAACAGGTACCTTCGAATTTGGTAAGGATGATATCGATGGCGGTGATTGCTTCCACCCAAGTAAGCTTGGTCAGAACAAAGTAGCTGATCTGATGTGGAATAATAACCCAGATATCTAGAGAGTAGTTTTACTCCGGTGTTTTAGTTTTAATTTTGCCAGCCCTGGATTAGGGCTGGCTTTTTTATGAGAGCAAAATCATTGGTAGTTGTTATTGAATAAAGTTGATCAAGCCGGTTTCAAGGTCAGTTTGAGCGATAGTATGTTCGTCTGCTTGAGGTTGTGTCATCCAGGTTAGTACATCAAAATATCGTCGTATGTTTTGAACATAAATAACAGGCTCGTTTCCGCGCGCATAACCGTATCGAGTTTGTTTGTAGTATTTCTTTTTCTGAAGTAATGGCAAGAACTCCTTCACGTCCATCCAAATGTTAGGATCTTTACCGCCCTTTTCTGTGAGTATGCGAGCATCTTCTAAATGGCCGTAGCCTACATTGTAGGCAGCTAAGGCGAACCACGTTCTGTCTGGCTCCGCGATTTTTTCTGATATTCGGGCTCTCATCTTAGCAAAATAACGGGTGCCACCTTTGATGCTGCTTTCTGCATCCAAGCGATTCTTAATTCCCATTTCTTTTGCGGTAACGCGCGTTAGCATCATGAGACCGCGAACGCCAGTGGGAGAGGTCGCGCGTGAGCGCCAATGTGACTCTTGATAGCCCATAGAGGCCATGAGCCTCCAGTCGACATCTTTTTCTTCGCTGTACTTTTTAAACATTTCATCATATTTAGGCAGACGGCTGTTGATATGTTTAATAAATGTTCGTGCACCAACGTAGTTTAATTGACCCAAATGGCCAAAGTACCTTTCTTTGAGATTTAATAGTGTGCCGTCAGATTCGATTTTTTCGAAAAACTGATCGGCTTTCGCTAGTAGTGTTTTGTCGGTATTTTTGGGGAAATACCAACTTATTTTTTGCGACTCCCCAATCGCGAACCCTTTCTTGACTCTAGGGTAGTAGGCTTGGTGGATATCCAGTTCGCTCGACGTAATAATGGCGTAGTCAATTTCTTTGTCTTGGACCATTTTCATCAAATCGATAGTTTCTACGTCAATAGCGGTCCATAGTAATTCGGGTGCTTGTTTCTTTAAGGTGTCTAATTCTTCTGTATGGTAACTATCACTCACTACGGCGATATTCTTACCGATAATGTCTTGAATTTTTCTAGGGCGTACACTGCCATATCGATATACCACGATTGGTGTGGTTTCCATGTAGGGAAGGGAGTATTGGTATTTTTCGGCTCGGTCTTCGCTTGCAACCATCGCGGCTGCGGCAAAATTGGTGTATTCATTGTCTAATGCAGACAATATCTGGCTACGAGTAGACGCAACTTTGATATCGAGTGTCAGGTCTAATTCTTTCGCGAAAAGTAAGGCTAGCTCATATTCAAAACCCATAGGCCCTTCACGGCCTTCATAGTAAACAGAGGGGGCGTTGCGGGTAATGACGTGAAGCGTTTCATGTTTCTGAATTTTTTCAAGTGTTGTTGGTTTTTCGCAACCTGTTAGTAGGGCGGCTAATGCGATCACAATCACTAAAGGTCGGATGGCCAAATAGCCCAATACAACCATAAATTGGTCATATGCACACAAACGTTGCCAGTTTATATGTTGGGCTAGTGCTGGTTTAAACAAATATATTCCCTTATCGGTAGCTTGATACGTTTCATACTTCCAGGTCGTTAGCAATGAGTCAACTACGAGCCTATTAAAGATTGTGAAAATATGTATTCTCGTGATTTAGTGTGCCCGAATTATTAAATTTCAATGGTTTAGAAACTGTATAACATCAGATACAAATCTTAGTTAACACTTGCTGTTGTTTCTAGTAGAATACCGCCTCGTAAATTTCATGCTCCATCGACGAGGCACGCCTTTATTATGTTGGAACTTCGAGGCGCTCCTGCTCTCTCTCCATTTAGAATACAAAAACTGCTAAAAACTATCCAGGCAGTTATCCCAGATGTTCAATCCGTTTATGCAGAGTTTATGCATTTTATCAATGCTTCTGAAGATCTCACGCCAGAAGAATTGAACATACTTAATAAACTATTGACGTATGGTCCGAGTACTCGGTCAGAGTCTGCTGAGGGTGTATTATTTTTAGTTATTCCAAGACCTGGAACGATTTCTCCGTGGTCAACCAAAGCGACCGATATCGCGCATGGCTGTGGTCTAGATAAGGTTGCGCGCATAGAGCGGGGTATCGCCTACTACGTTAGGGTCGATGATAAGTTAACGTTAGAGCAACGACAGCACTTATCTGCAGAGTTTTATGATCGTATGACCGAAGCCGTTTTTCATGAAATGGCCGGCGCTGAGTTATTGTTCGCGCAACTAGAACCCAAACCGTTGTCTATAGTAGATGTGCTTTCGCAAGGCAAACCTGCTCTTGAGGAAGCAAACAAACGAATCGGTTTGGCGCTTGCTGATGACGAAATAGATTATTTGTGTCGTTCTTTCATAGAGCTAGAGCGTAATCCGACGGATGTTGAGTTAATGATGTTCGCTCAAGCTAACTCTGAACATTGCCGGCATAAAATATTCAATGCGTCTTGGGATATCGACGGTGAAGCGCAGCAAAAATCATTGTTTGCGATGATCAAGAATACCAATGAATTGAATTCAGAAGGTGTGTTATCAGCCTATGTTGATAATGCGTCAGTTATTGCGGGTTCAAACGGTAAACGCTTCTATCCTAACCCTGAAACTGGCGAGTATGAAGCGAACGAAGAGGCTATTCATATTCTAATGAAAGTCGAGACACACAATCATCCAACTGCCATTTCTCCTTTTTCTGGTGCATCTACAGGCTCTGGTGGTGAAATAAGAGATGAGGGGGCAACCGGTAAAGGGTCTAAGCCGAAAGCAGGTTTAACAGGGTTTACAGTATCGAATTTGAAAATTCCAGGGTTTGAGCAATCTTGGGAAACTGACTTTGGTAAACCAGGGAGAATGACTTCAGCACTAAATATCATGCTCGAAGGTCCGTTGGGTGGTGCTGCGTTTAACAATGAATTCGGTCGTCCAAACCTGTGTGGGTATTTTAGAACGTTTGAAGAGCAGGTAGCGGGTCCAAATGGTATCGAAATAAAGGGTTACCATAAGCCAATTATGATTGCTGGTGGCATGGGAAATATTAAAGAAGACCATGTGCTAAAAGGTGATATTCCTGTCGGAGCAAAATTAGTCGTGTTGGGTGGCCCTGCCATGTTGATAGGATTAGGTGGCGGAGCAGCCTCTTCGATGGACTCAGGGACTAGCCAAGAAGATCTTGATTTCGCATCTGTACAGCGTGAAAACCCAGAAATGGAACGCAGGTGCCAGGAAGTCATAGATCGATGTTGGCAGATGGATCAGAAAAATCCAATTACGTTTATTCATGATGTAGGTGCGGGAGGGCTTTCAAATGCCTTTCCTGAACTAGTGAAAGACGGTGGCCGAGGTGGTCGCTTTGATCTAAGAAAAATACCGAATGATGAACCCGGCATGGCACCCCACGAGATTTGGTGCAATGAGTCTCAAGAGCGTTATGTGATAGCGGTTTTGCCTGAAAATTTGCCAAAATTTGAAGCGATTTGTCAGAGAGAGCGGTGTCCTTATGCGGTTATTGGTGAGGCACTCGAAGAGCATCATTTAACGTTAGATGATTCAATATTTGACAATAAGCCAGTCGACCTGCCTATGTCAGTATTGTTCGGAAAGCCGCCTAAAATGCATCGATCAGTCGAGTCACGAGCATTTACGAAGCCAATGTTCGAATCGAGTGATATTAATGTAGTTGAGGCCGCCGAAAAAGTACTCAAATTACCGAGTGTGGCGAGCAAGAGCTTTTTGATTACGATTGGGGACCGATCAATAACAGGAATGGTTACGCGTGACCAAATGGTTGGCCCGTGGCAAGTGCCGGTTGCCGACGTAGCCGTCACTTCGGTTGATTTAGATGGTTACTCTGGCGAAGCGATGGCGATGGGTGAAAGAACACCTATAGCGAATATTGATGCACCCGCTTCAGGTCGTATGGCGGTAGGCGAGGCTGTGACTAATTTGGCTGCGTCTTCTATAGAGAAACTCTCTGATATTAGACTTTCGGCTAACTGGATGGCTGCGGCAGGTCATCCGGGTGAAGATGATAATTTATACAAAACAGTTCACGCAGTTGGGATGGAGCTTTGTCCCGCTTTAGGGATCTCAATCCCTGTTGGTAAAGACTCTATGTCGATGAAAACTGTGTGGAAAGATGGTCGAGACAGTAAAGCGGTTACCTCTCCTTTGTCGCTTGTTATTACCGGGTTTGCACCGGTCATCGATGTTAGGAAAACATTGACCCCTGAGTTAAAAACTGACCAGGGAAAGACTGACCTTATATTGATCGATTTGGCAAATGGTCAAAACCGTTTGGGTGGCTCAGCGCTTGCCCAGGTATATAAGAAGATGGGTGCCGTTAGCCCTGACTTGGACGACCCAGAAGATCTCAAAGCTTTCTTCGCAGTGATTCAAGGTTTGAATTCAGACAATAGACTGCTGGCGTATCATGACCGTTCTGACGGTGGGGTATTTACCACACTAGCAGAAATGTCATTTGCAGGTCATGTGGGTATTGATATCAAATTAGATTTATTGGCTGAAGATGAATCTCATTTCGCACGTGAATTGTTTAACGAAGAACTAGGCGCTGTTATTCAGGTTAAGCAGGAGGATACCGAAGACGTACTTCAGCAATTCACCGCAGCCGGACTAGGTGAGCATACCCTCGTTATCGGGGAGTTGAATGACGACGACCAAATACGCTTTGTATTCAACGGTGAGCCAGTATTAGAGCAAAAAAGACGTTATTACCAACGAATTTGGTCTGAAACAAGTTATCGAATGCAGTCGCTGCGCGATAACACGGAGTGTGCTCAAGAAGAGTTTGATCAGCTGCTTGATGACGATAACCCTGGATTAAATGCATCATTGAGTTTTGATCCTAGCGAAAATATCGTGTCTTCTCCCGCCATTCTCACTGGTGCAAAACCAAAGGTCGCGGTGTTAAGAGAGCAGGGCGTGAACGGACAGATAGAAATGGCGGCTGCTTTTTCTCGGGCAGGATTCACTGCTGTCGATGTTCACATGAGTGACTTAATGTCGGGAAGGCATTCTCTCGATCAGTTTAATACCTTAGTTGCGTGTGGTGGTTTTTCTTATGGCGATGTTTTGGGCGCCGGTGAAGGCTGGGCTAAGTCAATTCTATTCAACGCCAAAGTAAGAGATCAGTTCGAGTCGTTTTTTGCCAATGAAGATACGCTTGCTTTAGGTGTTTGCAATGGGTGTCAAATGTTGTCAAATCTTAGAGAGCTAATACCAGGGTCAAGTTATTGGCCGCACTTTGTAAGAAACAGGTCAGAGCAGTTTGAAGCTCGTGTCGCGTTGTTGGAGGTGAAATCATCTCCTTCTATGATGCTGAGTGGCATGGACGGCTCTAGAATACCCGTTGCTGTTGCTCACGGAGAAGGTCGTGCAGAATTTTCAAATGCCGATAAACTTTCCCTTTTGCAGCAGAAAAATCAACTTGCGCTTCAGTATGTCGATAATTACGGCAAAACTGCAACCGAGTACCCATCGAATCCTAATGGGTCTCCTGCTGGGCTCGCTGGTGTTTGTTCCGAATCGGGGAGGGTAACCATTATGATGCCTCATCCAGAGCGTGTATATCGCTCGGTTCAGAACTCTTGGGCACCAAGTGATTGGGGTGAAGATGCGCCTTGGTTAAGGCTGTTTAGAAACGCCAGAAAATGGTTCGTGTGAGCTAACGAGCGCATAACGTCTAACTTCGAGTACAAGGATGTAACGAAGTGTAATTAAGTGTAGCTTAATTGTATCAACTGCGACGTCAGCATGTCGTCATTAAGAATAATTTCTGACCAATTTGTATTTATAATAACAACAATAATTTGACTATCACGTCTTTTTGAAGAATTCTTCACGTTTTTTATGCACAAATGACAGCTTGATTGTGCTGCTGAACCATCGATTTTTTGCTGCACACCATAATTGGTGATTGACTTATATAACCTACTGATAAACATAATAAATAAATTCAAGGTCAAAAAGTTTCCAACTTAAGCGAGCCGTAGTAAAACAGGGGCTTTGAGGGGGATGCCCAATTTTTTTCCCCAGAGTTATCCACAGATTTTGTGGGTAACTTGAATAACAATGGAACAATCGTTTGAAACGCTTGTTCTGGCCTGGGTTTAGCTAAATTTCGTTGTATATTTATGTAACTAGTTTTTGCCATTTAGGAATGTCGTTATGTATAAGTTATGTTTTTTTGTTCCCGGTACTCACTTGGAAAAGGTAAAGGATGCTGTTTTTTTGACAGGTGCTGGTCGCATTGGATTGTATGAAAATTGTAGTTGGCAAACATTGGGGACTGGACAATTTCGGTCGATGTCTGGTAGCGATCCATTTATTGGCGGAGTAGGTGAACTAACATCGCTCGATGAGTTCAAAGTTGAGTTGGTGTGCTCGAATGAAGTGGTTCACGAAGCGGTGAAGGCGCTTAAACAATCTCATCCGTACGAAGAGCCTGCTTATGAGGTAATGCTTCTTGAGGAGATCTGAGGTGGTAGCAGGCCTAGATGAGAATGATCAGATATCCAAAGAATACTCTGACGGCGTCTTGCCTACATGGTTCTTAAAAAAACGGATAAAATTACTTGATTCAGAGAAGCCCAAAAGATAGGAGATTTCGTTAATTTGGTAACGTTGTTCCTGTAAATACTGCTTGGCCAAATCTAGGCGAATAGTATCGAGAAGAGATTTGAAACAGATATCTTCGGTTCTAAGTTTTCTTTGCAGTGTACGTTCACTCATATTTAGTTTTGCCGCGAGATCCGCTAACTTGGGTCGTCCCGTCGGAAGAAGTGAAACGATTGCTGCGTATGCCTTATCTCTGATGTTTTGTTTGTTGAGGTCGTTTACCGTATCGACAAGAAATTTTTCAACGTAAGTTGATAGCGCAGGGTTTGCACTGGGGATGGGCTCGTTAAGAACCTCTTTTGGAAAACGGATGATATTTCGATGGCCGCCAAATTTGATTGGGCAGTCATAGGCTTGCTTATATTTTTCTATATTATGGGGAGTCGCACGTGTAAGTTCGACGCCAATAGCCTTTATTTTGTTGATGGTTAGCGTGGCACTGTATTTAATTAATAAACTAAACGCGACGTCAATATCTTGGTCTGTTAGGTGAGGTGCTTCAAGCGCTTGAGAGATTTCTATCTCTAAGCTCTCATTGATACGGCTTATTAAGCGGGTTCCTTTAGAAATGACCTTGTAGTATCGACTTGCTAAGTCGATCGCGTCTTTGATGGTATTGCAGGCGCGTGTGGATGTTGTCAATGCGTTTAAAGCTGAGTCATTAATGTAATCAGATATTGATAAGCCAAAAGCATCATCTTTGGTTTCTGCTACCGCTTCACGCCATATGCTGTTTAGTTGTGTTCGGGTAACCTGAATGGACTGGTTGGCTGTTTGCTCCATATCGATGCCGTGTTTTCTGAATATATTAGCGCCGTCTACGCCATAATCTTCCAGTGCACGAAAAATGGCAAAGGCCCATGTTGAGTGGGATGTATTGGTAATTCTACTCATGCCCGACCTAGCTAAATTAGTTGAACTATCTGTCATGCGTTTGTGAAAACACGTTCACTCATCACGCTACTTATTTAAGCATAGAACGTTTCGAAGCTTTAGGCATAGGACGTTTCGAAGGAAAAGTATGAGATTGTTGTGATTGAATTCGTTTTGAGTGTGCAACTCGATTCTCAATATCACCAATCCCTGGTGGAAAAATTAGTTGGCGTTAATACGGTATCTTTCATCGACGTAAGCTTTTCAGGGTAGTCTAGAGTGTAATGCAAACCTCTACTTTCTTTTCTTTGGATTGCTGAGCATATAATGAGGTCGGCAACTGTAACCAAATTTCTCAACTCCAAGAGGTCATTACTTACTTTGTAGTTACTGTAATAATCTAGTATTTCTTGGTGGAGAAGATCTACGCGGTGTTTTGCGCGTTGTAACCGCTTGTCTGTTCGTACAATGCCGACGTAGTCCCACATGAATCGTCTTAATTCGTCCCAATTGTGCGAAATGACAACATCTTCGTCAGAGTTGGTTACTTGAGATTCATCCCAGAGTGGAGCGATAGGAGGTTCAGGGATATCATTTGCGAGACTATTTATGTCTTCAGCTGCAGCTTGACCAAACACGATGCACTCTAGAAGAGAGTTGCTTGCCATTCGATTTGCGCCGTGTAAACCCGTGAATGATGCTTCTCCGACCGCGTAGAGTTGATTTACATCTGTGCGGCTGCGGTGGTCAGCCAGAATTCCGCCACAAGTATAGTGAGCGGCAGGAACAATCGGGATTGCCTCTTTACAAATATCGATACCAAAACCCAAACAGGTTTCATAAATTGTAGGAAAGTGAGATTTGACGAAATCGGGGTCTTTGTGGCTTATATCCAAATATAGGTGATCTGCACCTAATCGTTTCATCTCGTGATCAATCGCCCTGGCTACTATATCTCTTGGTGCTAACTCTTCGCGTTTGTCAAAGCGATGCATAAAACGTTTGCCATTTGGTAATAGCAATCGACCACCTTCTCCTCTGACCGCCTCGGTGATCAAGAATGACTTTGCTTTAGGGTGGTAGAGACAAGTAGGGTGAAATTGGTTGAATTCCATATTGGCAACACGGCAACCACCTCGCCATGCCATTGAAATTCCGTCGCCACTCGCGCCGTCCGGATTGCTGGTGTACAAATATGCCTTGCTTGCCCCGCCTGTGGCAATAACGACGAAACGTGCATTAAAAAGTTCTACGTGGTTATCTAGTTGATTCAATACGTACGCGCCGACACAGCGGTTGCCTGGTAGCGACAGCTTTTTGTGTGTGATCAAATCGATGGCGACGCGTTGTTCAAAAATATCTATATTTTCAGCTTCTTGTGCGCGCTGACAAAGAGAGCCTGATATGGCTTGGCCGGTAGCATCATCGGCATGTACAACGCGTCGATGACTATGGCCACCTTCTTTTGTAAGGTGATATTGGTTTATTTCGTTTTGGGTAGGACTATTAGAACCTGTTTGCTTGTTTTCAGTGAAGATGACGCCTTGCTGCACTAGCCAATCAATACTTCTTTTTCCGCCGTTAACTGTTTGACGGACGGCGCTTTCATGACACAAGCCGCCTCCTGCATTTAGCGTATCTTTCACATGCGACTCTAAGTCATCGTTGTCGCTGAGAACCGCGGCAATGCCTCCCTGGGCCCAAGGTGTTGAACCACTAGCTAGTGCGGTTTTTGATATAACGGCAACCGATAGCGTGTTATCCAGACAGAGAGCGGTTGTTAAACCGGCTGCCCCGCTGCCAATTATCAAGACGTCATATTTAAAAGAGGATTGCATCAGTAGTTACTCAAAAAAATTCGCTGCTTATTATTCGCCAATTGAACTAAATTGCAAATGGGGAGTCTTTCTTTGTACGGAATACATTAAGGTAAATAGAAATATGCTAGTGAAGATTGAGAGTTCTCATCTGTCGGTCGTTACAAAGATATCGCGTCAGGTAGAGCCAGGCATTTTAATTTCGACGGGTGTGAGTGATAATGATGCCTCTTTTACCAAGAATGACCCCAATATAATGCAGAGTAATTCAGTATCGCACTTAGAATCTGGTAATTCTGATATTTCTGTCGATCAGAAATTGGTTGTTAGAGTGCAAAAAGGAGACAAAAGAGCGTTCGATCTCTTGGTGGTAAAGTACCAAGGGCGAGTGGCTTCAGTGGTCTCTAGGTACGTTAAAGATTACCATGAAGTATCTGATGTCACTCAAGAAGCCTTCATCAAAGCGTTTCGAGCAATTAACAGTTTTCGAGGTGATAGCGCGTTTTATACTTGGGTTTATCGTATTGCGATTAATTGCGCCAAAAACTACCTTCAATCGCGTGGGCGTAGGCCGCCTTTATCAGACGTAGACGTGGGTGATGCAGAGCATATTGCATCTGCACAGAATCTAAAGGATATTGCGACGCCTGAATCTATTCACAATAGGGATCAGTTAAATGAGTTGATCAAAAAAACGATCAGCGCACTTCCGGAGGATTTACGAACAGCGCTGACATTGCGAGAATTTGAAAACTTAAGTTATGAAGAAATTTCTGAGGTGATGGCTTGCCCTGTTGGAACAGTTCGATCAAGAATTTTTAGAGCCAGAGAGGCGATTGAAAAAGAAATTGATGCCATGAGGAGTATGTAATGGATGATCGGTTAAAAGAGTCAATTTCAGCCTTAATGGATGAAGAGGCGAATGAAATAGAGCTGCAGCGTATCTTGTCGCATAAAGATAGAGATGAGGTTCATACGCTTTGGAAAGATTATCACTTAGCCCGCGATGTAATGGCATCTCAGAAAGATTTGGGGTTTCATATAGATGTTAGTGATGCGGTGTCGTCAATTATAGATAGCGAAGAAATTTCAGAAGCTAATTTAGGCGAGGGTAGTTACGATAATCAGTCCGAATTTGTAAAGACAAGTACAGAGCAGGCTGGTGTTCAGAATAAGACCAAGCGTTTTGAATCTAAAAATTTGTTTGCTTTGGCCGCAAGTATCGCTTTTGCATTTGCTCTATTTTGGCAAGGAAATCTAGAGAAACCCTTTTCTGACACGATACCTCAAACGGCTCAGGTTTCATCTCCATCAAGTGATTTTCTTACCGTAGCTGACAATTCCGCAGGCAATGATCGCCAACCCAAAATTCACTCTCAGTTATCAGCCGACCACGCAAAACAATTTAATCAATACTTATTACGGCATGCCGAAAATTCTGTTCGTGGAACTCATTCGGGGATGATGCCATTAGCGCGTGTAGCTAGTATTAATTCGGTGGGTATCTGACCTTGAAATGTAAGAACTCTTTTTTTAATGTGACCTTAGCATACCTATTATCGTTCTTCTTATGGTCGGTCCCTGTTACTGCTGATGACGGTTTACCCTCTGTTAACGAGCTTACTCCTCGGCAATGGCTTAAAAAAATGCAAATGGCTGCGACTGAGCAAGATTATAAAGGTACGTTTGTGTTCATGAGGGGAGCGATGTCGAGCACAATGAGTGTGGTTCATCGGTTTCAGAATGGCATTGAGCGAGAGCTACTAAAGCAGCTTGATGGTGAAATGGGCGAGATTATCCGAAATGGTGCCGAGGTCGTATGTGTTTTTCCTGATCATAGAACCGTTCAATTAGAGCAGTCAAAATACTCGAATAGTATTGTCCAGACATTTGCGAGTTTTATGCCTGATCAAAGCGAATATGAACTATCTGTTATGGACGACGGTCGAATTGTCGAGCGGCCTTGTGTTCAAATCCACGTCGCAGCGATGGATGAGGACAGGTATAGTTACCGTTTGTGGTTAGATAAAGAAACGGGTTTACTTTTGAAGTCATCACTAATGGACCAGAATGGCAAGGTGTTAGAGCGCTTACATTATACTGAGGTAGAGTTTCCTGACAGCATTTCTGAGTCTGAGCTAAAAGGTATGAATACCGGCGGTGTTGTGACTCATGAGATGATTTCTGACCTTAGTAACGGTGTTAAGTTGCGTAGCGATCTCATGTGGACAACAGGTTGGTCGCCAAAAGGGTACAAGAAAGTGAATTCGGACGGTGCAAGCGTGATGGTTTATAGTGATGGTTTAGCCACTTACAGTATATTTATTGAAGAGTTGAAAGACGACGCCATGCCAGAAGGTGCTGTTCAGGTAGGCGCGACAATCGCTTATTCTTACCAGAGAAAGGTCAACAGCGGACAATACAATGTGACTGTAATGGGAGAAATTCCTGCAATGACTGCGATGAAAGTCGCTGAATCAGTTATGGTCGTACCTGTACCTGCTCATTAACCACACACGGCATTAATACAGCTTATGATTGAAGAACCCGCAATAGTCCTTCCACAAAACCCCATTGGGGTGTCAAGCAGTGGTGAGGTAAGGGTGCGTGTTGACAGAACAAGTGCATGCGAAAGTTGTCATCTTAAGTCAGGCTGCGGTCAAAGTGCCATGACCAAGTTATCGTCGAACCAGTGTATTGAGTTAGATGTATTGAGTGTGCATGACGTTCGACCCGGCGACCGCGTCATGATAGCAATACCTGAAAAAGGATTACTGACAGCGTCTCTTATTGTATATTTTGTACCATTAATCTTTATGTTATTTAGCGCTGTGTTATCTAAGATATTCTTTGATGCTACAGATAGTCTGGCTGTTTTATTCGGTGCGTTTGGGCTAGTTTCAGGTTTTTTTGTTGCAAGGGCGTACGGCTTGCGTCATCAGGATGACGAGCGTTTTTCTCCTGAAATTATCAAAATTATAAACGAATAATTCCTCGGTAATACCCCTTCTAGAGTTAACCTTGCTCTGCCCTTACGTAAGTTTAAGTTGAAAACAAGACGCATAGCGCCAAGTATTACTTTTCTTACTACGAAAAGTTATTTGCTCCAAAGGAGAATTCATGAAGTCTTTTCAGCATGTGTGTGCACTATTTAGTTTGTTTGTCATCGGATTTCTTGGCGCCTTCAACCTGAACGCAGCGAGTTTGCCTGACTTTACCGAATTGGTCGAAGACCATTCGAAATCTGTTGTGAACATTAGTACTGTTGTTAACCAAGGCGGTCAGAATTCTCAATTTCAGTTCCGTGGCGATATGGAACAAATTCCCGATTTTTTTCGGCATTTTTTTGGAGAAACACCAAAAGCTCCAAAGGGGAACGGTAGGCCTGATGGCGGACGTAAACATCTACAGTCCATGGGGTCCGGTTTTATTGTTAGCGAAGATGGTGTGATTTTAACAAACAATCATGTTGTTGATGGCGCGGATGAAATATACGTACGCTTCAATGATAGAAAGGAGCTAAAAGCGACACTAATTGGCGCTGACAAGCGTTCTGACTTAGCGGTTCTTAAAGTGGAGGCCGAAGATTTACCAGCAGTGAAATTGGGAAAGTCGAAAGATTTAAAAGTTGGAGAGTGGGTGTTTGCAATTGGTTCTCCGTTTGGCTTTGATTATACGGTTACCGCAGGTATTGTGAGTGCCAAAGGTCGAAGTTTGCCAAATGAAAACTATGTACCTTTTATTCAGACTGACGTCGCGATTAATCCCGGGAACTCAGGCGGACCGCTCTTCAATATGGACGGTGAGGTGGTCGGAATAAACTCTCAAATCTACACCCGTTCAGGTGGTTTCATGGGCGTGTCATTCGCGATACCAATGGATGTGGCAATGGAGGTTGTCGCACAACTTCAAGGGAAGGGGTATGTTTCTCGCGGGTGGCTGGGTGTATTGATTCAGGAGGTAAGTAAAGATTTGGCTGAATCATTTGGACTAGATCGTCCATATGGCGCGCTGGTGGCACAGGTTATCGAAGGCTCACCTGCTCATGAAGCAGGGCTTTTGGCGGGAGATGTGATCATAGAATTTGAAGGCGAAGAAATAGACTTGTCGTCAGAGCTTCCTCAATTAGTTGGGCGGGCAAGAGTAGGGGAGTCGTCTAAACTCTTGGTGATGCGAGCTGGAGATGAAACGGACATTAATGTCAAAATAGGTGAACTACCTATTGATACGGTAGCCGTACCCAAAACTGAAAAAAATGAAACAGCTAAAGCAAATAGAATTGGTTTAAAAGTAAGAGAGCTTGATGGTGATACATTGCGAGACTTGAACCTAGATGGTGGTGTTCATGTGATACAGGTTCTAGACGGCGCAGCAAGAGATGCGGGTGTAAAGCAAGGTGATATTTTGTCTCGTCTAAATAATCAAAGTTTCAAAACAGTAAAGAAGTTTGAAGAAATCGTCAATGAACTTCCAAATGGACGAGCGGTTCCCGCGCTAATTGTTCGGCAGGGCAATCCGTCATTCATCGTTATAAAAATTGAAGATTAGTTTATTGTGTATTGTAGGCGCGTAGAATGATATTTCCAGATGTAGATGAAACAACGTTATTTGTCGATAGGAATGATACCGATGAATTGTTAGGGACCTACTCTGATCATGGCTTTATGCTCGATCAGAAACATTGGCCGAGTGTTGAGCATTATTTTCAGGCGATGAAATTTGAGACTACCGACGAGGTGCACTTCGAAAAAATTCGCCTTAGCGAATCGCCAAAATACGCAAGGAAATTTGGTCGCGTAAAATCAAAAAAAATTAGATCAGACTGGCCTCAGGTCAAACGAGTTGTAATGACTCGTGCGTTATATACAAAGTGCAAAGCACATGAAGAAGTTTCAGCGGCCTTATTAGAAAGTGCTTCAAGAAAAATCATGGAGAATAGCCAATATGATTATTATTGGGGTTGTGGTCGAGACCGTCGTGCTCAAAATATTTATGGGAAGGTATTGATGGATGTTAGAGCGAAACTGACAGCAGAGTCTGCTGAAGTAGGAGCCTAATAACCATTCAGTATGTGGCAGACGGTTGGCATTAATCCGGTCGTCTGCAGGTCTCGAGATATTAATCCTCCAATCATTGGGTCCAGATTACCTCCTGTGTTGTTTTCCGCCCTATATAAAATTTGAATATGCCTAACAATTGGTTATCTACCGATAGCTAAATTTTGCGGCTTTGTTCATTGGAGAAAAACCGTCAAACCCGTGCTCATATATCACAATATTATCTATTTCTCTTACCTGACCGGCGCAATATAAAGTGTCAGGTAAATCGCAAGTTGATATCATGTGTTCTCCGACTATGTTGCATGCAAAAGGATTTTCTCTATTGAATATCAGGCCAATTCTCTCTTCTGATAACCTTATTATGGCAAGGATTATCAGAGATGTACTAACTGAATATGGCGCGAATAGGCCGGGTTTTGCTTGGCAGGATCCGGAGTTAGATGATCTTGCAGCGGCCTATGCCTCTTTCGAGGCTCTATATTTGGTTATTGAAGTGGACAATAAGGTGGTAGGAGGTGCCGGTATAGCGCGATTCGATTGTTATTTATCTGCGTGCTGTGAGTTGCAGAAAATGTATTTACAACCCTCGGCTAGAGGGATCGGGGTGGGTGGTTTCCTAATGAGTGCGCTGATCGATGCGGCTAAAGAAAGAGCCTATTCGCACATGTACCTTGAAACGATGGCCGCAATGGGCCAGGCG
>ENA-OSET01000989-OSET01000989.1-sediment-metagenome-genome-assembly--contig:-NODE-989-length-30654-cov-3.361873_pt1 | contig 30654 bp, 26 predicted proteins | sample MGYA00237882_ERZ534229 | MGnify/ENA primary metagenome ERZ534229 (study PRJEB26408, sample SAMN06266212) | sediment metagenome | isolation source: Hudson Canyon methane seep mesocosm | place: USA:Hudson... | reverse complement strand
ATTTTTACTTGGCAACAAAAATGCAAAGATGGTTGACGCCCACCGCGGTCACCCGGAAAACCGCCAGCGTTTGTTAGACGTTCTCAATGCTCCCAGCATGTACGACATTACACTTCAACTCTTGGCAAAACGTGGATTTGATATTCCTGAAAGCCACTCCGAGCGAGACTGGAGTCAGGCCTATGTTGCCGATGCCGTTGTCGAAGCGGCGTGGAAAAAGGTGTATGAGGATACTGAAAAGTATTGGGACTTGTATGAGTTGGCCGAGAAACTAGTCGACCTTGAATACCATTTTCAAAAATGGCGCTTCAGCCATATGAAAACAGTAGAGCGCATCATTGGTTATAAGATGGGTACGGGTGGAACGGGTGGTGTGAGTTATCTGGTGAAAGCGCTGGATTTGCAGTTTTTCCCCGAGCTGTGGTCGGTTCGTACGTCACTTTAAAATATTGAGAAAGCGCACTATGCAAAAAATTTGGGATATTTCACAAACCCTGCGTATTGGCATTCCTGTCTGGCCTGGCGATACGGCGTTTTCGTCGGAACGTACTTGGGTGCTGGAAGGTGGTTGCCCCGTTAATGTTGCCAAGTTTTCTCTCTCAACACATTCGGGCACCCACGCAGACGCGCCCCTGCATTATCATGCGCAGGGGTGTGCCATCGCCGATGTGGACCCTGGTAAATACATTGGTCCCTGTATCGTGATTGATGTAACGGCGGTGGAAAGCTGTGTATTACCCGAGCATATTGAAGCGAACTTGCCCGAGCGGGTAGAGAGGGTTTTGCTTAAAACTTATGAAACTTTTCCCTCCGATGAGTGGGTTGATAACTACGTTGCTGTCTCCCCTGATACCATCGATCTTATTGCCGCACGGGGTGGTATTTTAATTGGCGTAGACAGCCCCTCTCTCGACCCTCAGGAAGCAAAAGTACTCACCGCCCATAAAGCGGTTCAGCACCATCAAATGGCAATACTGGAGGGCCTGGTGTTGGATGACATTGTGCCGGGTGATTATGAGTTAATTGCCCCCCCATTAAAATTAGCAGATGTTGATGCATCGCCTTTGCGTGCGCTGCTACGGAGTATTACATAATGAGTGAATTGACTCGTCTGGATTTTGAGGTGATGGATAAAAACGATCCTTTGGCTGAATTCAGGGAACTCTTTGAATTGGCTGAGGGGCAAATTTATCTGGATGGCAACTCGCTGGGTGTTCTGCCAAAAGCCACTAAAAAACGAATGCAAGAGGTCGTGGAGAGAGAGTGGGGGCAGGAGCTAATTCGCAGTTGGAATAGCAGTGACTGGATCAACATTCCACGCAGGGTGGGTGACAAGATTGCAAGCTTCATCGGAGCCAAGGCGGGCGAGGTTGTCATCTGCGATTCTACCTCCGTTAATCTTTTTAAGCTGGCCGCCGCCGCTGTAAAAATGAATCCGGGAAAACGAAAAATTATTTCCGAGCCAGGAAACTTTCCCACCGACCTTTATATTTTGCAGGGACTGGTTGAGTTTCTGGGTGATCAGTTGGAATTGGTCACGGTTCCTCGAGATGAGATTGAGGCGGCCATTGACGAAGACACTGCGCTGGTTGTATTGACACATGTCCATTATAAGACAGGCAAGCTGTTTGATATGGACGCCATCACTGCCCGGGCTCAGGCTCAGGGGGCGTTAATGCTGTGGGACTTGAGCCACAGCGCTGGTGCAGTACCCGTAGACCTGAACGCGGCCGGCGCCGATTTTGCGGTGGGTTGCGGCTACAAATACTTAAACGGTGGCCCGGGCGCACCCGCCTTTTTGTTTGTGGCTGAAAGACACCACGCTCAGGCACGTCAACCACTGTCCGGATGGTTTGGTCACGCCAACCCCTTTGAGTTCTCCGATCACTATGCGCCTGCGCCCGGTATCGAACGTAACCTCTGTGGCACCTCGAGTGTAATGGCCTCATCGGCCCTTGAAGTGGGTGTTGATATTATGGCCTCTGTCAGTCAGCAGCGTTTGCGAGAAAAATCCATCAAACTTTGTGATCTATTTATCGAATTGATTGAAACACGATGCCCGGAATTTACGATTCTTTCACCCCGGGACAGCAGCGAACGTGGCAGCCAGGTGTCGATGGGGCACGAACAGGGTTACGCGATTATGCAGGCTCTTATCCAGCGACAGGTCATCGGTGATTTCCGCGCGCCAAACGTGCTGAGATTTGGTTTTACCCCGCTCTATGTTCGATATGTTGATATCTGGGACAGCGTCTCAGTACTTGTCGATATCATGAAAAATGACAGCTGGAATTGTGAAGAGTTTAAAACAAAAACTGCAGTGACCTGATATAAAAACTAAAAAAGGAGAACCTGTTGTGGCCACACCCATTACACCAAGAGATACCTTTGCCAGAGACATGCTTCCGCCGCGAAAGTTGTGGCCAGACTTTATTAACTTAGACGCTTATCATTATCCGGATTCGCTGAATTGTGCCTCGGCGCTTTTAGATGCTGTCATTGACGAAGGGCTGGGTGACCAGGACTTCATATACAGCGAAACCACTTCCTGGTCGTACTTGGAGTTTCAGCAGCAGGCCAATCGAATTGCCGCTGTGCTGGTTGAGGACTATCAGCTGATACCCGGAGAACGAGTGCTGCTGGACTCGCCTAATAGCCCTTTGATGGCGGCGTGCTGGTTTGGCATTGTGAAGGCGGGCGGTATTGTTGTGGCAACCATGCCGATGCTGAAGGGCAAAGAAATGGCGGTGATCTGTGATAAGGCAGAGGTTCGTTTGGCGCTCGGTGATGAAAAGCTCCGCGATGAACTTGAAGTGGCCATGGAGCTGTCTGCGCCGCTCACCCATTTGCTCTGTTACGGCAAAGGGGAGCTGGAACACCTGATGAAGCAAAAGTCGGGTCACTTTGAGGCGGTTGCTACCGCCGCTGATGATGTGTGTTTGATTGCGTTCACCTCAGGTACAACGGGTGTGCCCAAGGGCACGATGCATTTTCACCGCGACGTGATGTCGATTTGTAATAGTTTTTGTAAGGAAGTCCTGCGTCCTCGCCCTGAGGATATTTTTATCGGTAGTCCCCCCTTGGCTTTTACTTTTGGTTTGGGGGCCTTGTTATTGTTTCCTATGGCCTCCCGAGCTAAAACCGTATTGCTTGAAAAGCCCACACCTGACAATTTGGCGGCGGCTATTGAAACCTACGGTGCCACTACACTCTTAACGGCGCCCACGGCCTACCGTCACATTCTTGCGCATTTCGACGATTATAAATTGGGTAGCTTGCAAAAATGTGTCTCTGCGGGAGAGCCGCTGCCAAAAGCAACGTTTGATGCGTGGCATGAAGCCTCGGGTATTAAATTGATTGATGGCATCGGGGCAACCGAGATGCTGCATATTTTTATCTCGGCGTGTGGTGATGAAATTCGGCCCGGTTCAACCGGCAAACCCATTCCCGGTTTTGAAGCCAAGATTATCGACGAAAACGGACAGGAAGTGGAGGTGGGAGAAGTTGGGCGACTGGCTGTACGCGGCCCTACAGGATGTCGGTATCTCGGTGACGACCGGCAGGCCAAGTATGTGCTCGACGGTTGGAATATCACGGGGGACGCCTACCGCATGGATGAGGACGGTTACTATTGGTTCCAGTCTCGCGCCGACGACATGATTATTTCCTCGGGCTACAACATCGCCGGCCCAGAGGTTGAAAATGCCCTGTTGCTGCACCCGGCGGTGGAAGAGGTTGCCGTGGTCGCAAAGCCCGACGAGGAGCGTGGATCGATTGTAAAGGCTTATATCGTATTGGCTGATGGAAGCAGGCCGGGAGATGATGAACAGCTGGCAGAACTCATTACAGCGCTACAGACCCATGTCAAATCGACGATCGCTCCCTACAAATACCCGAGAGCCATCGACTTTGTTGAGAGTTTGCCCAAAACCGCAACGGGTAAGATACAGCGCTTTGCATTGCGTCAGCTTGAGAGTGAGCGGGCGGGGGCTGGCAAGCTAAGCAATTGATCAGTCTGTCAGGTGTCGGTGGCCGCTATTGAATTTCACAGAGGGCCTCAGTGCCCTCAAATGAGATTTCCACGAAGAAGACACCCGCTTCGGTAGACAGGGGCACCTGAATCACGGCGCAGCCCTTGGGGAAGTCCAGCTCGATATCCCGGCTCTGAATGACCCGGGGAATGGCTAAATCAAAGTTGTAACCCTGTTCGTCCAGCAGTGCTTTGGCGCCGCCGTAGACCATGTTAGTAATCTCACCGACCAGGTTTGATACCGTCTCATCAATTTCCAGGTACTCCTCATCCAGCATACGTTTGGCAATCTCGAGAATTACGGGTTTAGGGAAGGAGACGGCAACAACGCCCGTCGCTTCATCAGAAACCATCTCTATGATGCCGGTAATGTCGGCGTGCGGCAGATCTTCACAATGGACGGTTGCACTTCCGCGTTGGGTTTCAAGCGTGGCCATCGTGGTCAATATATTGGATGCGGATTGTAGAAAGGGGTTGATGAATTCAACATTCATAATAGAAACTGTCCTTATAACCAAATAACGTGCCGGGACCACTGAGTATTACTGAGTATAGATCAGGGGCGACAGAGTCAATGTGATTTCCTTATCCAGAGTATTTATTTGTTGAGAGGAAGAATAAATTGAACGCAGCGTCGATGCAACCATTGAGCGCAGTCTACTTGTTTGCTATGGCTTGCTGGAACCTTTGGCACTGCAGAGTAGAAATTCCCGGAGGTCTTGTGCCTCCAGTGGTTTGGAAAGCAGGTAGCCCTGCCCGAAGTCGCACTCCATCGCTTTGAGAATCTGTTCCTGTTCTTCAGTCTCTATCCCTTCTGCAACCACCTGAATACCCAATTTCTTAGCCATCACTACAATGGCTTCACACAGCGTTGCATCGTCGCTTTTGTGGGTGAGCTTTTGAACGAAACTGATATCGATTTTCAAGTAGTCAGCTTGATAGTTTTGCAGGTAAGACAGTGATGAGTAACCGGTGCCAAAGTCATCAATAGATATTGATATCCCGGAGGCTTGAAGATCCCGCAGTAGCTCAGTGAGGTCTCCTTTATTCTCCATGAGCAGGTTCTCTGTAATTTCGAAGGCCAGGGGGCAGGAATCGTCTGTGCACTCCTGTAGTTTAGACAGCCACTTGGTAATGTTGCCGGTATCTTGTTTATATTGAATAGGAGAGGTATTAATACTGACCTGAAAATCAGGATGATTACTCTGGCGTAAGTCGGATACCAGCGACAGAATTTCATCGAACATCCAGTCACTGATGTTAATGATTAGGCCGGTTTCCTCCGCCAAGGGCACAAAATCGGCGGGGCTTACCAAGCCTCTCTCGGGGTGTCTCCAGCGAAGCAACGCTTCTGCCTTGTGAATCTCACCCGTTGCCAGGTTGACAATGGGTTGGTAGACAATAAAAAACTCATCATTGTCAATTGCCTGACGAAGATCTTGTGTCAGTCGCATGCGATTGAGGGCGCGGTCTCTCATGCTCTCTGTAAAATAACGATAGCTATTGCGGCCCATATTTTTTGCGCCGTACATCGCCTGGTCTGCATTTTTCAATAACTCTTCAGAGCTTAAAGCATCATCTGGATAGACCGTGAGCCCTATGCTGACTGAGCTGTGAACAACATCCTCGTTGATTTGATAGGGTGTTGATAATGATTCCAGTACTGTGATGGCCGCACGTTCGACCCCTTCAATATCGTCTATGTCTGCCATAATGATCACAAACTCGTCTCCACCTAATCTGGCAACGGTGTCATTCTCCCTGATGCACGCCTTTATGCGTGAGGCAGTTTCTTTTAGAAGTAGATCTCCGGCGTCATGCCCTAATGTGTCATTAACATCTTTGAAATTATCCAGATCGAGAAATGCGACAACAACTTGCAGGTCATTTCTTTGTGCTCTGATTAATGCTTGTTTTAGTTGCTCGTGCATCATGTTGCGGTTGAACAAACCCGTGAGGTCGTCAAAATTCGCCTGTTGCCAAATCCTTTGGCTGGCTCGTTCCTTTTCGATGGAAATGCTGGCCAGGTGGGCAAACTGTTCTATGATTTCAAAATCGTGCTGTTTCGGCGTGCACTTTTCTGAATGGTAAATGGCAAAAGTGCCTAATGCCTTCCCTGTTGAGTTGGTAATCGGCTCCGACCAGCAAGAGCCCAGCTTGGCCTCTTCGGCAAGACCTTTCCAGGCTGCCCAATAGGGGTGTGTGGCGATATCTTCAACGACCACTCGCTCTCCGCGGAATGCCGCTGTGCCGCAGGATCCAACACCTTCACCAATCTCGACTCCGTCTATGGCTTTGTTGTAAAAATCCGGCAAGCTCGGCCCGGCGCCCAACAGTAAACGTTGCCCAGATTCATCCAACAATAAAATACTGCACATCATGTCATTGTATTCAAGTTCAACACTGTTGACGATGGAGTTGAGGATGTCGCTGAGGTTTCCAGACCCAACAATCAACTCAAGTGTTCGGTTTCTAAGTCGACTGATTTTTCCCTGGTCTAATAGGTTTTGGTGCTGACGGCCAATAGCTCGCATGAATATGAACGAGAAAATATTGGTTATTGCTAATGTGCCGACAATGATGAGAAAGTCCTCAATCCCCAGTGCGTCAAACGTAAGAAGAGGAAGACTAATAGATAGGCAGGCACTTGTGATTATTGCTATCTTAATGGGAAAAAGGTAATAAATGGCAATGAGTGCAGGATACAGCCAGAAGAGGTGCGACGGCCCTTTCAGCCAAATCACAGAGACTAGACTGCCAATCACTACAAACGCTATTACATGGTTGGGAATATTAGTTTTTCCGGTTTTGTAGACATAGATAAAGATGCCAGCCATTGCCAGTGAAATGACGAAGTCTACAGTGGCCAAGGCCCAATCCCCCTGACGGGCTCGGATAACTGCAAATAACAATACAGCGACAACCATAAACAAGGAGGTTGATAGGAGTACTATTTCCCTATTCGAACGCTTTGCCATGGTTTGTCCCGGTTGAATGCAAATAGTAAAAAACGAAATAAAGGCCACTATTAATATAGAAAAAGAATGAGAATAGGCAAGCTTAGGCCGGAATCTCACTTTCAACTAGCATATACCCAACTCAGCTGTGAATCCTGTTCTCCCGGTAGATATTTGGCTGGCAGGCCTCTTGTTGCACAAACACTTTACTGAAATAACCCGCGTCAGAGTAACCGACACGATAGGCAATCTCAGAAATTGAGTTATCAGAGTTTTCGAGAAGGTCCTTGGCGACTTCAAGCCGAATACGACGCAAATACTGCCCCGGACTGTCGCCGGTGGCCACTTTGAATCGTCGAGAGAAGTTTCGCGAGCTCATGCCTACATCCGCCGCCACGGCCTCCATGCTGACATCGCTCGCGTAGTGCCGTTCCAGCCATTGTTGGGCTGTGAGTATCTGGCGGTCACGGTGGTATTTCTGTCCGTCAAAGCCAACATTCGCAACAGAATAGCTCCGATTAAACCCCAATAGATAATCGTGGCTCATCTGGCGGGCGACTTCCGGCCCATACAACATCTCGATAATCGACACGATCAGGTCGCAACCCGAGGCGATTCCATTGGCGCAGTAGAGGTTACCTGCGTCGGTGATTGCACGTTGAGCACGTAAATTGACCGTTGGATAACGTTGCTGAAAAGATTCTGCGACGGGTGGATAGACGGTGGCCACTTTATTGTCTAACAAACCCGCCTCTGCAAGTAAAAAGGGTCCATTGCTGAACCCGGCTATGGGTATGCCTTCTCTGTGGATTTGTTGGAGTCGCTCGATCAGGGGCTGATTAGTGTCGATTGTGTGTTGGTTTTCGCCCCAATAGGCAGAGACCAGCATGGCATCCGCATCACTTACCTGGTCGAGGCTTTTGTCGACGGAGATATCATTACCGGAAAAACAACGAACAGGTTTGCCATCGCTACTGACCAGATGCACATGATCACCTGCCCCAGCTTCCGCCGTTATCTCCTGATGTGACAGTGCGTGCTTAGTGGCAACCCAGCAGAGGTCTTTTATTAACATAGCGCTCATGCCAACGGCTTGGTGTGGCAGATAGATATAGATGTTTTTCAAACGTGGGCCTCAGCGTTGTGCAGTCGCGTTGCCTATCTGAACTCAGCACCCCTGGCCTGTCAATAGTGGGGGTGTCTGAGCACTCCCGCTTTTTTCATAAGCATCTTGTCCGTTTATTGGGGGAATTTGTCCTAATCGTGCTAGGAGCAGCGACTGCGTTTTGTATAGTATTAAATCCAGACAACACTGAAGCTGCAGAGAGGTAGCGATGACACCCGAATTGAGAACAGAGACCCTGAAAAGGATGTTGGCACTGATTGACGACAAGCAATCCCAACTGGGGGAAAGCGGTGCCATTGCTGTTTCAAGTTACTCCTCACAGGAGCGCTTACAAGCGGAATTAGATGTATTGTTTCAGGATTTCCCGGTTGTAGTCGCCCACGGTAGTCAGCTGCATGAAAACGGTAGTTTTGTAACCCTAACCGTTGGTCATATGCCTGTTTTAGTCAATCGTGATCGCGATGGTCACCTGAGGGCTTTTATAAACAGCTGCCGACACCGCGGTGCAAAGCTGACAGATCTTCCGTGCGGAAAAGCCAAGAGCTTTAAGTGTCCGTATCACGCCTGGACCTATATGGATGATGGGGCGCTGAAGTATGTGCCTAATAAGGAAGCGTTTCCCGAACTCGATAGCGAAGGGCGAGGCCTGGTCGAGCTGGCCGTTAAAGAGCAAGCGGGTTTTATCTGGTTGCTGCCTAACAAGATGAAACTGGAATCCAATGCGCTCGACATTAAGTCGTATTTGTCGGGCGTGGACGAAGACCTTCTTGAATTTGAACTCGATCAACATATCGTGAAGCACGCTGATGTTTTGCGCCCAGCCTGTAATTGGAAGCTGGTGATTGATGCCTTCAGCGAAGGCTACCATTTGAAAACGTTACACAAAGACTCCGTGAAACCGTTTTTCCATGAACATGGCACAGTGTTTGAAAAAATGGGTTGTCACTCTCGTTCAGTTGGGGCTAGAAACGATATAGTTAATGCCAGGTCTTTACCTGAGTCGGAGTGGGACTTTCGCGCTTGGACCACGCCATTTTACACCTTGTTTCCCAATACCATTTTGGTCTTTCACCCGGATTGGGTTTCCCGCATAACGGTATTTCCAAACGGCAGTGATCACTCCGTTGTATACCACGATATGTTAGTGCCCGGAGATGCCGATTTGCAGGCCAGTTACTGGGACAAGACCTTTGCCTTAATCAATCAACAAGTGTTTGCTGCAGAGGACATTGCCGTGTGTGAAAACATTCAATCGGCCACTCGCTCCGGCGCAGATACTCACTGGCTGACGGGTGGTTTGGAAACGCCGGTTTACTGGTTTCATCAAGCCTGTGACGCGGCTTTGGCCAAAAATCAAAAGAAATAAAAGAAGGTAAAGTGAATGGTAAGATAGTCGGCGGGCGTTGTGCTTGTATCACCTGGACAAGGTGATCGGTAAACGCTTAGCACCCCATGTGCCTGGTTTGCCGGAAAAGACACCGGCAATACGTTCGCCGCATTGTTTGCAGTGGCCTTGTTTCGTTAGATTCCATTGACCCAGTTCGTACCAATCTCTTTCAATCAATCGACTCTGGCATCCGGGGCAGTAGGTACTGCCTCCATCGGTATCATGTACGTTGCCGGTGTATACAAAGTGTAAACCAATGTCGCGGGCAATTTTTCTGGCACGACTCAAGGTGCTTGCCGGTGTTCGAGTTTTGTTTCTCATTTTCCAATCCGGATGAAAGGCAGAAAAATGAAGCGGCACATCATTGCCGAGATATTCTGATATCCATTCACACTGCGCGTGCAGTTCCCGGTCGCTGTCATTTTCGTCGGGAATCAACAGTGTAGTTATCTCAAACCAAACCGAGCTTTCCTGTTTTAAATACAAAAGCGTTTCCTGGACCGCCTGCAGGTGACCACCACAGATATGTTTATAGAACTTCTCGTTAAAGGCTTTTAAATCAATATTGGCTGCATCCATATGCCGAAAAAAAGCTTCTCTGGGAGCGTCGGAGATATAACCTGCGCTGACAGCTACGGCGTTAATATTTCTGTCGTGACAGGCCAGTGCCGTATCAATTGCATATTCAAGAAAGATAACCGGATCGTTGTAGGTAAAAGCAACGCTACTGCAGCCGTAGCTTTGCGCAGCCTCGGCAAGTTGTTCCGGCATGGCGGCATCGGCGAGTGTGTCCATTTCCCTGGACTTGCTCATGTCCCAATTTTGGCAGAACTTACAGGCCAGGTTGCAACCGGCGGTACCAAAAGAGAGAACAGATGATCCGGGCAGAAAGTGATTCAGCGGTTTCTTTTCGATTGGGTCAATGCAAAATCCGCTGGAGCGACCATAGCTGTAAAGAACGACCTCGTTGTTCTGCCGGCCCCGCACATAACATAATCCACGCTGTCCCTCGCGTAACTTGCACGCTCTGGGGCAAACATCACATTGAATGCGCCCGTCGGGCAAACGTTGCCAATACTCTGTCGGGTGAGCGGTAGGAGGCTCTGTATTGTGTTGTGTTGCAAAGCTTCTCATGGTGACGCTCCGCGCTTGGTGATATGATTTTGTCACTTGCACTGTGTACCCTGTTACCAATATATGCCTTAGAGCAGATAAAACAAGGCTGTTGATATTTAACGCAAAACCCCTGTTTTGTTAAACCCAATGGGAGGTGGTCATGAGTACTCGTCCAGCCGTTGTCGCCGGTCAATTTTATCCGGGAGATCCGGACGTATTAAGTCGTGACCTCAATAAAATGTTGCACGATGCGCTTACCCCTTCGCTTGACCCCAAGGCATTGATTGCTCCACACGCGGGCTATATTTATTCTGGACCTATCGCCGCGACTGCTTATAACGCAATCAAAAAATCTGCTGGCAGAATCACGCGGGTAGTATTGCTAGGCCCCTCTCATCGAGTGGCCTTTCAGGGTATTGCCACGCCGGGTTGCGACAGCTTTCAAACCCCGTTGGGCCGCATTGCTGTCGATCATAATGCGATTGAGGCACTTGGCCAAATGGCGTGTGTTCGGGAGCTGGAAGAGGCGCATGCCAAAGAGCACAGCTTGGAAGTACACCTGCCTTTTTTACAAAATATCCTGCCACATTTTTCCCTGGTTCCTCTCGTGGTGGGAAATGCAAGTGCGGATGAAGTTGCAGGTGTATTGGAACTTCTATGGGGCGGACCTGAAACACTGATTGTCATCAGCTCAGACCTGAGCCATTTTCACTCCTATGCTGAAGCCCGGGAACTTGACCGGGATACGACCCGGGCGATAGAAACATTCCACACTGATCTTCAGGGGGACCAAGCGTGTGGGTGCAGGCCGATAAATGGCTTGCTGGTAGCGGCAAGCCGCCGTGGTTTAACGCTGAGCACGCTGGACGTTCGAAACTCAGGTGATACCGCCGGAGGGCGCGGCGAGGTGGTCGGTTATGGCGCTTACGCACTTCATTGATGATGGGTTGGAGTAGGGCATGTCATATACAGATTCTCAACAAGCGCAATTGCTGAGCCTGGCGCGGAAATCGATTGCTCAGGGTTTAGTGGACGGGCGGGTGTTGTCGCTTGATACAAAGAACTACGATGTGTCGCTTCGGGCTCTGGGCTGTTGTTTTGTAACGTTGCGCAAGTCGGGTGAGTTGCGAGGTTGCATCGGTTCGCTATCGCCGACGTTACCCCTGATTGAAGACGTTGTTGGCCATGCATTTAGTGCCGCATTTGAAGATCCGCGTTTTCCCAAGCTTGCCCAGGGGGAGCTTTCTTTACTTGAAATTGAAATTTCTGTTTTGTCTCCTCAAGTGGAAATCGCTTTTAACAGTGAGGATGAATTACTCGATCAGCTGAATCCATTTCAAGACGGCTTGTCGCTGGAGGATGGCTATCGCCACTCGACATTTCTACCCTCTGTGTGGGACGTTATTCCAGATAAAAAAACCTTTCTGATGAAGCTAAAACAAAAAGCCGGCCTTAGTCCAACACATTGGAGCGACACGTTGAAAGCCTTTCGCTATCAAACAATTTCCATGCACGAGAAGCTAGAATAGTTCGATGGGGCCTGAGAAATTCGCTGCAGTGAGTTCTTTTTCTTTAATTAGATTCTTGTAACCACATGCCCTGTTTCGGCCGTGGTTTTTGGCATAATACAGTGCCTGATCCGCTGCCCCAAGTATATGGGTTGCAGTGGTGTCTATGTCGATGGGAGTGTATCCAATGCTGATGGTGATTGTTCCAATCTGGGGAAAGTCATAGGCCTCAATAGCCTTGCGGATACGTTCCAGTGCGGCGTGAGCCATATCTTCAGTGGTCGGTGCCATCAGGGCAACAAATTCCTCGCCGCCAAAGCGGAATAAAAAATCTGAATGGCGGAAGTTTTTCTTAATGAGTTGGGTAACAAGCACCAATATCTCATCACCATAAACGTGACCAAACTGGTCATTGACTCTTTTGAAGTGATCGATATCAATGATGGCAATCCAGGACTCTTCGCCGTTGTATGAATGTCTCTTGGGGTCATTTGGGTCTTCATTGATGGTCTTCTTGTAAGCTTTTTGGTCCTCAATTAACTTTCTGAACCGCAGGTCAAAGGTTCTTCGGTTGAGTAGCCCTGTCAGTTGATCCCGTTCGCTTTCCGTCAAAATCATCAGGTAATTTCTGTAGATTTTGCCTATGGCGACAACGGTGTCAATGGAAGACGAAAAGTCGTCTGGGCTGACCAAGGTCAAAATGGCAATAGGTTCATCGTCGTCATCTCTGATGGCCATGTTGAGATGACAGCACCTGTCACAGCGATAGTTGTAAGTTTCTTTTTCTTCAATGCACTGAGTCTGAGTGCTATCAATCTGAGTGTAGGGTGAGTCTATCTTCAGCGCGGGATTCTGTTTTTCCTCAGATTCTGGGGCGACGGAGACACGGCGGGTCACAACGGTATTGCCGCTATCATCGATGGAGAGGTGGCTAATGCTAACTTGCGTGGCAGGTAACAGTTCAGTTAATGACCTGATCAGCGAACATTCGAGTGATTCAAGATTTCGATTGCTGGTGATGGTAACGACGGAATCCAGAATATTAGGGGTCATGTATGGGTCTTACTATGCCTGTCGCCAGAGAATCAGAAAAATAAACGTGTCCTGATTGAGTATAGGTCAAAATTCTGGCTTGGAAAGACGGCCCTTTGGCTTATAGGCTTGTTACCCACAACGGGGCACGTTGGTCATTGTTCATGGGTAGTCGAAACCATAGGGTGGCAGCTTTTCGGCCTGAAGCCAGTTCTGTGAAGCATATTCACAGGCACCATCTGTGACGTGCAAGGTGTAGGCTTGCCTGGACTTGGATGAGTGATTGGGAGCGCTGTAGTGGGGCAGCAGGCCCTGAAACACCAATAGAGTTCCCGCCTTCACTTCAAGAGGCAGGCCGCTCTTGTCATCGGGCCAGGGTTGTTCATTAAGGGGGACCATGGTGGTGGTTTGGCCGTCTCGGTTAAATCGCTCCCTAAGGGGGCCCTTGTGACCACCCGGCTCAACCCACAGGCAGCCATTCTCCAGCGTGGCATCTTCAATCGCAAACCAATAGGTAATCACGCTCTGTGGTTGTGTGTAAAAGAAGCTGGCGTCCTGGTGCCAATTCACCACTCCTCCGATACGGGGTTGCTTGAAAATATACATCGATTGACGCAGCTGTGCCTGTTGAACCCCCAAATCCGCAGCAATCTCACCCAGTTTACGTTGATGACTGAATGCAATAAAGACCGGGTCCAATGTGTGCAGGGCGTGACCAATTTTATTGATGCAAAGTGATCGCTCTTGTACTAACTGCCCTTCAGCGTCGAATGCGTCCTCTTCAAAAAAACAACAAATCTTCTCCCCGGACTCCAAAAAATAGTGGTTGCCCGTGCGGTCGTTGTCCCGGGTGGAAAAGGTGTGATTGTGACTGTCGTCGACCCACTCATCAACCAGTTTTCCCGCTTGTGTTTTTAGGCGGTCTAGCCATTCCTCGGAGATAAAATCGTCAATGCGAGTATAACCCTGAGTATTAAACTGTTGAATCTGTTCCCGGGATAACATGGTGAGTTCCTGTCGCTGAAAGTACCTGAGTACTGTACTGCCTGAACGTGTTCAGGTCATCGTTTTTTTGTGCTGAATAATGGCGCGTGTCTGGTTGTGCTCGGGGCCCGATCGGACTATTATTCTTTGTCCGGCTGTACCTCGCTCTCGACACCGCCCGCCTTCTTCGAACCTGTTATTTCGAACCTGCTACAACAGAGAGCATATTTAGGAGTTTTTCCTCGTTGTCTAACCACAAAACCAAACCGGCATTGCCTGTTGGAGAATTTGTCACGCTGATGGCGTTAATGATGTCCCTGGTGGCATTGACCATTGATGCCATGCTGCCGGCACTGGCCGATGTGGGCCGGGAATTACAACTGGAGAATATGAATAATACCCAGTTGATTATCTCCTCTATTTTTATTGGTCTGGCCATCGGCCAGCTGTTTTATGGCCCCCTCTCTGACAGCATTGGCCGCAAACCCGCGGTGAGTTTTGGTGTGTGTGTCTTTATTGTGGGGTGTTTGTTGTCCATGTTTGCCACAACGTTTGAGATGATGTTGGTCGGGCGTTTGCTACAGGGTTTAGGCCTGGGAGGGCCCAGAACCGTTTCGATTGCGCTGGTTAGGGATCAATATTCGGGTCACGAAATGGCGCGCATTATGTCTTTCATCATGATGATATTTATACTGGTCCCCATGTTAGCGCCCTTATTGGGACAGGGCATTTTGTTTTTTGCGACATGGCGTGCCATCTTTGGCATGATCTTGGGTTTGGGTTTGTTAGCCCTAATATGGTTTCAGTTGCGCCAGCCAGAAACACTGATGCCCGAAGACAGAAGACCCATGTCGCTGCGGGTGATTCTTGCTGCCACCAAGGAGATTCTCACCAATCGAACCGCTTTTGGTTATACCCTGATTTCAGGTGTTGTTTTTACACCATTTCTTGCCTACATCAGTTCAGTGCAGCAAGTGTTGCAAATTCAATACGAACTGGGAGTCTATTTTCCACTCGCGTTTGGCGCGCTCGCGCTGGTGATCGGTTTAGCGTCATTTGTTAATGGCCGAATGGTGGCCAAAAAAGGCATGCTCTGGATGGTTAAACGCTCGGTGATCGCCAGCTCAATTGCCTCTGTTGTATTCTCCCTCTGGTCTTATCGCTATGGTGGTCATCCGCCACTGACAACGCTGTTTGTCTATCTTGCAATATTAATGTTTTGCACCGGCATCCTGTTTGGAAATTTAAACTCGATGGCGATGGAACCCCTGGGGCACATCGCAGGGATAGGCGCGGCGATAGTGGGCTCCGTTTCCACGCTGATCTCCATGCCCGGGGCTATTCTGATTGGCCAGGCCTACGAGGGAAATATCATGCCTCTGATTCTGGGGTTTTCCGCGTGTGGCCTGCTGACCTTAGTGCTTCTGTATTGGGTGTCCAGGTCCGAACCCTAAGCTAGATTTCCCTCGTTGTTCGAATGTTGTTATGGTTGATTTTGTGACGGTAGCGCTGTCTGGCGACGGCGTTCGTAAACCCTGCTCAATGACTTTAGCTCACACAACAAGGCAGCCACGCAACTTATGAAAGACAAATCTGATATCGGCCTCATTGGTCTCGCCGTTATGGGCGAAAACCTTATTCTGAACATGGCCAATCACGGCTACACGGTCACCGCTTACAATCGTTCAACCGAAAAAGTGAAGAGCTTTATCGAGGGTCGTGCCGATGGCAAAACGATTCGCGGCGCCTACTCGCTCGAGGAGTTTGTGGGCTCTTTGGAGAAGCCGCGAAAAGTGATGTTGATGGTCAAGGCCGGTGATGCCGTCGATGCCACGATCGAGCAATTACTACCGCTGTTGGAAGAGGGCGATATCATCATTGATGGGGGTAATACACACTTCCCCGATACCAACCGGCGAGTCAAACATGTTGAAAGTCAGGGTTTGTATTACATTGGCACGGGAGTGTCCGGCGGCGAGGAGGGCGCGCTGATCGGGCCTTCTATCATGCCGGGTGGTTCGCCTGAAGCGTGGTCCGCGGTCAAACCCATATTTCAACATATCTCTGCAAAGGTAGACGACGGCCAACCCTGTTGTGATTGGGTGGGTGAAAATGGTGCGGGCCATTTTGTGAAAATGGTGCACAACGGCATCGAATACGGTGACATGCAATTGATTTGTGAAGCCTATCAAATCATGAAAGACCTGCTGGGTATGGATGCAGACGAGATGCACGAGGTTTTTGCCGAATGGAATAACGGTGATCTCGACTCCTATCTCATCGAAATTACCCGGGATATTTTGGCTTATAAAGAAGATGGCGAGGCGCTGGTTGAAAGCATACTCGATACAGCCGGACAAAAAGGCACGGGCAAGTGGACGGGGGTGGCCGCACTGGAATTGGGTGTTCCCCTAACCCTGATAGGGGAAGCCGTTTTTGCGCGCTGCCTGTCGGCACAAAAGTTGGAGCGAGTTGAGGCATCGAAGGTGATTTCAGGGCCGCAGTCTCAGTTTGAAGGGGACAAAGCGCAGTTCATCAATGACCTGAAAGACGCTCTTTTAGCCTCAAAAATTGTCTCCTATGCACAAGGTTATGTATTGATGCGAGAAGCGGCCGCGGAGCACGGTTGGAACCTTAACTACGGTGGCATCGCCTTGATGTGGCGTGGAGGATGTATTATTCGGTCTGCATTTTTAGGCAATATCAAAGAGGCCTTTGATAAAAATGGAGCACTTAATAACCTGCTGCTGGATGATTTTTTTAAGGAGAAAATAGAGGCGGCGCAGGCTGGTTGGCGGCGAGTGGCCGCTGCGGCGGTAGTTAATGGCATTCCCGCACCTGCAATCAGTTCTGCCTTGAGCTATTTTGACGGTTATCGCACGGCACGTTTGCCTGCCAATCTGCTGCAAGCCCAGCGAGACTACTTTGGTGCACATACCTATGAGCGGCTGGATCGCGAACGTGGGGAGTTTTTCCACACCAATTGGACCGGGCGCGGAGGCGATACCTCCTCTTCAACTTACAACGTATAACACTTGGCGCTAAACACAAGGGGAGCCGGCATGAAGGATGTGTTCCTTCATGCCGCGTCTTTAGAGGGAGCTTGCGTAAACAATGCCAATCCAGACCTTCGGATTAATGAATCCTTTCGACCACTTGTCCCAACGCTTGGACAAACCAGCGGCTTGCATCTCTTCTAACGAAAGCCCGTCTTTTTTCATTTTCTCAACTTCGGCAGATGTGCCCTTGAGCATGTCGATGAATTCCAACAGTTCTGCTTGAGTGGCGAGTGGCCCGTGCCCTGGAATGATGACGGTTTTGTCATTGATCAAGGGAAGAATGCTTTCCAGGTTTTTGGCAACCTTCAATACATTACCGCCGTTTTGCACATCGACAAAAGGGAACATGCCGTTAAAGAAGTGATCACCCAGATGCATAACGTTGGCACGTTTGAAGTGCACAACTGAATCGCCATCGGTGTGGCCATCGGGCAAATGAATCAATTGCAGTTGTTCATTATTGATGTATAGGTTCATGGTCTTCAGGTAAGTGACTGAAGGTAGCGCGATTTCCGGGTAGGGCTCTGTCACCATGCCAAATAATTTTACTTCCTGGCTGCTCAGCAAACGCTGACGGACATTGTCGTGGGCGACGATTGGGGCATGTTTGCCCAGAGTCAGATTGCCCTCTGTGTGGTCTCCGTGCCAGTGGGTGTTGATGATGTAGGTAATTTTTTCCGCGCCGCCAAATGTCTTGAGTTTCTGGGTCAGTGCCTCACTCATCACGCCATAGTCATCGTCAATCAATACCAGGCCCTGTTCTCCGCTTAATACACCAATGTTGCCTCCTCGCCCCTGCAACATAGTGATTGATGGGGCAACCTCGACAGCTTTGAATGAGGGTGAAGCGGCGTGGTGATCGTCTGCCCAGGTGCCCATTGGCAGGGCGAGCGGCAATGCCAAAAGTAGTGATTTCAGTTTCATGGCTTTCATTGAGAGTCCTTTAGTCATCTTGAATTTCCGAGGGCAGAGCATACCATCATTCGCCAGGCCGTTCATTGCACAGAGAAGGTGGGGGAGCGATGTTGTCTAACTCTTAAAAGAGGGTTTATTCGATAATAAATAGATTTGAAAAGCCGGCTACGTCTAACATATGCCGTATATCATTAGAGCAATTACACAAGGTGATTTTGTCTGCTGGAAGCTCTAGAAAGTCTTTAAATATCAACAGCATGCCAAGCCCGGTGCTGGTGATTCGCGTGCAGTGTTGCAGGTCAATGCTGTAGTGCTTAAAACGCTGTTTCTGAGATTCATAGGCCTGCCGAAAGGCGTCTGTCAGATGCAGGTCTAAGGCGCCAGTAATACCTATAGTCAGGCATTCATCATTCTGGGTTTTGTCGACACTAATACGGCTTTTTGGCATGAGTGATTCTCTAAAGTCTATGAATAAGTATATCCATGTATTGAAAATAAGCAGGAAATTTATTCAAGGTCTTGTGACGCTTGCTGGTACTGAGGGTCAGCTAAAGGGGAGAGGAGGAATATTGGTGTAATAATACGGGGCTTTTTCGACGGTCGATGGTGAGCGTGCTCTGAATTTCCACCGCTGTGGCCGTCCAGGTTGCGTGTTTGTGATTGTTGAGGGACACGGTAATGGTGTTGATGCCTTCGTTAAACAACGCGGCGGGTAAGTGTACATACTCGCCGTAAACCCGTTGAATTTTAACGCCATTGATAAACAGGTGGGCATGGCCTTCGAGGATGGGGTAATGCTTCGCTTTTTGGGGAATGGGGGGCCTGATTACAAAAGCCTTAACCTTTATCTGTAAGTTGTATCCACTCATGTCGTCTTGAAACAAACTTAGCTTAATTCCAGGCAGTGGCGCGCCGGAGGGTACCTCGATGGTACCGTGATCCATTTCGACGCCGCCATCACGTGTGGGGTGTCCGGCCATAGCCAGCCCGCAAAGCACCCATGAAATCAGTGTAATAACGGCTTGCCTTAAAGTAGTCATATCGCTGGGCTGCACCCTTCGTTGTCGCCAGAACCGTGAGTATAAGTGATCTGCCCGATCTTGTTTGTGCAATAAATGTGGATTGTCTTGGCGAGCACTCGAAACGTTATGCAAGTTCACAATTGTTCCACATTGCCCCTGAGGTTTAACTGCTAGGATTGATGCAGAGCAATTGATCGTGAATACCCAACATCGGACAACAAAACAAGTCGGACAACAAAACAAGTCGGACAACAAAAGGTGAACCAAGAATGCTGAATCGTTTTGATATCAAGAATGCCGTCAGGCTAGTGGGCTTGGGGCTTTGGTTTATGTTTGCAAGTGTTGCCCAGGCCCAGGTGAACAGCTATAGCCAGGCTGATTATGACAGCGTTCAAAAGATGTATATCGCCTACTACGGCCGCCCAGGAGACCCTGCAGGTTTGGCCTTCTGGGCCACTCGGCTGGCAGAGGGTGGGGGTGACCTGTCCGCCATTATTGAGAATTTTGGTGACTCCAGTGAATATACCAGTCGTTTTGGGGCGTTTTCTTCTACTGAATTAGTCGACAATATCTTTTTGCAGATTCTGGGGCGCAGCGCCGATACCGCAGGCCTGGCCTTTTATGTCGACCGCTTGGATAGCGGCGTAAGCACGCTGGCGTCAATTGCGCTTCAGATTGCCGACGGCATCAATGACGGCACCGATGATGCCGCGATCTACGATAACAAACTCGCCGCGGCCAACGCCTACAGCGCAGGCGTAGAGGATTCGGGAGCGGATTACGGCGAGTCGGAAATTGATATGGCAAAACTCTTGCTGGACGGCGTTGATGGCAGCACCAGCTCTCTGGATGCTGCACTGGCCACCATTACCTCCACCTTTTCCAGTAGTTCGGCCATCGCCCTGTTAACCGAGTGGATTATCAACGTTGAGGGAGACCTCTCCGCGTTTATTCTCGACGGGCAAGGCGCTTCCGGTGTGTTGGTTAATGTTCAGTCCGTTGAAGAAACGGAGGTGAACGGCACAGCCTATGCCCGGGTACAAACAGAAGGTATTCCCGACTATGTTGTCACTGTGACCCAAGATTTGGTGGATTGGCTCAATGGGCGCCCAAGGGCCGACTTGAGTGCACAGAACAATCAGGATTTTGTCACCGAGCCCGGAGCCACCACGGCTAGCGCGGGGGATACGGTTGAGTTTGGTGCTGACATTGGTTATCGGTCTTTCTCGGGGGATACCCCTTGCGCGGCAGGCGCCGGTTATGGCTATTGGCCCCCGGGGCCAGTTTGTCCGGAAGATCAAGCTAAAGACGGATATTTCCCCATAGAACCTGTGGTTGGCAGTGAAGACTGTGAGGTTGGCCTGGCTGCCAGTGGTTACGCTGTGAATGGTGTTTCTATCTACAGTTGGGATGACGGGCAGAGTTATAACAGTCAGGATGTCTGGCATACACTGGCGCCGTTTGCCGAAGTCTATGATGTTGATATCTGCGGGGGGCACGCCGCCGGTGGTGATTATCATCATCATTTCTATTCGGGGTGCTGGGGTGACATTGTCAATGAAGATAAAACGGGTCACTCGCCGATATACGGTTTTGCAGCAGACGGTTATGCCGTGTATGGACCCTGGCACGATACGGGTGTGGTGGCACAAAGTTGTTGGAGCCCACGGGATTACAGTGCCAACTCTCAGTCTGGTTGTGGGGCGGATGGTGAGCGTTCATGTTTGCTGGTCGATCAATATGACCTGAGCCAGGGCACGGTCAATGCCAGTAGCAGTGGCCCAACTACCACAGGGGAATATGTCAGTATGTCCAGTAATACCTTTGTGACAGCGGCAGGTTTTTTCTTTGAAGACTACTATTACGACAGTGCCTGTACGGCCAATGGCGGAGACCAGGCGCTGGATCAATACAATGGCCATGAGCACGACGGCCTGGGGTATCACTACCACCTCACCATCGTATCGGATACGGATACCACACCCGCATTTCCTTTTACATTTGGCCCGCGATACAAAGGGGAGTTACAGGATAACTCGATTGCCAGCTGTTCAGGTCCGGGTGGTGGCATGATGCCTCCTCCACGTCCTGGCTAGGTGGTAACCAGGGGAGCGCGGTGGATGAATCGCCGCTTTGCCCACTGCTTCACGGGCTTTTCAAGGACGTAATAACTGCATAAGGATGCGGCCAGCAATAGGGCGACATAACAATAAAAATTAGCCTCATAACCCAGATCTAGCGTTTTTGATAAATATTTCATGTAGATGTGATGAATGGGACTTTGCAGAATATAAAGGCCGTAACTGATTTCGCCGAGCAGCAGCAGTGGCTTGGCTCTCAGGGGGCGGCTGAGTGTGGGGTCGGCGATGGCAATCGCAATGATGAATAACAAGAAAAAAGGGGCAAAAAAGCTGCCGTGCAGAGGGGCACTGAAACCGGCTTGTGATGAATACAGGGGTTTATAATGCAGCGCGGCTAATACCAAAGCTAAGCTGCCTGCGATAAAGATCAGGGATTCTATCGGCGGCAGCGTTTTATCTTTCTTAATCGCAAAATATCCACCCGTTACGCCCAGCAAAAAACTGGAGAGGTGTCCCGGGGGGAAATAGTGAATGAGATCAAAAGAGGCAGAGGGAAAGCCCTGATAGAAATCACTGGATAATAATGCGCCGAGAATTGCCTGGCAGGCAACCCAAAACACAGCGGCAATGGCCATCAAATTTGGGGGTGAGAGTCGGCTGTTCTTTATATAAGTGAGGGTGAAAGGAAACAGTAAGTAGAGAAACATTTCCACCGAGAGGGACCACGATGGGCCATTGAAAGACAGCGGGTAGGGCGGCAACCAGGCTTGCAGGAATGTTATATTAAGAGCCAGGGAGAAGGCGTTGTTCAGTGCTGGCTTTGACATGAATAGAGCCGCTAACAACAGGGCCAATAGATAAACGGGGGCAATTCGGGCAATTCGACTAAGCCAATAATCCCGGCGCTGCAAGCGCCCTTTTTTGGCATAGGCCTGCACCATTACAAAGCCGGATAATACAAAGAAAAAACTGACCATTTGAGAGCCGGCCGTTAATATGTTCGGGGCCAGTTGGGCCAACTGAGTGTTGCCGCCGAAATGGAAAATCACCACGATAAAGGCTGCGATAAACCGAAAAGGTGTCAATGATTGAGTTTGCATGCTCTCAGGGATCTCTTTTATGATTCTTCTGTTTTTATCCCCATTTTATTAGCTCTGTGCTTCCACAGGCGCCGAGCCTCTCTTTGCATGTCTATGGCTTCATCTTTTTCATCAACAATTTCAAGACCGAGCAAGGTTTCCAGTACATCTTCCAGTGTAATGATGCCTTCGATTCCGCCGTACTCATCAACCACCAGCATCATGTGAACCTTTGATCTGAGTAGTTCATTAAACACATGAGACAAGGACATCGACTTAAGAGTCACTGCGATATCCCGCCGGTAGTTACTTAGCATGCTGGTGGTATTGCCCCTGGCTTGTGCCAACAGCAAGTCGCTTCGAAACACAAAACCCGTAATGTTTTCTGGATCATCGCTATAGATGGGCACTCTAGTGAAGGGCACTTGATCATATTTATGAAAGAACTCTTCAACCGTTATTGTTTCCGAGAGTGAAAAAATAACCGTTCTGGGGGTCATCGCGACTGAAACTCGAGCGTCCCTAAAGATCAGCAAGTTTTGTAACAGTTGATGTTCCTGCTCTGCTATTTGCCCTTCTTTATAACTCAAATCTGCAATTGCCATAAATTCTTCGCGGCTAAAACCATTGAGTGTTGGCTCAGACGTTAAATTGCTGGTGAGCTTTTCCGACAGCTTTACAAAAGGATATAAAACAATGACTAAATACTTTAGCGTATAGGCGGTAGCGGGCGCCAGCTGCCGCCAGAAGTGTGCCCCCAGGGATTTTGGAATGATTTCTGAAAAGACCAAAATCAACAGGGTTAACACTGCCGAGGCTACGCCAACATAGGCGTTGCCAAAAACCACTGCGGCCTGAGCACCCGCGCCCGCAGCGCCTATGGTGTGAGCAATGGTATTGAGCGTGAGAATAGCCGCCAGGGGTTTGTTGACGTTATCTTTGAGCTGGCGCAACAAGGCACCCGACTTATGGCCATTTTTCTCTAGCAGGGCAACATGGGCTGTGGTGACACTTAAGAGCACGGCTTCAGCGACAGAGCACAGGAAGGAAAATCCGAGAGCAATCAGTACGTAGGTAACTAGTAATAACATTGCGAGCAGGTCAACTCTTTGTCAAATAATGAAATAGGGGCCGAGCCAGCATCTTAACACAGCCATCTGCAATGTGTAGAACCGACCCCTTTTGCTAGTGGCGGCTAGCTAGTGGTGGTGTTCGGCTAAATGTTGTCCCATTAAATCCTTGCCGTAGTCGTTGCCGTTGGGCGTGCGAACAATCACGTGGATATGGTCCCGGGTCGGCTTGCCGGGCGTGTGTAACATCCGGGTGCCAATGGGCCTTTGATGGTCAAATTCGATCAGAATGACTGGGCTGTGTATCCTGTAGTAAAAAACGCTATTGTCCTTTGTGTCGCCGACCCAGGCGAACCAAGTATCATCTAGGTGTTTCTGGACGGCTTCCATCCGTATCTTTGCATGTCCTTCCTTTAGATTGTTAACAAATAGACGGATTATTCCCAATAACTTCTCTTTGTCATCTGCATTGAGTTTATTGGCCGGCAAACCAGCGTAGTCGAGTATTAAATTGTCCTTATGGGCACCGGCTAGCATATTATCTGCAGGTTTACGCCGCTCGAGTATTGCCAGTTTCTGGTGAGCCTCTGACAGCGACTGCACAAACTTTAAAGCTTCGTTTTGTTCTTCTTGAAGAACTTGGTTCCCTTTGTATTTTCCTGACTGGGCAATGGCAGGCTCCGCCCCAAAAAATGCAGGTGTCATTACCACCTGGTCCCCCTGTATAAAATAATTGATGACAAGGTGGTGGCCATCCAGTTGCCAGCCCCAGGGCTCCGACTCGCTGGGAATGCCCATTATGGTGATGTAGTAAAGCTGTTCATCAAGGAATGCCGAGGAGTTTAGCTCCGATAGTGTTTGATCTGTCTTCATAATGTCTTTGCTCAGTGCTAAACCCTTTGCGCTGAGAGAGAGTTCCAGTATTTTTTTTGCCGCGGCCCGCTGTTGTGTCGTCATCTCTTTTAGGCTGAGCCCCTGACGAACATAAATGCCATTGTCCACGTTGAACCAGCGCCGCCATTCGAGGGAGTCGCTGGCAAATTGGGAGCGTGTCAATTCTTGTGGAGAGAGCAAGTTTAGATAGGCAGTGGCGGCCTCTGCAATGGGCTTGGTCGACACACCGGTTGTACGCACAGGGAATAAACCTTCTTGTTTTCCGTTGGTGACTTGAATACCGCGGAATTCCTCAGCGAGCGCTTTTGCTTCAATGGTAGAAAAACGTTTTTTGAGGTCCAGCAGCTCTTTGGAGTAACTTTCCTGTGTGCTGAGTGTCTGTGCTGAGAACCCGAGAAAACTGAGCAAAATGATTAGGTGTCGCACCTTTAATCCCCCTTGATGAATGCTTTTGGCCATAACAACTGTCTTTCAAACATAGCCTATTGATGCAAATAGCACTATATAAAAGATGACTGTCTCCGTTGAGAATCTATATCAAGAACCAAAGTTCAGCAAGTAAGGGGTCAGCGCTTACCAATAGCGCCAATTGATATTGGTGCCAAGGGGTGTTTTTCGAGGGTGGGGGTTGCTCAACATAACCTTGTCAGCAGACCCAGCTCTTTGAGCTTTATCTTTATCGATGTAATAATCGTTGTGTTATTGATCTCTCCAATGCCGCATTGTTTAGGAAAATAAAAAATGACAGTTCAAACACCATCGCGTTTTGATGAACGATTGGCATTGCCAGGGCCTCTGATCTTGGATGGAGGGCTCGCGACCCAACTCGAGGCACAGGGTTATTCTCTCGATTCTCAGTTATGGTCAGCGTTACTTCTGCGCGACGACCCCAGGGCGATTGTTGATGCACATCTCGCTTTTTTTGAGGCCGGCGCACACTGCACTATTAGTGCCAGCTATCAAGCGACTCGGTCGGGTCTAATGACTCTGGGCCTTTCCGCCAGTGAAGCACAAGCGCTCATTGTTAAATCCGTTGAATTGGCAGTGGCGGCCCGTGAAGAGTTTCTAGTCGCTAAACCTAAAACCTCTGGGCCACTTCTGGTTGCCGCCAGCGTTGGACCTTACGGCGCCCCACTCGGTGATGGGTCGGAATACACGGGCGACTATGGTGTTGATGACACCGCTCTTATTGAGTTCCATCGTGAGCGCCTGTCATGGCTCGACCACAGTGGTGCGGACCTATTGGCCTGTGAAACGATACCGAGTTTACAGGAAGCAAAGGTATTACAGGGTTTGTTGATGGAGGTTGACTCTCCGGCCTGGGTGTCGTTTTCCTGTAGAGATGGCACACACCTGAATGACGGCACGCCGATTGAAGTGTGTGCCCGTTTGTTCAAGGGGCACCCTCGTGTCCGAGCCATTGGTATCAACTGTACCTCACCGATTTATATCAATGAACTTATCGGTGAAATCAAAAAGGTAGACCCAACACAGAAAGTTGTTGTGTACCCCAATTCCGGGGAAATCTATGATGCAAGCAATAATAGCTGGCATGGAACTTCCAGCCCTATAGAGTGCGGCGAGGCGGCACAGACGTGGCGACAAAGCGGAGCCGACATTATTGGCGGTTGCTGTCGTATGGGGCCCGAGCACATCAAGTCCATCAAAGAAACAATGCGGTAAAGTTGATAATGGGTGGCAACAAATTATTGTTGCCACCCGTTTCTGCAGGAGGTCTTAAGAGACTTTACGTATCAGGTCGTACAGGTCCTTGGGCATGGTGTTCAGGGGAAAGTGGCCCGATGGTAGCGCCAGAATTTCATTCATATCCCAGCTTTCAAGCATTCTTCCCTGCAGGTTTGGGCTCAAGACTTTATCGTCGCCCGCCCGAATGTAGTATTTCTTGACCGCCCCAAACCTTTCTTCGGTGAGCTGTGCCGGCGCCATGAAGGGCTCGGTAGCCTGCTTAAACAGAAAGTGCGGAATGATGCGATCTAGTGCCTCCCCTTGCTTAAAGTCGTTGAGTAAAACATTGCGCACGACCTCTTCGGTGAGGGTTGCATATGTCTGATCCTCGGAGAATGTGACGTTGGGCAATAGTTGGCCTTGCTCATCGCTTGACATCAAATCCATAGGGCTCTGACCGTTTTTAGGCAGAATAGCTGCCACATAAATCAAGCGATCGATTTTTTCAGGGATTTGTTCGGCCACTTGCGAGACCACTGCGCCGGCGAGGGAATGCCCCACCAAAATGACCTTCTCATTCTGCTCATTGATTGTGTCTACAACTGTTTGCACATAAGCGGCCATGGTAACATCGGGAATTGCTCTAGGATTCTCCCCGTGTCCAGGCAAGTCGACGGCGGTGACTTTAGCGTCATCCTGAGTTAACAAATTAATCAGGTCCGAAAATTCCCAAGCTCCGCCCCAGGCGCCGTGTACCAGAATATAGTTTTTCATTTTCTTTCTCCAAAATTTTGTCAGAGGTATCGGTTTAAATGGTCAGCATTGATTAGCGAAGGTGAAATGCAATCACCTTGGCCGTTAAGGTCTTCGAGTTATTGATCACTGTGGCTACTTGTTTGTCTTCAAGTAGAGAAAAGCTCTCGCCTGCAATGTATCTTTTACTTTTTCCCTTGGGTGACGAAACGTTTACGGTACCCTCAGCAACATAGGCTAAAACTGGGCCGTTAGTGTTTAGTATCTTGCTTCCCTTAGGGGCAAGTTCAGTGACAAAAATGTCAGCTTGTTCCAGTGATTTCCCTGTTAGTTTTGCCGTAGGCAATGTGCGTCGATCGATGTGTTCGGTTAGTTCTTTTTCAAAAACAATGAATGGTTCATTTTTTTGTTGCAGATTGAAGTCGATGAAAATTGCTTCTTCGGTCGCGGATGCATTGTCGAAGCGCAAAATACGTGGGCCCGCTGGCTCATAGAAGGCGTCGCCCTCGCGCAGCAGTTGTGGTTTCTCGCCTTCAACCTGATACAGAATTTCGCCTTTGGACACATAACCAATGGCGGGCGCGTCATGGGTGTGAATGGGGGCAACCTGGCCCGGCACAAAGTGGAAATCACCGGCTTCAATTTTTACAACATCCCGTGCTTCAAAATGAACGGAGAGAAGCTTGGCCGTGCTTTCTTCCGGCGCTTCAGCTGCGCTTGCAAAGTGCCCACCCATAAGGGAAGCCGATAGAGCAGTAGACAACGCCAGTCTTTTAAAAATGTTTGTTTGAGCTTTCATGATGTTTTCCTTTTTAAAATCAATCGCTGAGTTTCGAGTGTGTATCGCTAAGCTTCCCGGCCGTTTTGTCTTGTGCCGTTGAAGATGGGTTCATAGTAGGAGGTTTAAATAGGGCGGTAAATGCGTTATAAATAGCACTATGTGTGCATTTATGCACATCGTGAAAATAGAAACCCTTTGAGAAATGAAGAAGGGTCAAAAGGGGCAAAAAGATGAATTGGGACGATATGCGTTTTTTCCTGGCCTTGGCTCGAGAGGGCTCTGTCAGTGGGGCGGGGCGGGCCCTGGAGGTTAAACACACTACTGTTGCGCGCAGAATCGCGGCGTTTGAGCAGCAGTTGGGTAGCCGTCTATTCGACCGAAGATCATCCGGTTATGCCTTAACCCAAGCGGGTGAGAACCTATTGCCCCACGCTCTGGGAGTTGAGGAGTTGGTGTTTGCGGCGGACCGTGAAGTGTTGGGAATGGATTCCCAGCTAAAGGGTACCCTGAAGTTGGCCGCATCCTATGACGTGTTTACCCGGCTGCTTACTCCCCATCTGCACGCTTTTGCTGATCGTTACCCAGCAATAGAGCTGGAACTGGTTTCCTCCACTGGCCTGGTAGACCTGGGTAATCGACAGGCCGACCTGGCTGTTCGTTTAAGTCCTAAACCTCCCGAATATCTGGTGGGACGTGAAGTGGCGAAGTTAGGGCACGGGGTTTACGCCAGTAAAAAATATCTCAGTAAAAAGCGATCTGAGGCGCATCTAATTTTATGGCAGCACGAAAAGTCTCAACCAGAGTGGATGCTTGATCACTTCGCCGATGGGCGTGTAGTGCTAAGGGCAACTGAAATCATGACGATGATGGAGGCTGTGAAAAACGACTTTGGAATTGCACGCATGCCTTGTTATGTCGGCGATGCAGAGCCCAGTCTACGGCGCCTTGACCTAAGTTTAACGCCGTCGAAGTGGGGTGTGTGGGTGTTGAGTCATCCCGACCTGCGCACCACTAGCAGGGTTAGGGCTTGTCGGGAATTTTTGATTGAGAGTATCGAGCAGCAACGTAGTTTGATTCAAGGTTTGGAATCAAGATACGCCTGACAATGAGCAAGCCCTTACCAGCGATAGCGCCAATTGAGTGATGTTAAAAACTCATCGCTATGCCCCGTGCCCAAAATAGTTTCAAAATCATTTTTGTTGTATTCAATAGTTAGGGTCGTCCTGTGCTGAAACTCAATGTTGAAGCCGGCGTCGATCTTGCGCCAATCCCAACTCGCACTGGGCGCCGGAAAGCCACCTCCACCGGAAAAATCTGTATTTAAATCTGAGTAGCGTAGAGCAGGAGTAATACTTTTAATGACGGGTTTACCGTTAAACGTCCAGTTGAAAGGCAGTGAAATTTTGTAGGCTAATTCCAGTTCTTTACCTGTTCGTTTTAAGCCGGCCAAAGTTTGGTCAACGTATTGGGCAAATAAGGTAAAGCTGTCCCGATACAACCAATAGTTGAGCCCGAACTCCTTTTTCTTGTCGCCGCTTGTTGGCAGCCCAAATCCGACGGCACCATCGAGTAGGTCCAGATCAGCGCCATAGAAAGTGCCATTAAGCTCCCGCTCTTCGGCCAGTTCCCGTTGATAAAACCACGCAAAAATATCAGATTGCCAGCGTTTGTCCTGAGTCTGGGGGCGAAACCCGATCCCAAAACCAATCTCAGGATTTTTATTCAGGTTAAAATGTTCAATTTCTGCGTCGTATAATATAACGATGCCACTTTTCAGTTCGGGGTCGGGATTATTGGGTGGAAGCTGGCGGTCGCGAGTGCCGTTGTCGCCGGCGAGTGCATTGGGGTCTCGAATAAAAACCGGATTCCCTGTGGTATAGCTGGTTTTAAGGTAAAGTTGGGGTGTTAAGTCAATTCCCAGCTCTACGCCCGCATCTTCAAATCGATTAAAGGCGCTGCTGACCAAGCCGTAACTTTGCAGGTGCCGGTCATTCTGTCGCTCCATCTTTCCAAATTTTCCAAGCTGCAGGTAATAGTTAAATGTTTTTGCGGGCCGTTTGGCGGAGCTTTTCTTGCCATACCGAAGCAGGAACGTATCTGCATCTACTTTCTGGTCCTGGGAGGTCGGGTTTCTGTCATAGAGATCAATGGCGTCAATTTTGAATAGTAGGCGCCAGTTCGGCGTGATTTTCCATGCGCCTTTCAAAGAGATATTTGATACTTCCAGGTGCTTGCCGGCGTCAACGGTTTCAAGGAAAGCACTTTCTTGCCCCACGGGTAAGGCTTCCGGTGGGAATGGAAAACTCACAGGGAAAGCATAAGATTCGCTGTCTCGATAATTGAAAGTGCTTTGTAGCTCCAATTGCAGGTTTGATGATTCCGCTGCAATTACTTTGTTAATATCACCAAGGAAAAACAACTGGCTTGCCGATAAGGCTGCAAGCAGTAATCTAGTTGAGGAGAGCATCCTGATGTCTCTTTTTGGGTTTAAGGTGCACGTGTTATACCTGTGTTGGATGCCAGCTGAATCTATCAGCTGGCGATTTAATACCGCCGCTCAGACCAGAATCATACACTAGTATTTACTTTTTCGCTCAGTGATTGATCAATTTGCTCGAGTAAATACTTCGCTGCAAGTGATGCTTCGGCAAACGCCTGATTGAATACCAGTGATTGTTTGATTGAATAGGGTTTAAATATTTCATCTAATTTTCGATAGGAAAAGTGAAGGTCTCTAGAATCAATATATTCGATGGGGAGTGGCACAACCGACGAACCTGCGCCCAGTATCATCAGTGCGCTATGAAGGTTGTTTGTGTATCCGCTGACATTCATGGGCGGTTTTTTTTCCGCAACAAGAATTTCATTTTCTATTTCCTGACGAGTCCTACTGCTTAAGTCCACCCATGTGTAGCCGGAGTCTTTGAAGTCGGATTTTTTTAGTGTTTTTTTGTGATATAGATTGTGGTGCTCGCTGATGTAACAACTGATGTTTTCCTCCCCCACTGCATGATAGGTGAGCTTGTCATGTTGATTGTTGAATATTCCCAGACCAATATCCAATTCCCCCAGTGCAATCAGGTGTTGAATTTCTGTGGCGCTGTACACTTGCAAATTTAATTGCATCTTGGGGTATTGCAGTAATGTCATCTCCAGCGCGTGTTCGAATGCTTG
>ENA-OSET01000983-OSET01000983.1-sediment-metagenome-genome-assembly--contig:-NODE-983-length-30784-cov-5.362947_pt1 | contig 30784 bp, 28 predicted proteins | sample MGYA00237882_ERZ534229 | MGnify/ENA primary metagenome ERZ534229 (study PRJEB26408, sample SAMN06266212) | sediment metagenome | isolation source: Hudson Canyon methane seep mesocosm | place: USA:Hudson... | reverse complement strand
AAGATCAAATCAATTACTGATTTTGGTATCTTTATTGGTCTTGATGGCGGAATTGATGGTCTTGTTCACTTATCTGACATTTCATGGGCTGGCGGTGAAGAAGCTGTTCGTGAATACAAGAAAGGTGATGAAATCTCAGCTGTAGTACTACAAGTTGACCCTGAACGTGAACGTATTTCTTTAGGTGTTAAGCAAACTGAAGATGATCCGTTTAATCAGTACCTTGCAGATACTAAGAAAGGTGCTATTGTTACAGGTAAGGTTATCGAAGTAGATGCTAAAGGCGCTAAAATTGAATTAGCCGAAGGCGTTGAAGGATACTTGCGTGTATCAGATATTTCAAGTGAGCGTATCGAAGATGCCTCTACTGAATTATCAGTTGGCGATAGTGTTGAGACTAAGTTTATGGGTGTGGATCGTAAGAACCGTGCTATCAGCTTATCAATCAAAGCTAAAGACCAAGCAGAAGAGCGCGAAGCTATGGATAACCTAAACCAAGTTGAAGAAACTGGTTTAAGTGCAATGGCTGCAGCGTTTAAAAACGCTAAAAACTAATTTAGTCACTTGCAGGTGAGAAGTGTTTGAAATATAACGCTTCTCTTTGTTTAAAATCCACTAGTGTGAAGTGCTTTTAGCTTCAAACTAATGAACACTGGAGGTCAAATGACCAAGTCTGAACTTATTGAAAGATTAGCGGATAAATTAAGTCATTTATCAGCGAAAGATGTTGAACAATCCATTAAAGAAATCTTAGAAATGATGGCGCAAACCTTGTCAAAAGGTGAGCGTATTGAAATTCGTGGTTTTGGTAGTTTTTCATTACATTTTCGTGCTCCCCGTGTTGGGCGTAACCCTAAAACTGGCGAATCAGTTGAGTTGGCAGGTAAATACGTTCCTCATTTTAAACCTGGAAAAGAATTACGTGAAAGAGTAAATCTTTCAATAGCGTAATCGATGAATTATTGATAAAACGGCATGCTATAATGGTATGCCGTTTTTTTTAATTTAATTTTCACTAAAGGTATGTATTTGTGCGTATTATTATTACAGGATTGGTATTTATCATTTTATTAGCTATTGCTTTTATTTTTGGTATGCAGAATGAGCAAACGATAACGTTGAACTATCTCATCGCAAAAAGTCAATTATCAGTTGCTGCAGCGGTAAGTTTGTTCACCACTGTAGGCTTTTTCCTAGGATTACTCTTTTCGTTATTTTGGAAATTTATTCGTATGATAAAACCTAAAAATCAACCTTCTAAAGAAGTAGTGTAAATTTTTATGTTAGAACTATTGTTTTTATTACTTCCTGTTGCAATGGGCTATGGCTGGTTCATGGGGCGCAATAGTGTTAAGCAAAATGACCATTCTGCTAAGCAAGCTTTATCAATTAAATACTCAACGGGTTTAAATTACTTACTTTCTAATCAACAAGATAAAGCAATTGATTATTTGCTCGAAGCACTGAAAGTTGAAGATGATACCGTTGAAGCTCATTTCGCTATGGCCAATTTATTTCGTCGCCGTGGAGAACTAGACCGAGCATTAAAAGTACATGAACATTTAGTTAGACAAAAACACTTACCTTCTAAAGATAAGCAACAAGCAGCTTATGAACTCGGTAAAGACTTCTTCAGTGCTGGCTTGTATGACCGCGCAGAAACTATGTTTGAAAAACTCCTTAAATCTAAACATTATGGTTTAAAGTCGCTTGATTATTTAATGCGTATTTATCAATCGACAAAAGATTGGTCAAAAGGCATTAGCCATAAAAAGGCAATTGTTAGAACTAAGGATAAAAAACTTCTACATAATTTAGCTAATTTTTATTGTGAATTAGCAACAAGAGCTCTAGAAGAAGATAACTTTATTGAAGTGATTGAATTACTCGAGCTAGCCTTAACATATGATGCTAATTCTTGTCGAGCAAATTGGCTATTAGCTCAAATTTATGAAAACCATCAACAATATAATGAAGCTTGTAAGTGTTACCAAGATATTTATCACCAAGATAAAGAGTTCTTTCCTGATGTGATTGATAAAATGCATCATTGTTACAGTCAATTAAATGCTGATGACGAGTATTTCAAATTTATCAAAAAAGTTTATGACGAAACAGGTGGATCTAGTGCATTAATAAAATACTTAAGTCATATAGAATCAAAGTTTGGCAAAGAAAAATCTAAAGAATTTATTTTATTGGCGTTAAAAAAACGACCGACGATTAAAGGGTTTAAGCACTTCATAAAGATGCAAATGTTAAACTCTACCGAACTAGATAATACAGAAAACTTAGATATGATCAATGATTTGATCGCTGCATATTTAAACTTGAAACCCCGATATAGTTGTAGGACTTGTGGGTTTAACAGCAGCAAACATTATTGGGCTTGCCCTTCATGCCATGATTGGGAACAACTTAAACCAGTTAGAGGCCTAGAAGGCGAATAATTTTCGACTTCACCGTTCTAAAACTCAATAGCGGCATCAAAAGAACTCACTGACTAGCGTCAGCTCCGTGCTTTTTCTTTGCTCTTGAATCCTAGAACTTTGAATTCAAACCTTATTGATTAAAGAGTTAAAGAATTAAGGATAAAATATGAATGATGCAAAAGTAGTTGTTGCCCTGGATTTTGATAATAGAGATGATGCTTTAGCATTTGTTGATAAAATTCAGCCAAATGATTGCCGGTTAAAAGTTGGCAAAGAAATGTTTACTTATTTTGGTCCTGAATTTGTAAAGGAATTAACGAGTCGTGGTTTTGATGTATTCTTAGATTTAAAATTCCATGATATACCAAATACAGTCGCTAAAGCAGTTACTGCAGCTGCAGAACTTGGTGTTTGGATGGTAAATGTTCATGCCAGTGGTGGTAGTGAAATGATGATTAAAGCTAAGCAAGCATTAGACATATATGGAGATAAAGCTCCACTACTTATTGCTGTAACTGTTTTGACAAGTATGGGAGAAGAAGACTTACTGGGGTTAGGTATTACTAAATCTCCTGCTGAACAAGTGATGGCATTAGCCAAACTAACGAAAGAAGCTGGCTTAGATGGTGTAGTCTGCTCAGCATGGGAAGCTGAAAGTTTAAAAACAAATTTAGGTAACGATTTTAAACTCATCACTCCGGGAATAAGACCTGCAGGAACTCCAAGTGATGACCAAAAACGAATTATGACACCCGCTCAAGCAATCGCGGTTGGCGTGGATTATCTAGTGATTGGAAGACCTATAACTAAAGCTGAAAATCCACAGATGGTTTTACAGTCTATTAATTCATCACTCAAATTGACTTAATAATTTAGTTTAATTTTCGATAGCACATTGACAAACAGAAGATCTGATCCTAAACCTATTAACATCTCGGCAATAAAGTATTAACATTTTATTGCTTCTTGAGATGTAATGGAAATTATAACAAAAGGAATGATCATGATTAAAGTTTCAAAAATTATATTTATTTGTCTATTCTTTATTTTTTCTTCTATAAGCTCTGCTGAAAATACTAAAGATAATAATATTGCTCTAAAAACTACTCAAGCGTTAGAGCGCATTGATATTAATAGTGCCGACAGTAAAGCTCTATCTTTATTGAAGGGAGTAGGCATGAAAAAAGCGAAGGCGATCATCAAATATAGAAATGATAATGGTAAATTTATATCCGTGGATGATTTGTTAAATGTTAATGGTATTGGCGAAAAAATTCTTGCACAGAATAAAACAAAATTAATTATTTAGGTTTTAATCCTAACTAAAAGAAAGGCTAGATAATGAGTGTTATCTAGCCTTTATTATTTTTATATTATTAAAATTAACAATTTCGTTTTAGTTAACTTATTTTTTGTGCTTTACAAACATCATTATGCGGACAAATAATAGCACTAACATTTGTATAACCTAGTCGTGTTAATTGCTCTGCAGCAAAACTTGCACGACCACCTGTGGCACAATGAAGAAAAATAGCATGGTTTTCATCGATAGTGCAGTTTGTAATGTTCATCTCTAAGATACCTCTAGGCAAATTAATAGAATTTTTTACAGGGCTGTCAGCTACTTCTTTTGGCTCTCGTACATCAATGAATATACATTTTTCTTTTAGTGCATATTCATAGGCATCTTTTGCTGATGTTGTCTTGATTGTCTGTCTAATTTCAGACATGAGTTCAGGGATTGTTTTTAGCATTTTACCCAGCTTTAAAATCTATTTGATGGCTATTATATTAGTATTTGCTAATTTAGTTGTCAATGATGTAATGATTAAAAGATTGGTGAAGGGGATTATGTAAATTTTAGACATAAAAAAAGAGCCGAAGCTCTTTTAAATAAGACTGACCAAATTATATTTTTGGAATTCTTATTTTCTTTTCTGGTGATTGACGATAAATAACTAACGTTTTACCAATCACTTGAATCTTTATTGATGATGTTTCGCGGCATATAGCTTCAACAATTAAGGCTTTATTATCACGATCATCAGTAGGTATTTTGATTTTGATTAATTCATGATGATTTAAAGAATAATCAATCTCGGCAACTACTGCCTCTGTTAAGCCGTTGTTACCCAATAAAACCACTGGTTTTAATGGATGCGCAAGACCTTTTAAATATTGTATTTGTTTTTTATTTAGGCTCATTAACAATTTTCGTTACAAGTTAGCTTGAATTAATACTATTTTACCTCCATCTACTCTGTAATACTAATAAAACGTTAAATCGTTTTACATTAATCACAAATTAATTAAGTTAAATTAATGAGTAAAAAAAAATTAAGTAATAGCAGTACTCGTTGGATGCAAGAGCATTTCGATGATGAATACGTAAAAAAGGCTCAAAAACTAGGCGTTCGTTCGAGAGCTTATTTTAAAATAGAAGAAATAAATCAAAAAGATAAGTTGATTAAAAAAGGAATGAAAGTAGTCGACTTAGGCGCTGCACCTGGTGGTTGGTCTGAATATGCGGTGAAAGCTATAGGTGATAATGGTCAAATTATTGCTTGTGATATTCTTTCAATGGATCCAATTGCTGGTGTTGATTTTCTCCAGGGGGATTTTAGAGAAGAGCCTGTTCTTGATACATTATTATCACGCATCGATGGAAAAAATATAGATGTAGTTATGTCTGATATGGCTGCAAACTTTACGGGTAATGATGGTGCTGATGCAGCAAGAAGTATGTATCTTGTTGAGCTAGCATTAGATATGTGTAATCAGGTATTGAAGAAAAATGGTGCATTCGTTGTTAAAGTATTTCAAGGAGCAGGCTTTGAAGAGTTTATGAAAGATTTAAGAAGCGCATTTAAAACGGTAAAAACACGTAAACCAGATTCATCGCGTGCTCGTTCACGAGAAGTATATTTAGTTGCAACCGGATTTAAATAGCTCCTGGCGTTAAATTATAGTAAATTACGACACATCAACTTAAATGTATAAGTTGATTTCAGAACTAGCCGATTATCTGTGCTAGTTAATAGTTAAGTAAAGTTTCATTTAAAGTTACAAGAGGTCATTAAGTTGAGTGATATGGCGAAAAATCTTATTTTATGGTTGGTAATAGCGGTTGTATTAATGTCGGTATTCCAAGGATTCACCCCTAGTGGGAATAAGGATCAACCCGTTAATTATACCTCGTTCATTAAAGATGTCCGTCAAGGACAGATTCGTGACGCAGTAGTTGGCAGAGACGGTGTTATTAAAGGCACTAAGAGAAGCGGAGCACCATTTATAACTGTGATCCCGGGTGGCTTCGATAGTGATCTAATTAATGACCTAGTTAAACAAGGCGTTAATGCTTCGGGTGAATTACCTGAAGAAACGAGCTTCCTAACTACAATCTTTATCTCTTGGTTCCCAATGATTTTGTTAATCGGTGTTTGGATATTCTTCATGCGTCAAATGCAAGGCGGAGGCGGTAAAGGAGCTATGTCTTTCGGAAAATCGAAAGCTAAGTTACTAAGCGAAGACCAAATAAAAACGACTTTTACTGATGTCGCTGGTTGTGATGAAGCGAAAGAAGAAGTCTCTGAGCTTGTTGATTACTTGAAAGAACCGACTAAATTTCAGAAACTGGGTGGGCGTATTCCATCAGGTGTTCTATTAGTTGGCCAGCCAGGTACAGGTAAAACGTTACTCGCAAAAGCAATTGCTGGTGAAGCAAAAGTACCATTTTTTACTATTTCTGGTTCTGATTTCGTTGAAATGTTCGTTGGTGTTGGTGCATCTCGTGTACGTGATATGTTTGAACAAGCGAAGAAATCTGCTCCTTGTATCATCTTTATAGATGAGATTGATGCAGTAGGTCGCCAACGTGGCGCTGGTATGGGTGGTGGTCACGACGAACGTGAACAAACATTGAACCAAATGCTCGTTGAAATGGATGGTTTTGAAGGTAATGAAGGTGTTATTGTAATTGCCGCTACTAACCGTCCAGATGTATTAGATCCTGCATTATTACGTCCAGGTCGTTTTGATCGCCAGGTAACCGTTGGTCTTCCTGATATTCGAGGTCGTGAGCAAATATTAAAAGTTCACATGCGCAAAGTCCCATTAGGAGATGATGTTAAAGCATCGGTTATTGCTCGTGGTACACCGGGAATGTCTGGTGCTGACTTAGCTAACTTAGTAAATGAAGCTGCATTATTCGCTGCACGTTCAGCTCGTCGTACTGTTTCAATGGACGAATTTGAAAAAGCTAAAGATAAAATTTTAATGGGAGCAGAGCGTCGTTCGATGGTAATGGGCGAAGAAGAAAAAGCTATGACAGCTTATCATGAAGCCGGACATGCAATAGTTGGTCGATTAGTGCCAGATCATGATCCTGTTTATAAAGTCAGTATCATTCCACGTGGTCGCGCTTTAGGTGTAACTATGTATTTACCTGAGCAAGATAGATTCAGCCACAGTAAGCAGCATTTAGAAAGTAACATTTCGTCACTTTACGGCGGACGTATTGCTGAAGAAATGATTTACGGTTTTGAGAAAGTATCTACTGGTGCATCTAACGATATTGAACGTGCTACTCAGTTAGCACGTAAAATGGTAACACAGTGGGGCTTCTCGCAAAAATTGGGTCCAATGTTATTTGCTGAAGAAGAAGGTGAAGTATTCTTAGGTCGCTCTTCTTCAAAGTCTTTAAATATGTCTGATGAAACGGCACAAGCTATTGATATTGAAATCAAAGCATTTGTTGACCGTAATTATCAACGTGCAGAAAAAATATTAGATGAAAATCGTGATATTTTAGAGTCGATGAAAGAAGCGTTGATGCATTATGAAACTATTGATGCAAGGCAAATTGATGACTTAATGGAACGCAGAGAAGTTCGTCCACCAATGGCCGAATGGGATAATCACTCTGATTCTAAAAAACCGCCTAATGCTGATAGCAATGCATCTTCTAATAAGAAAGAAGACAAAGCTGAGAAAAAGGAAGTAACGCCAGATTTAGATAAACCTAGCGATGTTCCTGCAGAGTAATCACTCTTAATTAAAGCCTCGTTTATCGGGGCTTTATTTTATGAAAACTAATTTGAATTTTTATTTTTAAGTTGGTTTTCATAAAGTAATACATTTGAAAATAAGAAAAATAACGAGCTTTATCTGTTGAAATATCTAACTTGTAGTAAACACTCTCTCAACATTGAATTACCACAAGTCATGGGCATTCTTAATGTAACACCAGATTCTTTTTCTGATGGTGGTAAATTCTCTCGAATTGATTTTGCATTAGCGCAGGTTGAAAAGATGATAGCCGATGGTGCTGTTATTATTGATATAGGAGGAGAATCTACGAGACCAGGCGCTAAAGATGTGTCCGAAAAGGATGAACTAGAACGCGTTATTCCTGTATTAAAAGCCATTAAAAAACGATTTGATACTATAGTGTCGATAGACACGAGTAAAGCTGTAGTTATGTCTGAAGCGATAACTCATGGTGCTGGTATTATTAATGATGTTCGAGCGCTACAAAATGATGATTGTCTAAAAGTGTTAGCTCAAGATCAAAGTGTAGCTATTTGTTTGATGCATATGCAGGGGTTACCCAGAACAATGCAACAAGCTCCTCAATATAATGATTTAATTAAAGATATTATTCAGTTTTTCCAACAGCGCATATCTGCTTGTACAGAGTCCGGAATTAAAAAATCACGATTAATTTTAGATCCAGGTTTTGGTTTTGGAAAGTCGCTAGAACAAAATTATAATTTATTAGCTAATATGTCTAAATTTCAATCATTGGATTTACCTTTGTTGGCAGGATTATCGAGGAAATCTATGATCGGCAACCTCCTTAATCGAGAGGTTAATGAGCGTTTAGCAGGGAGTCTAGCTACCGCTGTTATAGCAGCCCAGCAAGGGGCCAAAATTATTCGTGTACACGATGTTAAAGAAACAGTCGATACATTAAAGATATTACAAGAAACTATTCTAAATGCATAAATGCATAAATATTAACGCATTAAAAATAAAATTTATAAAGGACAAATAAAATGTCAGAAAGAAGATATTTTGGAACTGATGGTATAAGAGGCCTTGTTGGACAATACCCAATTACCGCGGAATTCGTCATGAAGCTAGGTTACGCAGCAGGCCGTGTACTTGCGGCACAAGGTACTAAAAAAGTACTTATTGGCAAAGATACTCGTATTTCTGGCTATATGCTTGAATCAGCGTTAGAGGCTGGTTTTTCTGCTGCGGGTATAGATATTGGTTTATTAGGGCCAATGCCTACTCCGGGTATAGCGTATCTAACAAAAACCTTTCGTGCAGAAGCTGGTATTGTGATCAGTGCATCCCATAATCCGTTTTATGATAATGGTATCAAGTTTTTCTCTCAAAATGGTGAGAAATTACCTGATGCTGTAGAACTTGCTATTGAAGCAGAGCTGGATAAAGAAATGGGGTGTGTAGAATCTGCAAAGCTGGGTAAAGCAACACGTATAGACGATGCAGCGGGTCGTTATATTGAATTTTGTAAAAGTAATTTTCCAAGCCAACATTCATTGAATGGCTTTAAAATTGTGGTTGATTGTGCTCACGGAGCAACTTATCACATAGCACCAAATGTGTTTCGTGAATTGGGCGCAGAAGTTATTGAAATAGGTACATCGCCTAATGGTACCAATATTAATGATGGATGTGGCGCCACATCAATGGATGCTATTAGTAAGGCCGTCGTTGAACATAAAGCTGACTTAGGTATAGCTCTTGATGGTGATGGTGACCGTTTGATGATGGTTGATCATACCGGATATATTCTTGATGGTGATGAATGTGTCTATGTAATCGCTGCAAATGATGTACAAAGTGGTACTATTCAAGGTGGCGTAGTTGGAACCCTAATGAGTAACATGGGGCTTGAAATAGCACTTGCCGACATGGGCATTCCTTTTGCTCGTAGTAAAGTTGGTGATCGTTATGTCATGGAAATGTTGAATAAAAAGGGCTGGCAACTCGGAGCAGAGAACTCTGGGCATGTTATCAACTTAAAACACACTTCCACGGGTGATGGCATTATTGCTGCGTTAAATGTATTAACTGCTGTTTGTAGTAGTGACAGAACGTTGCATGAACTCCGCCAAGGTATGAAAAAGTTACCACAAATTTTAGTGAATGTTAGGTTTACTGGTAGTAATGATCCTTTAACCGCGCAAAATGTAGCTGCGGCTGTACACACAGTGAATGAAAAACTGTCTGGGCGTGGGAGAGTATTATTACGTAAATCTGGTACAGAACCATTGATCCGTGTAATGGTTGAAGGACCTGAATTAACAGAAGTTACCGACTTAGCCAATGTAATTGCAGATGCAGTAAAAGCTGCTTGTTAATAAAAAATTGACAAGACGGTCGAATATTGAGCAAATAAACAAGATATTAAGTTAAACACTTGTATCTTGTTCTTAGGTTAGTTAATATCTCGCCGCTTTAATTAGGAAAGATAAATGAAAAGACAAGCAATAGTAGCAGCGAACTGGAAAATGAATGGCAGTTTGTCGCTTATAAAAGAAATGATTTCAGGATTAAATAGTGTCGAGCTAGCTGAAAATGTTGACGTTGTTGTTTGTCCTGCTTCTCCTTATTTATCAGCATTTGCAATTAGTGCTGAAAATGAAAGTTTACAAGCGAACATCCATTTGGGTGCACAAAATGTAAACGAGCATAAAAGCGGAGCATATACTGGTGAAGTTTCAACAGATATGCTCAATGAAGTTTCTGTAAACTATGTTATTGTAGGTCATTCTGAACGTAGAAGTATCTATAAAGAAACAAGTACACAAGTTGCTCATAAAGTTAAAACAGTGCTTAAAGCTGGTTTAACGCCTATTTTATGTATAGGCGAAAGTGAAGACGAAAGAACTGCAGAACAAACTGATACAATACTAGCATCACAATTACAGCCTGTAATTGATGAAATAGGTATCGAAAAATTTATTGATGTTGTTATTGCTTACGAGCCTGTTTGGGCTATAGGTACAGGAAAAACAGCATCACCTGAAATGGCGCAAGAAACACACTCATTTATTCGACAATTCTTAGCAAATGCTGATAAAATTATCGCGAATAAAGTGCCATTATTATACGGTGGTAGCGTTAATGCTGCTAACTGTGAAGAATTATTTGCACAAACTGATATTGACGGTGGTCTTATCGGTGGTGCTAGTTTAAAAGTCGACGAATTTAAAATAATTTGCTCGTCAGCCAAAGGATCTTAAAATGTTGTATCAAGTGTTAATTATCACGTATTTAATTGTTTCAATTTGTTTGATTGGTTTAGTGCTAATTCAACAAGGTAAAGGAGCAGATATGGGCGCATCTTTTGGTGCAGGTTCATCTGCAACAATTTTTGGTTCAAGTGGTTCAGGTAACTTCTTAACAAAAGCGACTACATGGTTAGCAATTGCTTTCTTTGTTATCAGCTTAGTTTTAGGTAACCTAACGGCAAACAGAATTAAGTCTACAGATGAATGGAACAACTTGAATACTCCTGTAGAGCAAACTATCCCAGGTGATTCAATACCTACTGAAAGTATGGTACCAAAATCAGCAGAAAATACTGATGTACCTGCAGCTACAGAAAAAGCTAGCGACAGCGATATACCAAAATAACTTTTTAAAAAATGCAGATGTGGCGGAATTGGTAGACGCGCCACCTTGAGGGGGTGGTGACTTAGGTCGTGAGAGTTCGAGTCTCTCCATCTGCACCAAATATATAAAGGCTTACAGTAATGTAAGCCTTTTTTTTAAATGTTATTCTAATTATATCTTAATTGATTATACCCTTTGTGTTCGTGCAACCACTTCAATAACACCCTATCAAATCGTTATGTAACTAGAACCGAGTTTAAACTAGCTACCTCTGTATGGATTAATTTAGTGCGTATAATTGATAGGGGAGCTTATCAAGCCTTTCTAAAACAATCATAAACATAGCTCAGTAGGAAATATCTATTAAATTTAGCCAATGAATAATAATTGGTCTTTGTGAAAGCAATAAATCACGAATCTCTCTTGATACCTTCATTGTGTATAATCACATATGCTTAAAAACTAATAATAAAATGCTGGTTAACGTTAGGTTAATGTTTTTTATTTGTTTATAGGTTAAATTAGTCAATCTTCGAATTATTACATTTCTAGTGAGTTTCAGTTTTGAATTATCTTTTGCCTGTTTATTTCATTGCGTCTTTAGTTTTATTCACATTCTCTTCACAATGCAGTGAAATAATAGGTCATAACTTTCAAAAAGATAATCCTATTTCAAATCAACAATGTATTACCTGTCATGAACAAGCACAAGATGATTGGCGAAAATCCGATCATGCTAACGCTATGGCGATTGCAAATGAAAGTTCAGTACTAGCAGATTTTGATAATAAATACGTGGAGCATTACGGCCAAAAAGCACATTTTTTTATTAAAGATAAACGCTATCAAGTCACCATTTCTTATGATGATAAAGCGGATACTTATCCGATTAAATATACTTTTGGTCATTTCCCGTTACAACAATATTTAGTTGAAACAGCTATTGGAAAGTTACAGGTGCTGCCTTTTGCTTGGGATAGCCGCAATGAAACCGTGGGTGGCCAACGCTGGTACCATAATTATAGTCATGAAGAGATTCGCCCTCAAGACAGATTACATTGGCGTCAGCCATTACAAAATTGGAATGGTATGTGTGCTGATTGCCATTCTGATGGGCTTCTTAGGAAATATGATCCAAAGGATAATAGTTTTTCAAGTCAATTTGATAACATCAATGTAGGTTGTCTATCTTGTCATAGTGATATGTCAGACCACGCTAAGAAATCGGTAAAACGAAATGTTGGCGCAGATGTTACCTCTGTGAAGCATCCCACAGGACAATGGCTAAAAAGTCTTGGCGATAAAACAGCACATTGGAAAGGCGAACAACGTGATAATACTTTTATGGATGGTTGTTTCGCATGTCATTCGTTACGTACACCCTTAACCGATGGGTTTAAACCAAACACACCATTTCTAGATCAATTTATCCCTCAGCTTTTATCCGCACCTAATTACCATGTTGATGGACAAATCAAAGAAGAAGTGTATGTTTATGGCTCTTTTTTGCAAAGTAAAATGTTTAAAGCAGGCGTTAATTGTTTAGATTGTCATGACAAACACACGATGAAGTTAAAAGCCGAAGGCAATGGTTTGTGTCTTCAGTGCCATGGTGCCGAGGTTTATAACGTAAAAGAGCATCACCAACATAATGATAATTCAACGGGTGCCGAGTGTGTAAATTGCCATATGCCTGAAAATAGATACATGGGTGTTGACGATAGACGTGACCACAGCTTTAAAATTCCTCGCCCTGACTTATCATTAACTTTTAATACCCCTAATGCTTGTAAATCTTGTCATGCAGATAAATCCAATCAATGGGCAAGTGATACCCTCAAAAAATGGCATGGTAAAGCTAAAGCAGTATTACAAAGTAAACAATTATTGATGATGTTAAATAGTGGACAAGCCATCTCTTTTGAACAACATATGAGTATTCTTGCGGATGAAAAGCTCGATGTGATTAGTAGAGCAACGGCACTTAAATTACTAAGCTATGCGACGACAACACTTAGCGCAGATGTTTTGGTACCTTATTTAACTCATGAAGAGCCTTTATTGAGGTTGAATGCTGTTAATGTCGCTACATTATTATCACCGGAAGATAAAGTGAGGCATATAACACCATTATTAAGCGATGACTATAAATCAGTCAGAATAGCTGCTGCACGTAGTTTGGTTACCAGTGAGATAGCCACAACAGATAAAAAAGCTTTTAACCAAGCATTTAAAGCATTAATCAATACCAATAATATAAACAGTTGGCGTGGTGAAGGGATGGCGAATCAGGGCGTGTTAGCCATTGAAATGAATAAGTTAACAGATGCAGAAATAGCCTTTAAAAATATGATCAAAATCGAACCTTATTTTAATGCGTCTTATATCAATTTAGCCGATATTTATCGTGTACAGCAAAAGCCATTTCAGGAAGCGGTAGTACTGAAAAAAGGTATCGAAAACAATTCGAAATCAGCGGTTTTACATTACGCCTATGGACTACATTTTGTTCGTCAAAAAAAGTTAAATAAAGGGCTCCCACTTTTTGAAAAATCAATAATGTTACAACCTAAAAATTCACATTATGCTTATACTTATGTATTAGCGGTAGATGGTGCAGGGCAGAGTAAACAGGCATTAATAAAGTTAAAAACGTTAATCAAAAACTATCAAGATAATACTCAACTGAAAGAGTTAGGATTGTATCTATCGCAAAAGTTAAAATTGCGTTCAGAATACGATTGGTTTATGAAACTATGAACATAAAAGTGCATCGAGTTTCTACAACATAATGGTAGTAATTAAAATTCATGTATCTATGTATTTTTTAACGAGCCGTTAACTTAAATAGTACCTAATTAATAAAGTTTTCTATAGAACAAGTCGACGTTATTATGCAGCAAAAGAATAGCCTTCAAACAATCCCGCAAAATAATATAATTGAAGTTTAGTTTGTTATTTTTAGCATCAAAAAATGTAAATATGGCCAGCTTTATTATCTTACAGCAGACACTAACCTAGATGCATTTATTAATAATGATTACGCATAGGATTTATACTTAGTGATATCACAATATAATACTTGAATGAATCAATAACATACTGTAAGTTCAAATCATTGGGTTTGATAAATTTAGGAATTACGCGTGAAAATATGTATAAGCAAAGTATGTTTTGTATTATTTAGTGTTTTATTTTTTGAAGGATGTGCAAAAAATAAATTACCACCTCTGGAGCCTGTTGCAGAATTAATACCAGGTATTTTAATAGGTTATTTACCTCACAATGTTATACCTGATGGTGTAGCGCTTTTACCTAAAGCTCCTGCACAAGGTAATGAAGAAGACAAACGATTGAATAATTTGATAATAAAGAAACAATCAGGCCTTAGGTGGGAGTTAGCGAGATCAGACGACAATCTTGAATTTCCTGCTGCCGCTAGTATTTTTTCATGTGCGATTGATGCTGAAATAAGCAAAGAGAATACTCCACAATTATATCGATTGTTAAGACGGTCTGCGACAGATGCAGGACTTTCTACTTATGAGGCTAAAAAGCATTATCAAAAAGATCGCCCTTTTATGATAAATAAGTCACCGAGTTGTGTCCCCGCTAAAGAAGCTTATTTGCGAACAAGTGGTTCGTACCCTTCAGGCCATGCTGCTATTGGCTGGTTATGGGGGCAAATATTTTCAGAAATATCGCCTGAACATAGCAACAAAGCTTTAGTTCGTGGTTGGGAGATGGGTGAAAGTCGGTTAATCTGTAATGTACATTGGCAAAGTGACGTAGATGCTGGACGATTGATGGGCTCGGCAACATTTGCTCGATTACATGCAAATTCGGAATTCACAAAAGCGATGAAAGCGGCAAAGTTAGAAATAGCGGCCGTAAGAAGTGATGGACTAAAGTCATCAAGAGACTGCAAGATAGAAGCCCAATCGTTAACGCATTAACATTCAATTAAAAAATAGAAATAGCGAAATTATGCATCAATCAAATTTAATTAAAAATGGTTCTTTCATCAATGGCCAATGGCTATCTTCAGATAAAAGCTTTGAAGTAACTAATCCTTTTGACGATAATGTACTGGCAAATGTATCGAATGCAGGGATAGTTGAAACAGCACAAGCAGTTAAGGCAGCTAAGGGCGCTTTAAAAGCTTGGTCTAAAAAATCGGCTAATGAACGTTCGATTATTATGCGGAAATGGTTTGACCTTGTAATGCAAAACCAAGACGAATTAGCTAAAATTTTAACATTAGAACAGGGTAAACCGTTAGCTGAAGCTAAAGGTGAAATTGCCTATGGCGCTTCGTTTATAGAGTGGTTTTCCGAAGAAGGTAAAAGGATTTATGGCGATACCATGCAGGCTCCAAGTAATGACAAACGTATTGTTGTTCTCAAACAGCCAGTAGGCGTTGTCGCGGCAATAACACCTTGGAATTTCCCCAATGCCATGATCGCGCGTAAAGCCGCTGCTGCCTTAGCGGCTGGTTGTACCTTCGTTGTTAGGCCAGCGACACTTACGCCATTGTCTGCTTTAGCATTAGCTGAACTTTCTAAGCAAGCAGGCATACCCGATGGAGTTTTTAATGTCGTTGTTGGTACTGATTCGCGTGCTATGGGAGAAGTGCTAACCACTCATCCCGATGTTGCAAAATTTACTTTTACCGGTTCAACGAATGTGGGCAAAACATTAATTAAACAATGTGCATCTACGGTGAAAAAAGTATCAATGGAACTTGGCGGTAATGCGCCATTTATCGTTTTTGATGATGCTGATATTAATGCAGCGGTTCAAGGCGCGATAGTATCAAAATACCGCAATGCAGGACAAACCTGTGTCTGTACAAATCGAATTTTAGTACAAGAAAGTGTTCTAGCTGAGTTTACAGAAAAATTTGTAAACGCGGTTGAAGCGTTAAAATTAGGTAATGGTTTAGACAGTGATGTAAATGTTGGCCCTATGATTTCATCTTCAGCACTTAATGATGTAAAGCAATTAGTTGCTCAATCTGTAGATGCCGGTGCTCGGGTATTAACGGGGGGCGAATCTGAGCAGGGTAGTTGTTTTTACCTGCCTACTGTTTTAGCTGATGTAACAAACGATATGGCAGTTGCAGCAAATGAAATCTTTGGACCTGTAGCACCTATTCTTAGTTTTAAAACAGAGCAAGAAGCAATTGAAATGGCTAATGATACTGAATACGGATTAGCGGCTTATTTTTATGCTCGTGATATTGGACGTGTTTGGCGTGTTTCTGAAGAGCTAGAGTTTGGCATGATTGGTATCAATGAAGGTATTATTTCTAATGCTGCAGCGCCTTTTGGTGGAATGAAACAATCAGGTAACGGACGAGAAGGCTCTAAATATGGTCTAGATGATTATATGGAACTTAAATACCTTTGCCTGGGTGGTATTTAATTTTATTAAAAATCCTGAATAATGATAAATATTCTAACAAAGTGATGAATGATATATGAACGCTAGTTTTCAATTTAATACGACCAAAAGCATTATTAGTGAACCGGGTAGTTTACGTAAAATTGTTGATATCTGCCAAAAGTTAAAGATAAAAAGACCTTTAGTCGTAACTGATCAAGGTATTGTTTCTTGTGGTTTATTGGATAAATTATTGTCGAAATTTATCAAACAAGAAAACACTTCAGGCATGTCAGAAATTAAGGTCACGGTTTATGACCAAGTAGTTGCTGACCCTCAAGAGAAAATTATCCTGAGTGCAATAGATCAAGCAAAACAAGATCAAATTGATGGCGTTATTGGTTTTGGTGGAGGTAGCTCGATGGATACCGCTAAAGTTGTGGCGGTATTAACGAAGTCTTCTCAAATATTAAACGATATCTATGGTGTGGATCAAGTTGATGGTGATCGACTTCCAATGATTTTAATACCAACTACAGCTGGCACAGGGTCAGAAGTAACACCTATCGCGATTGTTACCACGGGGGAAACGACAAAAGCGGGTATTGTCTCACCAGAACTATTACCTGATGTTGCTTTGTTAGATGCCGAGTTAACATTGGGATTACCTCCTATGGTTACCGCTGCAACAGGTATAGACTCGATGGTGCACGCTATTGAAGCCTATACCTCGAAAATAAAGAAAAACCCATATTCAGATATGTTAGCGAAGGAAGCATTGAGGCTGCTTTCAGAGAATATTGAAAGTGTCTGTCAAGATGGAAATAACGTTAACGCACGTCAAAATATGTTGCTCGGTGCCTGTTTGGCAGGACAAGCATTCGCAAATGCACCCGTTGCAGCAGTGCACGCGTTAGCGTATCCATTAGGTGGTCACTTTCATATTCCTCATGGGTTAAGTAACTCATTAGTATTACCTCATGTAATGCGCTTTAACAAAACACATGCAGCTTCACTTTATAGTGAATTAGCGCCTTATATCAGTCGAACAATTAATACTGAACAATTAGAGCAATCAATCACCGATGATCTCATTCTTTATGTTGAAGGCTTGATAAAACGTTTATTACTGCCTAGTACGCTAAAAGAAATGAAAATAGAAAAAGAACAATTACCGATGTTAGCGAAAGATGCCATGCTACAAACGAGATTACTCATTAATAACCCTAAAGATGTAAGTTATGAAAATGTATTAGCCATTTATCAAGCTGCATATGGAGCGTAAAATGTCTCAAATCAGCTTAAACAAAGACGACTTTTATTATATTAAGGAAATAACGACACGTTGGATGGATAATGATATTTACGGTCATGTAAACAATGTGACCTATTATTCATATTTTGACACCATTGCTAATAGCTATTTAATAGAACGTGCAGGCTTTGATATACAGACTAACCATGTTATTGGTTTTATTGTTAATTCACAGTGTAACTATTTTTCGAGTATTGCTTACCCGGATAAAATTTATGGCGCGTTTAGAGTTAATCGCATTGGTAATTCTTCTGTTGAATATGGCGTGGCCATTTTTAAAAAAGGACAAGATAACGCTTCTGCATATGGGACCATGACGCATGTTTTTGTCGATAGAGAAACTGAAAAACCGGTGAAAATTGAAGGGCAGTTAAAAGAAGCACTTGAACAAGCACAAAATAAATAGTGCTTGTTCGTTGTTAGTATAGACGAATTAGGATTGATATTATTTTGTTGCTATACCATTGAAGAATATGTCGAAAAAATCTATAGAACCTTGCTCTAAATCTATTTTGTTCGGTTCTATAGCCATATCTGGAATCGATTCAACAGCACCCGCTATAATGTTTTCAGCAATAAATAAGTCAACTTCACGAATAGTATTATCTTTAATGCCTGATTGAACCAACTCACCGAACAAGTCTCGTACTTTACTTGCGGTTACTTCCATTTCTTTTCTCGTTTCTAAAGGCAGTGACCACATGGTTGCATAACGAACAAGTGGCCCTAAATCACCTAATTGAATTGAAAACATTTGTCGAGCTGCATAGGCTAGTTTATCAATGCCCGCAATATCCATTGCGTTTGTATTTGTCAATACTGACTGCTCTATATTAAAAGTACGCTGAAGACATTTTATCAACAGGTCTTCTTTATTTTTAATATGATAATAAAATGCACCTTTAGTAACGCCCAGTGCTTGGGCAAGCTCGTCTAAAGAAGTGCCTTTAAACCCTTTATGATTAAAAAAGGTTGACCCAACACGTAAGAATGCTTCTTGTTTCTTCCGATTTTGTTCACTTCTATCGAAACCTGTCGGTGCCATATGCTCGGTATCAAAAGAAATCTTTTTGAAAATAAACGAACTTTTCGTGTTCTTTAAGCCGTATTTTATAATATTTAACCATTGGTTAAAGGCATTTTCACGTTCAGTTTTATCAATAGAATATAACCAAACAGGCAACCAGAATATATTTCCCCAAATGGCATTAGCGGTTTTACCGGGAGAAATAACATCCATACTCCCATCTTTAATGCCCTCATTGATCAAGTCTATAACTTGAATAACAAAGTGACGATAATATTCAGAAACTTCAATTCTGTGCTTTTCAGATAACGAAGCAATTTCAGTTAAAGCGGCTAAGTGACCTCTGTTACCATTAATAATGTCGTTCCAACATTCAAAATTTAAACGAAATAACATATCAAGTTTATCAATCGCTGAACCTTTAGTTGATAAGGCTTGTTCTACGATTGCTTTCATTTCTATGCAAGTATTTAAATAACACTGATGCGTCAGCTCTTCTTTAGTTTTTACATAATAATAAAGACTCGTTTTAGTTAATTTTAGTTTGTCAGCAATCTGCGACAATGTTGTGCCACGTGTGCCTTGTACGTTAAATAACTCGGATGCTGCAGAAATGATTGTTTTATATTTTTGATCATGCTGATTAGTTTTGCTAAACGGAGAACTAATTTTATTTTTGATTGAAGTTGGCATTATTTCTCAGTGATATTTTAATTTGTCGTCTTAGAATAATTAACTTGTTCAATAATTATACCCACGGTTCAATTTTATTGTATGCCATCTAAGCTAAATGTTCAATCATGCTCTCTCAGCCATAGTTAAATCATTAAATTTACTGATAATTTAAGCTGTATATGTAACTCATATAACAGTTCCATAAAGTACTTTGTGATCCAAAAATGGTTAAAATACTTGCGTGATATTAAAACATACTGTAAGTTCGAATTACTTTTAAGAGGGTTGTCAACGCTATGCGAAATATTTACGACAACAAATCTCCATAATATGAAGAGAGTTCAGTAATGCAAAATAGGGTGTTGCAAAACCAAGATATTAAAATTAATCATGCTTCTACGGTTTCTGTATTGGAAGAGTTATTTAAATTAACCGCAAAAAATCAACCTTTTGAAGTCATAGAAAAATGTCGCGAAGATATTAATTATCAGGCTTTTACTACTTTGCCTGAGAATTTACACCAGATGTTTAAAGCGTCTGCTGACACTTATGGCGATGCTGACTTTATTATTTTTAACGATGAACGTCATAGCTTTACCTGTTTGTATCAACAAGCCAGTGAGTTTGCTTGTGCACTTGTTGAAGAGTATGAAATATCAGAAGGAGACCGCGTTACGATTTCAATGCGTAATTATCCTGAATGGATCATCGCATTTATGGCCATCACTAGTATTGGCGCTATTGCTGTTCCTTTAAATGCTTGGTGGAAACAAGACGAGTTTACTCAAGTAATAGAACACTGCGATGCAAAGCTCGCCTTAGTTGATGATAAAAGGTATGACTTGCTCTCTAGTTGTTTAGCTGAACTTAACACGCCAGTTATTGTGGCCCGCCAATCGAAGTCTCAATCTACAGTCATTACTTTCGATGTTTTGCTGGCGAAATATGCAGGTCAAAGTATGCCGCAAGTTAACACTGCTCAAGACAGCATAGCCACCATATTTTATACCTCAGGTTCTACTGGTGCGCCTAAAGGTGCAGTGTCTAGCCATGAAAGTATTTTAACGGCAATAAACACATGGATAATGCTAGGTGCATCGGCTGCAGCTGCTAATTTAGCCCAAGACATTCAACCGTCGCCTCTAACGCCTGCCGCTTTAATGACAGTTCCTTTGTTTCATGTAACAGGTTGTCATACTTTATTTCTGCTCTCGATGATCGCAGGTCGTAAAACGGTGATGATGCCTTATTGGGACGCCGAAGAAGCCTTAAAGCTTATTGAAAAAGAAAAAATCACCTATTTCAATGGCGTTCCAACCATGTCTATGGAGCTGATGAATCATCCTGACAAATCTAAATATGACTTAAGTTCACTCATTGATGTTTGTGCTGGCGGTGCAGCAAGGCCACCAGAGCATGTTCGAAAAATATTTGAATCATTTGAGGGAAGCCCAAGCTGCGGCTATGGCTTAACGGAAACCAATGCTTTAGGCGCGGTAAATGGCGCAGTTGACTACGTGCATAAACCCAATAGTGCTGGCTTGCCAACGCCACCAATCGTAGAAGTCAAAATTATTGATGAAGAAGGGAGAACCCTTCCTTTAGGTGAACAAGGGGAGATTGCCATTAAATCAATGGCAAATATTCTGGGTTATTGGCGTAACCCAGAAGCAACAGATGCCGCTTTTCTCGACGGATACTTTAAAACTGGTGATTTGGGATTTTTAGACAATGACGGTTTTATTTATATTGTTGACCGAGCCAAAGATATCATTATTCGAGGTGGCGAAAATATTGCTTGTTTAGAAGTTGAGTCAGCACTTTATAAACATACCTCAGTTAGTGAAGCTTCAGTATTTGCTTTACCCGATGAACGATTAGGCGAAGTGGTGGGTGCTGTTGTTTATGTTGATAAAGACTCGAATATAACCAGCGAAGAAGCGCTTAAAGAATTTGTTGCTGAGCACTTAGCGAAATTTAAAGTACCGAGTAAGGTGTGGATTATCAATCAAAACTTACCTCGTCTAGGTTCAGGGAAAATAGATAAACGTGCATTAAAAGAAGCGTATATCGTTTAAAACGTATTTCAATATAACAAATCTTAACTTATTTCAATTTACCTTAATAAAGGCAATTTTATGGCGACTACCATTAATGCAACCAACTTACCTGATTATGTCGGTAAAACAGTAGGTACATCATCTTGGTTTACTATCACTCAAGCGCAAATAAATACATTTGGTGATGCAACCCATGATCACCAGTTTATCCATGTGGACCCGATTAAAGCTAAAGATTCACCTTTTGGCGGGACAATCGCGCATGGTTTTTTATCCTTATCTCTATTGTCAGCTATTGCATATGAAGCAGGCTTACAGCTTGAAAATATGACAATGGGATTAAATTACGGTTTTGAAAAAATTCGTTTTTTACAAGCGGTAAAAGTGAATAGCAAAGTCAGAGGAAAAATGTCTCTGACCGAGTTCACCGAAAAAAGGCCTGGGCAGTTCTTGTTTAATTGGCTCGTAGAAGTAGAAATTGAAGGTGAAACTAAACCAGCGTTAACGGCGCAGTGGTTGACCATGACAATGATCAGTCAATAGTCACCTAGGTGACAAGGTGGTCTTGGGTATCCAAGTAATCTACTACCAGAAAGAATATTTAATTCAAATTTATAAGAGGTTTTTATGTCAGTAAAATATGACGGACAAGTAGCTATAGTAACAGGCGCGGGCGCAGGATTAGGTCGTTCACATGCGTTAGCATTAGCAGCTCGTGGCGCAAAAGTTGTTATCAATGATCTTGGCGGAAGAGATGGATCATTATCAGCTGGTTCATTAGCTGTTGTTGCAGAAATTGAAGCCGCTGGCGGTGAAGCCATCGCAAACGGTGCAAATGTTGCTGACATGACTCAAGTTCAATTGATGGTCGAGCAAACCATGGAAAAATGGGGCCGTATCGATATTTTAGTCAATAACGCTGGTATTTTACGTGACAAGTCTTTTGGCAACATGCCTATTGAAGACTTTAAGCTTGTAGTTGACGTACATTTAATGGGCGCAGCTAACTGTTCAAAGGCCGTTTGGAATATTATGAAGGCACAGCAATACGGTCGTATTGTCATGACAACGTCTTCATCAGGACTATACGGAAATTTCGGTCAAGCAAACTACGGTGCGGCTAAAATGGGTGTTGCTGGATTAATGAACACCTTGTGCATTGAAGGTGAAAAGTATGGCATTAAAGTCAACTGTTTATCGCCTACTGCACGCACTGCAATGACAGAAGATCTTATTGAAGATAAACGTGTATTAGAAATGATGACGGTTGATTCTGTTACAACCGGTTTATTAGCTTTAGTCGCAAAAGAGTCGCCAAACCGAGCAATTTTAGGTTGTGGTGCTGGTGGATATGCAAGAGCCGTGATCAAAGAAACTGACGGAATTTACTTATCACCAGAAGAACAAACGCCTGAAAATATTTTGGCAAAATGGGATGAGTTAGAAGATGAATCTAACAGCAAAGAATTAAAAGCCGGTTGGATGCAAACCAATAAATATGTAGCGAAAGCAGCTGAGTTTCTTGGCATTGACTTAACCGCTAAATAACCTAATACAGGAGGAATGTATCATGAGAGAAGCAGTAATCGTTTCAACAGCAAGAACGCCTATCGGTAAAGGTTATCGCGGCGCATTTAATATGACCACAGCCCCTACATTAGGCGGTCATGCCATTAAACATGCAGTAGAGCGTGCAGGTATTGATGGTAGTGAAGTCGAAGATGTCATTATGGGTTGTGCTATGCAACAGGGCACAACAGGCTTAAATATTGGCCGTTTAGCTGCACTTGCTGGTGGTTTACCAACTTCAGTAAGTGGTATGTCACTAGACCGTCAATGTTCATCAGGTTTAATGGCAATTGCTACAGCAGCAAAACAAATTATTCATGATGGTATGGATATTACTATTGGTGCTGGTTTAGAGTCTATTTCATTGGTTCAAAACGAACATGTAAATACCCACATGGCTGTTGATAAAAATTTAGCTGCCATGCATAAAAATATTTATATGAATATGCTGGAAACGGCTGAAATCGTTTCTGAGCGTTATGGCATAAGTCGTGAACGTCAAGATGAATATGGTTTGTTAAGTCAAAACCGTACCGCTGAAGCTGTTGCTGCTGGTCGATACGATGATGAAATAGTACCAATGACAACCACAAAAGCGGTAATGGATAGAGAAACTAAAGAAGTTTCCTACCATGAAGTGACTGTTTCAGCTGATGAAGGTTTAAGAGCTACAACCTTAGATAATTTAACTAATCTAAGAACTGTAGTTGAAGATGGTGTTATTACCGCTGGTAATGCCAGTCAGTTATCTGACGGTGCATCAGCTTGCGTATTGATGGAAGCAAAAGTAGCAGAGGCGAAAGGTCTTAAACCGCTTGGTCGTTATATGGGCATTTCTGTTGCGGGTTGTGAACCCGATGAAATGGGTATAGGTCCAGTATTTGCTGTACCAAAATTATTAGCACAACACGGCCTAACTGTTGACGATATCGGCTTATTTGAGTTAAACGAAGCGTTTGCCGTACAAGTACTTTATTGTGCTGATACCCTTGGAATTCCAATGGATAAACTGAATGTAAATGGCGGGGCGATTTCTATTGGTCATCCATACGGTATGAGTGGTGCACGTATGGTGGGTCACGCACTCATCGAAGGTCAACGCCGCGGTGTTAAATATGTTGTCATTACTATGTGTGTTGGCGGCGGAATGGGCGCAGCAGGGTTATTTGAAGTATTGTAACGTTATTTTTGAATAATGATTTATATAAAATGCAGCTAATTCAGCTGCATTTTTTGTTTTAAACAACGTGAGATTCTCAAGCAGGTTACTTTATAATGTAAAGCACTTATAGAGTAATGCTAGGGTGCTGATTTTTTCGATACTCGCTAGATTAAATTTCAGAGCCTTCTTAACGGTAAGTATGCCACCAGAGCGGTCATTCATCATCAAACAGTTAATGCTAATTTTGTGCACATTGAAGACCTTAGTTACAGGTTTTTCTTTAGGTCAAGAGCTAGCCATAAATTGAAGTTAGCTTTTGTGTATCCTTGTCGTTATTGCCATTCCTTGTAGATAATTAAATATGGTTTATTATTTTTTGATTTAAATCTGCCGTATCTAGATTTCAGGGCCTAATTTAGGGTTGCAAGTAATTTGCTTTCAACGTCTTGATGATATCGCCGTTGATCTCCTCCCAGAATTCGTCAGCATTGGCATCTGGGTATTGGTAAAAGCCTTTTCCAGTTTTAACGCCAAGATCACCTTTTTCTACTTTGTCGCGAATGCGTTTATGAGATCGCCAATTAGGATCATTCATCATATCAGCCAGATAGTTTCCTACGTTGACTATGGAATCGAGCCCAACCATATCCATAAATTGAATGGGCCCTACACTGGGCATCCTCAAGCCAAATCCATTTTTAACCACGTTATCAATTTCTTCCGCCGTTGCAATCTCCCCATCCATAAGGTCCATGGCAGCTTTGATCAAAGCGCCCTGAAGTATATTGTGAATAAAACCTGGAGTGTCTTTACAAATTACCGGATACTTTCCTGATTTTTTAAGTAAATCCATTGTTTTTAGTTCCGCGGCTTTAGCTGTTTGAACACCCGGTACAACCTCTACTAATGGACTCAGGTGGGCAGGGATCGTCCAGTGTGCTGTTATAGCTCTTTGTGGATAACCCATGCCTTCAGCAATATGGGTAATGCTCATAGACGAGGTATTGGATGCGATGATGACATCTGGTGAACACAGTTTATCGCATTGCTCAAACACAGCCTTTTTTTGAGCTATATTTTCTGGAACCACTTCCATCACAAAGTCGGCGTCAGCAAGCGCATTATCCCAATCTATTGTTCTCACAATAAGCTGCTGGGCTTTTTGAGCTTGATTTTTCTCCACCAAACCACTTTCCATCATAAGTTTTAAACTCGCCTTTGTTCGAAGGTCAGCAGTTTCAAGTTGCTGCTCTGAAACATCTACAGCAGTGACTTTATAGCCGGAAAGTGCAAAGGTGAGGGCAATGTCGACACCCATAATGCCCTGACCCAAAACAGCAATGTTCTGAATATCTTTGTTTGATATTCTGGTTTCCAATTCGATGGCTTGTGTTTGCATAAATGATCTCATAGGAATTAATAGTTCAGTTAAAAATAAGATATCTGTTATTTTAATAGACGTACGGTGCGTCCATCTGGCTCAAGAACGCTGCTGCCTTTGCTGACGGCTGTATAAATAACGCCCAAGTTGGGCAGTTCCGCCAATGCATTAACGATGTGGTATTGTGTCGGGTTCTGCTCCCATGTCAGGTGCTCCCATTCAACAGTCCCTTCACCTCTCCATGCATGTGTGGTTTCAAACTCTGTAGGGAACAGGGTGGGGTGGCTAAGAGCTGCCCCAACACCATCCGGATTGGGAATATACTTCCATCCCATCCAATGATTCTTACCTGCCACTGACTTTTCCCCCTCAGCAATCTGCTCTGGGGTTAACGCTGTCAGTTTGCTGGCCGTGATCTGTACGATCCTATTGGAAAAATGGCTGGCATTAGCGCGCCATTCGCCATTGATAACTTGATGATCTGGGATATCGGCATAAATTTTCGGCACCCCTTTTATCTCGCGACCGGTTAAAATGGGGTCAGTTAAGCTTTCCCACATAACCAGTGCTAACGAACCTTCAAGCTGATCCTCCTTGCCTTTAAATTTTACGGCGGCGTTAACCCCAATCATGTTGTAACCACGACCAGCAAGCCAATCGACTTCTTTGGCACACGAATACTCAACAATAATCATAGGAGTTTCAGCCACTTTAAACGGAGCAGGAATGTATTGTGCGAGTTTTTTCGCATCGGTCACATAACAAACGGTTATCTTAGTGACGTCGTTATAACGTCTTGAGTGCATACTATTTGCCCTTTGACCAAAAAATCCGGGCATGTGGTACTCTTTATTGGGGTCAAAACTAAACACGGTAATTATGTCTCCTTTATTAGGAACAATGGCAATGGGCTCAGATAATTGGCGGAAAATACTACGCTAATATGCACGCAGTTGTCTTTGTAGCTTCTTTTTTCTTATTTGATGAAAGAAAGCTTTCAATAAATTTTCTTTCACAAACAATTCACTAATTCATGTTTTTTAAGCAGAAATAGATCTTTTGATTTCTTTTTTTAATCTAGCTCTGAAAGCATAATCATCAACAGTTATTGTATGCCTTGGCGTATTGATTTGTTTTACATCTGGATTAGCTAGTTCTATTTCAATTAGCTCTTTAATTGATTTTTCTGGCTTCCAATTACCTAGGAGATGTTGAGCAGCTAATTTAGACTGAAGCTCTGCTCCAGGCCAGATGCAGCCCAAAGGCTGAAAAAGACCTATAAAGTATAAATTATTAATATCAGCCGGAATCATTTTATGAAGAAGTGGTACTTTGCCCTCTTCATAATTAATGAGACTTTTATTGAAAAAGTCATGTTTAATTTTAAAACCAGTACATGCAATGATGACATCAAACTCTTCACTCTTACCATCCTTAAATATAACCTTATTGCCTTCGTATCTTTCTATATCAACATGGGGTGTGACTTTGCCATGCCTTACTGCATAGTAAAGTTCTGAGTTTACTGTTGGGTGAGTTGCATTTAGACTTTTATCTGGTTTCTGTAATCCAATATCTTCATTTTTTCCTTGGAAGATTTCTAGCATCAATTTTGTAAATGGCCCTCTAATAAAATCTGGCATCCACCTATTTTTTAATGCTTGTACATCTGTTGGCAAGCCATACATGAACTTAGGAATAAGATAATACCCTCTTCTCCAACTAATCGAGGTTGATTTAGATACTCGCGCTGTCTCAACCGCAACATCGCAGGCAGAGTTACCGCCGCCAATAACCAAAACACGCTTATCCTGAAATGGTTTAGCTGATTTAAATTCATGAGAGTGGATTAATTCCCCTGTAAATTCTCCAGGATAATCAGGATATCTAGGTTTATGATGATGACCATTACAAACAACAAGTGCATCGTATTCGCCTATATTTTTTTCATCAGAACCCAAAGTATTCCATTCGACTTCCCATCTATCGCCATCGATTTTTTTACAGTTAGTAACTTCTGTACTAAATTTTATTAGTTTTCTAATATCAAAATTATCTGCGTATGCATTGAAGTAGCTTAATAATTCTTTATGTGATGGGTAGTCGGGTGCAGAATCAGGCAGAGGAAAATCTTCAAAAAAAGAAGTGTATTTCGAGCTTATTAAATGCGTGGTTTCAAAAACACTAGAATGTCCAGAAGGGTCATTGAACCTCCAGTTTCCTCCAACTCCCCCGCATCTATCGAAAGCCGTGACCTCAAAACCTTGATCTGCAAAATTTTTAATTGCAGTAATTCCAGATGGTCCTGCTCCAATAATGGCAACTTTTTTTATATTTTTCATATCCTTCATATCTTAATTAATTGTTTTTGTGTTTGTCATAAAATCAACCATAAAAGTAATACTAATTGGCCGTGTACTTTCCGTCTCTCAGCGCATGATCGGAGATTTAGGAATACCCTGTAGATAACGGCAAGCAACGTGACATCATGCTACCAACCGGTTGGGAGTTCGTTTTCTTGATTCTCGTCAATGCAACCAAAGTGGGCGGTATCATATACAAAGAATCTGAATTTGGAGTAAACATAGCTGTTAGCCCTACGCGTTTGCTTTGGCAATGTTAATTATTTTGGTTTGACTAAACTCGAGAAGCCCAGACTTACCCAATTCGCTACCGATACCTGATTGTTTAGCACCTGAAAATGGGAACGCTGGATCAAGCTCTGCGTGCTTATTAACCCAAACGGTACCGGCTTCTATTTCGTTAGCAATGGCATAACATTCTGCCGCATCCGAACCCCATACAGATGCTCCTAATCCATAAATACTGCTATTAATTTCGGCGATGAGTTGATCATTATCTTCATATTTAATGATTGGTAAAACAGGGCCGAATTGCTCTTCGTCCACCAATGGCGCACCAGATTTGATATCGCGAAATAGAGTAGGGCGGATGAAGAATCCTGGTCCTGAAAGACTATCTCCACCGGCAATTAGAGTACCGTGAGACTTCGACGTCTTAATGAGTTGGGAAACTTTGTTGTATTGGTTGGCATTTTGAATGGGGCCCATACCAACATTTTCAGTAAAACCGTCAGCAACGACAGTACTATCAGCCATTGTCGCTAATTCATCGCACACTTGCTCGTAAATACTGGCATGAACATAGAGACGTTTAATGGCAACACAAATCTGTCCAGCATTGTGAAAGGCTATACCAAAAATTGCGGGCAGAGCAGATTTTAAATCAGTGCTAGGTGTGACGATTGCAGCGTCATTACCGCCAAGCTCTAAGGTGATGCGTTTTAGAGTGTTGGCAGCTCCAGCCATGACTTTGACACCCGTCGCTGTAGACCCCGTGAATGATATCTTCGCTATTTTAGGGTGCGCTGTCATTGGTGCGCCCAACTCCATGTTGTCGGTAATGATATTCAAGGTTCCAGCTGGTAGGATATCCGCGATTAACTCACCAATTTTCAGTGTTGACAGAGGCGTGGTACTTGCCGGTTTAATCACTAGGGTATTACCCGAGATAAGTGCCGGTGCTAGCTTAAAGGCTAATAGCATAATAGGGAAATTCCACGGCACCATTGCACCCACTACACCAAGAGGAAGTTGGTGTGCTTCAACTCGGCGACCATCACTATCTTCTAATACCTCATACGGTTCTTCTAGTGTTGTAAAATATCTGCAAAAGGCCGCGAAACCATAGACTTCCATCGTGGCGTCAGCAATTGGCTTACCTTGCTCTCTCGTTAGTAGAACGCCTATCTCTTCAGCGTGTTTTTCAACGATGTCAGCTATTTTACCAACCAGTGCCTGTCGCTTTTTGAATGGCGTTTTTTTCCAAGTTGGAAGACTCGCTGCGGCTGCGTCCACAGCTTCGTTGAGTTGTGCTAGGGAGGCATGAGGGGCATTGGTGATGATTTGTTCTGTACTTGGGTCGATCACCGCTAGGTTAGAGTCACCTGGTACTAAGTTACCGTTAATAAGTAGCTTAAAATCTTGCATGTTGAGCCTATTGCGAATTTGATAGTTATAGCAATGTAACAACTCAAAACTTGTCGGTCAACAGGTTTAGTTAAGATTTGCTTGTAGGTCTACATGTTTAATTGGATCGTTAAAACAACAATACTGATCTAAAAACAAGTATAAACCTGCTCAAAATAAACAATTAGCACTATTTGTTCATGACAAATCTGATTTTTACCGCTTAAACCAGTAAGGCGACAGATATAATTGCGTTAAAGACAGATATAGGATAATTTTAAGATAATAAAATTTTTGAGATTTGAGTACACTAAATGAGTTCTTTGGACGAAAATAAAAATCAGGTTAAGGTTCGCCGTCGCGTGCAAGAGCGTACCGAAATTGCCCGTTCGAAGTTGATTGAGGCAGCCACGCCAATGTTTGCGGAGCAAGGTTTCGACGCGATCTCTGTGCGCGATATTGAAAACGCAGCAGGTGTGAAACGAGGGGTGCTGTCTTACCACTTCGGAACTAAAGACGAACTGTGGCGTGAGGCGACGAATGCTCTATTTAATCCGTTGATTACAGCGCTCGGGCAACGCTTAGAAATTCTACGTGATCTTTCTTCCCGAGAGCGAGTAGCGTTACTAATTAGATTTCATGTTCGCTACTATGCTGAAAATCCCTTACTAAGTCGATTGATGAGCCAAGAGGCACGCCAGAATACCTGGCGTATAGCTTATCTTAGTCAGCACTATGTGGGTCCAAGTGTCGCAGAGGTTAAAAAGCACATCGCCGATGAATTGGAGCTTACCGAAACGGAATTTGCGCATTGGTATTACATTATGGTGAGTGCTAGTGCGACGATATTTTCATTCGAGAGTGAGTGTGAAAAACTTTTTGGTTTCAATCCGAGAACAGAAGAGGCGATTGAGCGGCATGCGAACATGTTAGTAGCTATGCTATTAAAGCCAGTGAACGCTAGTAGCTAAAAAGGGTGTTGCTGGATTAATAAACACCAGTTCTATATTGTGCAGATACACTCGATATTCCAATGAATAAACTGAATATAAATGGCGGTGCGATTTCTATTGGTCATCCATACGGTATGAGTGGTGCACGTATGGTGGGTCACGCACTCATCGAAGGTCAACGCCG
>ENA-OSET01000982-OSET01000982.1-sediment-metagenome-genome-assembly--contig:-NODE-982-length-30793-cov-4.035779_pt1 | contig 30793 bp, 17 predicted proteins | sample MGYA00237882_ERZ534229 | MGnify/ENA primary metagenome ERZ534229 (study PRJEB26408, sample SAMN06266212) | sediment metagenome | isolation source: Hudson Canyon methane seep mesocosm | place: USA:Hudson... | reverse complement strand
GCACTCCTGACGAAGAGCAGGTCTCCCGCGTGGTAGACTCCATGTCCGTGCATGGTGACATGGCCCGGCGCGTGGCCGGGTGAGTGAGTCATGACCAGGCTTATCGAGCCGGCCGACCACTCAACTGAATCTCCCGGTTCGCAGTCCCAGGTATTGGTGAAGTCGACCTTCTTGAAAACGACATTACCGAGCAAGCTGGGAACTCTCGCTTCTTCATGACCCCAGACCTCCAGATTGGGAAATCTCTTCATCATCCCCGGATAGCCGGCAGTGTGGTCTCTGTGGGTGTGCGTGTAGAGTAGGTGCGTGGGCTGCAAACCCTCCTTCTCCAGTGCAGCAGTCCAACGAGCTGCGTCGTAAGGGTCGATTATCGCGACTACTCCGTTCTCCCTATCGATGAATGCCGTGTTCATGTTCATCAGGGTGCCCATCTGGGTGACCCAGACTTCTATCCCGTCATTCCAGACAGATACATGGAACTCCCCGTCTCCGAGCATTGTTGCCCGCACCCTGACCCGCCGCATAGGTGTGGCGGCAGTGCTGTCTCAGGGCAGGCTTCAAAGCGTGGCCTCCGAGTCGCGGGGCGTGGCACGAAAGCCTGCTTCCAACACCCTGCTAGGCGGGCTCGCGCCCGGTCTACTGCTTCTGCAGGGAGTCTAACGACTCCCTTCGAAGCCCGTTGGGAGTGAAGAAATGGCATACGACGCTCAAGAAGTAGAGACTCGTTGGCAGAAGGCGTGGGCCAAAGCGGGGGCCTTCGAAGCCGAAGTCGACCACTCGAAGCCGAAGTTCTACTGCCTCGAGATGTTCCCCTACCCCTCTGGCAGCATGCACATGGGACACGTCCGAAACTACTCGATTGGCGACGCCATGGCTCGCTTTCACCGTCTGATGGGCAGCAACGTGCTCTACCCGATGGGCTACGACTCATTCGGGATGCCCGCTGAGAATGCTGCCAAGAAGGAAGGCGGACATCCGCACACCGTAACACACCGCAACATCGCTAGCATCCGCGCCGACCAGGAGCGGATGGGATATTCATACGACTGGCGACGCTTCCTTGCGACCTCTGATGTCGACTACTATCACTGGAACCAGGAGATGTTCCTGATGCTGAACGAACGCGGGTTGGTCGAGCGTAGGATGGCCCCGGTCAATTGGTGCGTGGACTGCGATACCGTGCTGGCCAACGAGCAGGTCAAGAACAACCGCTGCTGGCGCTGCGGCCTCGAGGTCGTGCAGCGCGACATGGAGCAGTGGTTCGTGCGTATGACAGAGTATTCCGACGAACTACTCGACGAGATTGACAACATCGCCTTCCCGGAAAACGTCAAGGCGATGCAGCGCAATTGGATAGGACGCTCCCATGGCGCACACATCGACTTCTCTGTGGCTGGATCCGACGCGGTCATAGGAGCTTTCACCACGAGACCGGATACCATCTTCGGCGTGACTTTCGTCACACTCTCTCCTGAACACCCTCTGTGTGAGGAGTTGTGTACAGGCTCCGAGTGGGAGGCCGACTGGCGCGAGTTGCGCGACGAGTGCTTGCGAATGTCCGAGTTTGAGCGAATCAACATGCTGAAGGAGAAGAAAGGCGTTTTCCTCGGGCGCCACGCGATCAATCCTCTGAATGGAGAGGAGGTGCCAATTTACGCGGGTAACTTCGTGGTCGCTTCCTACGGTACTGGCGCTGTCATGGCGGTACCTGGCCACGACCAGCGCGATTACGACTTCGCAGAGAGATACGGCATAGAGATTCGCAGAGTCCTCATCGAGAGGGAGGGTGACGACCCAGCAGCACCACTGAGCGCAGCCTTCGAGGGCTACGGCCCCATGGTTAACTCAGGCATAGGCGACTTCGACGGCCTCGCCGGTGAAGTCGCCAAGGACGAGGTCATTTCTGCACTCGAGGCTGCCAGAGTCGGCCACGGAACTGTCGAGTACAGACTGAAGGATTGGCTGCTCAGCCGCCAGCGCTTCTGGGGGACACCGATTCCAATTATCCACTGCGAGGCCTGTGGCATCGTCCCCGTTCCATCCTCGGACCTGCCTGTCGAACTACCTCTCGACGTCACATTCAGCGAGGATCAGAGCGGAAACCCGCTGGCCGCCCACGACGCCTTCGTCAACACCTCCTGTCCATCCTGTGGAGAGGCAGCCAAGCGCGAGACCGACACCATGGACACCTTCTACGACTCATCGTGGTACTTCATGCGCTTCTGCGACGCCAACAACAACTCCGCTCCGTTCTCTCGCGAAGCGGTCGATTACTGGATGGACGGAGGCGTTGATCTCTACATCGGTGGCATCGAGCACGCCGTCATGCACCTGCTGTATGCCCGCTTCTTCACCAAAGCTACCCGCGACGCTGGGATGAACAAGGTCGGCGAGCCGTTCGGCACACTGGTTTGCCAAGGCATGCTCAACGCACCCGCTCCGTTCTGCGCTGACTGCAACGCCGAGTACCATGTCGACAATTTCGACGCTGACTGCCCAACCTGCGGTAAGTCCCTCGGGACTCGTTCGGTTAAGATGGGCAAGTCACTGGGCAACACGGTTAGTCCTGGGGACATGGTTGGAAGATACGGTGCAGACACGGTTCGACTGTTCATGCTCTTCGGCGCTAACCCCGAGGCGGGCATGGACTGGTCTGACAGCGCCGTCGAGGCCAATCACCGTCAGATGTTCTCAATCATCGATGCCGTTGACTCTGCCTTGGCTATGGACGACTCTCCCGGACCTATGGATGAGTGGCTGAATGCAAGACTGCGAGCCAACCAGAGAGCTTGGCGCCAAGCAATGTCAAATGTCAGTCTGCGCGAGGGTGTGATGATTAGCCACTTTGAGATACTGGCCGACTGGAATTGGTACCGCCGCCGAGGAGGGTGCGACCGAGCCACCGCCAAGGCATTCCTGCAGCAATGGGTCCCTATGCTCGCACCTGCGACCCCTCACATCGCCGAGGAGTTCTGGCAACGTATGGGAGGAAAAGGACTCCTTGCGATGCACGTGCTGCTCGAGCCTGGCGACTCCTCAGAGGATACGCCTATACTTGCTCGCGAGGCATATCTGCGAAGCCTCATCGCCAGCGGGCGCAATCTGCGTGAGCTCGCCGAGCGCCACACGGAGGGGGCAATCAGTCGAATTGTAATTCAGACGGCAGCATCTTGGAAGTCCGAGCTCGCGCGCGACGCACTCCGACTCCATTCAGAGGGATTCGACTTCAAGGATGGAGGCCAAGCGTACGTCCAATCGCTCAAGATCTTCGAGACCGAGGCACTGAGGGGCGAGATATTCCAGACCTGGATGGCCTTGACAGCTGGTAGCAAGAAGAAGCGTGGACGAGTCCATTCGTGGGCAGTCGCTGAGAGGACGCTGATATCCGGCGGCCTCGATGAGACTGCAGTCATCGAGGCCAACTCCGCCTTTATCGCCGCAGAACTCGGAGTCTCGTCCCTCGAGACTTATCCGGCCGGAGAGGGTGAGGACGTAGCTGGAAAGGCCGGCTTGGCATTCCCGTTGGAGCCGGGCATCGCATTCCTGTAGGTGAGACGATGACTCAGTCCACCGTACTCTTCGACGACACCTGTGGCAAGTGCAGTCGCTGGGCTGCCTTCATCGACAAGCGTAACCCCAGCGTCAGACTCCGCACGATGGGTCAGGAGACCGACGAGGGACGCGAACTACTCGAAGCCAGACCGCCCAGTTTGAGAGGTGTGGACTCGGTGTTCATCATCACCGAAGACGGACAGTGGTACGCTAGGAGTGCGGCTGTTTGGAGAATCGCATCCAGAATGAGTTTGCCTTGGTCTTTTGGAGTCGTAATTTGGTTCGTTCCTGGGCCCATCAGGGACCTGTTCTACGACCTCTACGCACGTCATCGCTGACTACTCGTACTCGGTGGGTTCATGGGGCCCCTGTCGTTGGCCCGAGCGTTGAGTGAAGAGAAGAGCGGTAATCGACGGCGGGGACGCCGTCGACGCCGCCGGCGCTCCGGGAGAGGTCAAAACGCTCCCAAGGAGAAAAGCCCGGTGGCTGAATCAGATGCCGTCGAGCGAGCGCTATCGCGCTTTTCGGTAAAACCCCGGCCGATGGGCCTCCCTAAGGAGATAGATCCCCCTCCTCGGAGAGTGGAAGTCTCTTGGAAGACAAACGCGGTGCCCAAGGACGTGCAGCGCAAGGCCGGAAATATCGCCTGCATACCCGGTGAGTTCGGTTTCTTGCCAGATGAGAGAGTGCAGGAGATAGCCACGAAGCTTGGCGACCTCCCAATTACCCTCGAACAAGCTCTCTCGCTTCGCAGTGCGTTGAATCAGGAGAAGAGCGTGTACTCTCATTCGAAACTAATGCGTCGGGCCAACGAGCTCAGTCGCCGCTACAACTCCGGCGAGAGTGTACTGGCTCTATCCAAGCGATTTGACGCACCGCCTGTCAACACCTTCCGTGCTATTCTGACCGGCAGAGGGTGGACCAAGACCAGAATCAAGGACACCCTGAACAAGAACCCCTCCAAACTCAATAAGCGCGATCTTGAGCAGTTTAAACTGGCCGAATCAGTGGATAGAGTGAGTTCAGTCGATCAGAGTGATACCCAGAGTGCAGCCGAAGTCTTCGAGGATATTCTGTGCGACTACTTCGACTCTCTCGGAGTGAGGTTCCGCCGTCAGGAGGAACTGCTCGCAGAACAGAAGGTGAGTGAGGGGAGGGCAATCATTACCCCTGACCTGCTGATACTCGACGATGTCAGAATCAACGGGGTGCCATGCGCGTGGATAGACGCCAAGCACTTCTTCGGCGCCGACCTCAAGTTTCCCCGGAAGAAGACCCAGAAGCAGGTTGACCGATACGTTGCCGAGTACGGGCAAGGTGCCATAGTCTACCGGCATGGTTTCTGCGGCGGCCTACGGCTTAAGGGGGCTATACAACTAGACTCCAGCCCATTGAACTTGACTCCTCTGGTTGAGTTCCACGAGAAGGCTAGGAACAGCTCATGAGGTCTCTCCGACCCTGGTCATAATCGCCTGCAGACCAGCCTTCTCCAACTCTGAGACTAGGGGGCTAGACCAACCTGCTTCACTCGCTGCGTCACTGGGGACAATCGCCACGCTCTCTCCCAGCATGCAGAGCAGAGCAACCGCCACCTCCCCGATGCTGCATTCCTGCATCACAACATCCACCGCAGAGAGTAAATCAACTCGCGACGAATCTGCCTGTAGCCCACTTTCCTCTGCAAAACACTTCGCTGAATCGAGCAGTTCGGTCCACCTGCCGATACCCCACTCCCCTTCAGACAGCGTCTGCATCTGCTTCGCACCGGCTCGGCTGATTGACTCCTTCCAGGCAGGGTCGTCGATGTAGCCTGAAGTGTGCTTGCCAGCATCGGGGCGCCATGCCAGAACTATCGGTGTACCACAGCTCCACCCCTCTGCTCGCCCCGGTCCTCTATGCAGCAGTGGGCCGTGGTACGGCGCCCCTGCTTCGAGTCTGCGCTCGCAGCCGCCAGCCGCCAGCGCAGTCACATCTCCGAGTCCAGTCGAACGATTACGCTCCACCTGGTGTGATATCAAGTAGGAACGCCTCAGACTCTCCTCGTGTGGAAGCCCCATCGCTCTCTGGAAGGCCAGAGCTGCGGCCACTGCTCCCGAGGCCGACATACCGAAGCCCTGCGAGACCGGCAGAGCCAACCTGACACCGATCTCCCAAGCGATTCCTTTCGCCTCGGGTATTTCCTCAACTAGGAGGTCGAGAACACTATCGTACAGTCTCGGATCACCCTCAGTACCTTCGAACGAGACCTTGAGTCCAAACTCACCTTGTTCTCCGTATGCAACGACTTCGACTCCATCATCGACGCACAACCCGGCACCGAGACTACCCTGGCCGACTGGATCCAGAACCTCATCACTCACCGTGAACAGAAGGGTGATGTGGCCCCCGCACTCGCCACGGCCGAGTAACCCGGTCATAGTGACTCATCCGGCCTACCAGCCAAGAATCCTCGGCTGGCTCACACGACTGCTACAAAGTCTTCCTGGAGTTCGCCAAACCGCTCGGAGAGCTCCTGAATGGCCTTTTGGAAGGCGACCCTAGGTGTCATCGAACCATCAGTCTCGAACGACAGGATGAACTCGCCGGGAACATCCTCCAGAGTGATGGCGTCCTTGAACTCCCTCGACTCCTCAGTGCCCGCACCGACGTGGTGCAGGTCTTCTACCAGTTGAGCTACCTTGCCTATGTCCTCCAAGCGTCCGTTGCTATCGAAATCCTTGGCAGTGATAGTGAGATTGAGTCCCCATAGAATCTTCGCCTTCGTCTTGTTGTTGAGGACTCCAACCTGACGAGGTGAGAATGCTGTGCCACAGACAGGAGACCACTTTGCGTGATCGCGGCCGCGCCCCATGATTGCAGTGGCGTAGAATTCAATCATCTGGCCGCGAGAGAGTTTGGTAATCGCGATACTGTGATACTTCTCTGAGATGCTGCCACCCGCTCCGAGAAAACTCATGTCGCCAGCGGTCACAGTCCGGCCACCTTCGCTGCCAAACGCCTTGCAGGTGTAGATCATCGTGCAGAGGGGGCATCCTCTGTCCTCGACGACCAGCTCAGCGCAGGACGGACAACTGTCTTGGAAGTGAAATTCGTCGTGCTTGGTCGGTATTGGAATCATGGCCAGCCGCTGAGCCACAACCTCGTCGGGCAGCGGGCCATTGGTCTCCCATACCTCACCATCCTGCTCGATTGTACCCATCTCGAAGCGAACGGTGTCGATAGCCATCTTAGGAGTGTCAGAGATTAGTGTACGTCGGATAGCATTGACGAAGGCACGGTCCGCGTCGCTCAGCAATATGGAAATCTTCTCATCATTCTCTTCGATAATCTTCGTCTTGACCATGAATTCACCTCATACTCGGCGCCCACGGCGCCCTCCCTTACTCTTCGTCCCGTCAGTTGCGATGGGAGTAACGTCCTCGATGCGGGTTATTGAGACTCCGGCTCGGGTCAGCGCCCGAATTGCAGAGGTCGCGCCCGGTGCACTGTGAGAGCGATTCCCTCCAGCGCCGCGATACTTCACTATGACTTGGCTAAATTCCTTCTCGGCCAACATCTCAGCCATCCTCTCGGCGGCTCTGGTCGAGGCGAACTGGCCGCCTGAGTCGCTGCCGCCCTTGGTCACCATTCCTCCCGAGACCTTGCATATGGTCTCGGCTCCGGTGAGGTCGGTGGCTGTCATCAGCACGTTATTGTGCGTGGTGAAGATGTGGAGAATTGCCTTCCTCGACATCAGTCCTCACTCTCCTCAGCGGGTTTACTTTCCGTGGAAACGGTGTCCTCGGTGCTGGGTGAGGCTGCCGCGTCGCGCTTGACCTGCTCGACAAACTCGGGATCCACCACTCGGACCGGCTCAACACCATCATCGTCATCGGATACGAGGGTTAGTCGCAACTCCTCCATGTCCTTGCGAAACTGGTGCTCCGAATCGGTGAAGGGGGAGTTCGTGGAGTACTGGATTACATCCTCCTCCTGTTTGAGCACGTGGTACCCGGGAACCGTCATCTTCTGGTCTCCTATGCTGATGTGGCCATGGACAATGAGATTCCTAGACGAGCGCATGGTCGGAGCCAGTCCCTTGTAGAAGACAACTGACTGCAGCCTCCTCGAGAGCATGTGCTCGACGGTGATCTGAAGCACATCGTCAATCCCCGCGTCCCCGGGAAGCAGCCCCTTGCGGAGCAAAGATTCGACCATGTCAGTCTTCTCGCGAGCGAAGTGACCCTCAGAGGTATCTACCTTACCAATCAGCTTCATCGCCTGGTTCCTGTGACGGCGCAGAGCTGACTTCTCGCGCCAGATTTCTCTCATGCCGCCGACCTTCTTCAGGCCGTACTTCTCTTTGAGAGCATGCTCCTCGTCAATCCTGGCTTGCTTCCAGGGGTGAGAGGGGGTGCGAATCTTGGTCCTTGCAAACTTTGGATCTCCCATCTACTCACCTCACTTCTTCCTCTCGACGCCGAGTGTGGAGCCCTTGCGGCCGTTTGACCTGAGCCTCTGCCCACGTACCTTGTGACCGGTTCGGTGCCTCATTCCACGGTATGCCTTGACCCCGGCGATACGGGAGACATCATCGTCACGGGTCAACTTGACCTCAGTGGCGACGATGTGAGCATCTTCGTTGGTCTCAAGGTCGCGCTGGCGGTTGACCAGCCACCAAGGAACCGTCGTAGCGTAATCGTCTATGGAGTTGCGCAGGCGGTCCTGTTCATCATCTGACAGGTGACCTCCCAGTTTCTTGCCATTGATATCAGCCAAGCGGCAGATTTGCTGAGAAGTCCTCATTCCTATGCCCTTGATGGAGGTTAGGCCGATGGCAATGGGGCGCAGCCCGTCGATGTCGCTGTCAGCCATCCGCAGGATGTAGGAGAAATCATCTCCGAGTTCAGCATCTTCAGGCATTGTACGGTTCCCCCGTGTTCACCGGTTACCCGGTGGCCCATTGGGCATCTCGGCGACCTACCATCCCTATTTGAATCGATTGGACGCCCCTATGGGGCGGTTCAAACTACTCCTTGCATACGACATACAAGTTCTGTCTGCCAGAGTCACGCTCGATTTCTAAGTCCACCATGAAGCCACTAACGCCTTCAATCTCCTTCAATTCCCGATTCAACCTGCGTTGTAGGGTCGGATGAACACCCGGATCCAGATTACAGCGCAGCGTAATTTTGCCAATACCGTTCCTCGCTACTGATGCCGCGACCTGGTCGATGGTGTGTAGTTCAGGGGGACTGAGCCTGTGCTGAACTATTTCGCCGGTAGCCACGACGAAGCCATCTATATCCTCCGACTTGATGAGGGGGTCGGTGTGTATGAGGATGGGTCTGCGGCCTTCCAGGCGCAGCCAGGAGTGACCGCAGTCCTTGGGCAGCGCGCGCTCCAACCAAGCCTCTTGAAGACCACTCTGGACTAGAGCGGAATCTACTATTGTCATATGGGCGCCGTAGGGAGGGGGCTTGCTCATATCAGAGACCTCGGATATCGAGGGGGAGCCTTCGATTGAGGCGATGACATGCTTCGTCCCCATCCTCACGCACCTGTGGCTAGCGCTCGAAGAGAGCGCACCGACCCACAGCGAGAGCCTATCCACTCTGCCTCCACCTTGACTCAACCACTCCCAGGTACGACTCACTCCTGGGAAGGTAGTCTCGATGTTGGCTTCTATGATGGACTGCTGCACCTCTCCGAGCCTCGGAGACAGGTCGAGAAGCACAGCCGGCCCACTTGGTCCACTCTGCAGGTGGTCGGCCCAGCCGCGCAGGACTGGCCCGATGGGGGGTTCCATTTCATCCACATCGTGATTCTGAGCATCACGCGGCCGAGCTGGATCCAGATGTAGCATGGCGATAGGAGGGTGAGCACGCGTCCCAGCCTCGCGCAAACTGTTCCAGTACTCCGTAATGGCTCCCTCGGCGTCCGACCCGTCACCAATGATGACGCGATCCATCGAGCGCTGCAGGTCCTCCTCCTCGGAGTTGATGTGCATGTTCGCCGCACACAGCACTGCGATGTTCCCATCCATTTCGATTCCCAAAGAGGGCCGCTTCAGAACTTGCGAGTAGGCGACAAGTTGCATGCCGGACCCTGCAGCGGCATCAAGAATAACCCCGGCTGGAAGCACGTTGGGATCTATGCTGTTTGCCCGAGAGAGTGCTACGAACCACGGTGTGGAGAGCCTTCGCATGTCCTCAGTCATGTGAAAGGCAGGCTCTCCGCGCCGCGCCGATTCGGCCTTGGCCCGCTTCATCGCTTCCTTAACGATCTGCGCTGACGGGTTCAGCGCGGTGTGTCGACTACCCTCCCCCATGCTGGCGCCTCCAAGAACTTGGTCAAGTCACTTTCGCGTCCTAAGTGATGGGGCCTCTGTTGATGCTCAGTTCGAATCGCAGCCAGGAATGCTGTAGTGGGTGTTCATCGCTGTTGCCATAGGCGATGGGAGGAGGGAGCAGCGTGGTGTGGGAGGTTCCGGTGTTAATTCCAGGAATCAGCCCCCTATCACTGTCAATGTCCAGACCTATGGCCGACCAGCCGAAACCATCGATGTAAGATGGGTCATCCCCTGCTGTGACGAGTAGGTCGCCCTCATCCAATTGTTCTCCGGTGTCGGCATCCCAGACAATGTAGTGAACTTCTATCCTGTCGTTATCGTTGATGTGCATCTCGCGCTCCTCGGTGCCCTTGAACACGTTCACGTCGAGCAGCACCTCGGCATCCACCACCGTAAGGTGGCTGACTGCCACTGTTATGCTGCCCTCGGTGATATCTTCGGTCAGCTCGAGTTCGACAATCCCATTTTCGTTGCCCTCTAGGGTCATCATGTCGCTGGTGTTGTCTGAATCTGAGAATAGAACTCCTGAGCCCCTGATTTCCAACACCAGGTCAACTGTGGTGTTGCCGCGGTTGTACACGGCCACACTGGCACGGTCATCATCACCCTGATGCTCCCAGTCGCAGCGCAGCTCGCCGGGATAGAGAAACACATCGTCCTGATCCGAGAGAATCTCCGGCCAGACCCAGTCGCCCTCTCTTGGAGAGCAGGTATCGAACAGTAGGTCGACCTCCCAAGCCAGACGTCCGTTGATGGCCGGCGCCTCGACGGACGGCCCGAAGGAATCCTCGAGGTCGGTGCTGAAGTTCCAGGCCGCCCAGCCAACCCAGATTGCCGATAGAAGCAGCACCAATGCGGTGCCAAGTGAGAGCATCAAGGTGGCTCTGGGTACTGTCATCTCGTTGATGCCTAATGGGACGGGCGGGTGCTCGACCTCGTCGGGCGTGTCCGATATCCAAGACCTTGTCACGATTACTTGTCGCTACCGTGTGTCATCAACGTTGGCCCGCTTGGTATTGCCGAGGTATTCATTTCAAACGCTGACAACTGCCTCTCAGTACCACGTTGCGACTTCAGTCCTTGACCATCTGTGCCTCGTTACGCAGACCTAACCATGACACCACTCCTAACTCTGCGGCCACCACCATCAATGCAATCAGCATCGTCGTTGGTTCGAATATGTCGGGCACGAAAATCAGTGCACTCAGAATCGCCACCACTAAATCAACTAGTCCCCATACCCTCAGGGCCCGCCGTAATTGCAGTATTCCCACTACCCATAGTGTGGTCGAAAGCGCAATCAGCAGCACAGGAAGCAGCACCGAGGTAGCGTGGTGAGCAATGGCGACGATGATGAGCAGCAGGTGCGAGTCGACGGCCAGCATCATGGACCAACTTTCTCCCTTCAGAGGAACGGTCAGTGCCAACAGTGCAAGCAACAGCAGTCCGGCCCCCATCGTGGTTTCTGGAAACACATCGAGGGCTGGCTCGTACCAATTCCCTATGGCGAAAAGCGCCATCAGGCCGGCTGGGATCGCCAGACCGATGGCCCAAGGCTGGCGGTATCTCCAACCCTGTTCAACGGCGCTCATCACAGCCAGTATGCCGGCCGGGCCGAACGATAACATCACCACGAACAGGCTGCGAGAACCGCGCCCGGAGGAACCCTTCCAGTCATCCCTGCCTAGCTCCCCTCTCTTTCTGTCCACCCATACATCCACCAGAACGACGAGTACCAACACCGACTCAAGCACCATCCAGGGAATCCCCCACTCAAGCATATCTCCCCCGAACGGGTCGATCGACAGAGGGTAGGGGAGTGCCTCGACCATCACAGCCCCCAGAATCCTCCCAGCCAGCAGGGGCATGACAATCCAGTCGAGCGCGATTGGTATCCTGTCTAGCAATCTGTCCTGACCAATCAGTGATATCGCTACCAATTCCACCAATAGGACAACCAGCACGGCCATGTCGAGCAGGTCCTTGTTACTGCTACCCGGGCCGATGTGGGAAATGACATGAATCGCAACCAATCCTGCGATTGCCATTGCGATTGGCATCTCCAATCCCATGATGTGTGGAAGTTCCAGTTCGAGATTCTTGGTGCGCGACCTAGCAAGGGCGATTAGAGCGGTCGCAAAGATACCTATAGCCACCAGCATGAGCGGATTTGTCCCGTTGAGCAGACCCAGAATTATTCCCGCACCAAGTATCAGTGAGAGCACTGCTAGTACGACCATCGGCTTGTGACTCACATCGGTTGTGTAGAGCTCCTCACGATCGTCAGTGCCAGACTTCTCCCTACGCTTGCTACGTTCGTCCTCCAGTTCGGCCAGACGCGGGTCGTAGGTCTCAATACCACCCTCAGAACCTCTCTCTGACCCACTTGCTTCTGCAGCCATCTCGATGCGCGCATCGCGCTTGGACACCGACTTTAGCTCAGCTCGCAATTCACCCCTAGCGACCAGCCAGAGAGAGCTGACCACGAACATCGCCAGCGAGACAATCTCTGCTGTCTTGTTCTCCAATTCGAAGGAGAGGGCGATGGTGATTACCAGCAACCACAGGGCCGCCAACGCGGGGTTGAGCAACTTCTCTATGCTTCCCGCGCGAGGCAGATAGGTTGCGAGCACTGCAGCCGAGCACATCACCGCAGCGATGCCGACATCGATTTCGAGTAGTGAGTCCGTCGATTCAAGCAGCTTAACTGGCTCCCTTCCCGAGAGGGCCAACAGCAATGGTAGGCTCATCAGTCCCAATCCACTGGTGTACAGTTTCTCATTGCTAGGAGCTCTGGTCAGCATCAGAGAAACCAAGGATAGGCAGAGCAGCGCTGTCAGAGGTACAAACATCCCATGCCTCCATTGGATTGCGAGTACGGCGACAGCGAGAATCGCAGTCATGCTACCGGCCTCGCCGATTCTCATTCCAGCAATCTCCGAGCCGACGTGTAGGGCCGTTAGAAGAAACAGTACCAGTAGGAGTGATATGGCAGTGAAACCGCCGAAATGAGACATGAATATCAACGTGAACAATGGCAACCACCAACCCAATGACCAGAGCTGCAAAGCCCCTGAGTCACGGATCGAAGCAGAGATCTCAGATACACCGAGGAAGCGGGCGGCGAGGTTGACACCAGATTCTCCCAATTTGATGTTGACTATGACCATCAGAACGCAGGACAGAGCGAGGTATGCTCCTAGGGGCACTGGCTCGAGATCAATCATACTGCCGGGATCGAGCACATCATTTGCGACTAGGAGTGTCCTGACAGTCTCCTCCACCACCTCCTCGAGAAGCACCCAACTCCATGGCAGCAGAACTGTTACTCCGGCAAGCGAAGGCGACTCGCGCCGCACCGCGAGCACGGCGGTCCCGACGTGTAACGAACCCAGCAGACCCAGCAACAGCATCCCTCCGTCGCCACCCATGGCGTTGGAATCGACCGGGACCAGTATGACGAGCAGAGTGAGTACGGCGACGGCGCCTAGCCATAACACTCTGTCAGTCACCCGGTCCTGATCGCGCAGCAGTACGAAACCGGTGACGATGGTGGCGAGGACCGTGAAGAGTTCGTAAACATCGAGAGTGCCAACCAAGTCACCTGAGTCGCGCCCTACAATTAGCATACTTACCAGAGGGAAGGCAGACGCCCCGAGAGGAACCACCACCCGCTTCGTATCGACTCCCCTGACTGAGAGGTACGAGCCACCGAAGGCCGCGCCGAGGAAAGCCACCATCCCTAGCGCATACCCAGTGTCCTCGCGGCTGCTAGCGACGGCTAGAAGTGCTCCAACCATCCCCATGGAGACCGAGACACCCCAGAGTCCTGGCTTGCCTAGACCGAGTGCCTTGAAAGCCTGCGAGAACCAGTTCTCACCATGTGCGAAGCGCGCTGCCATGGTCGCATTGATGCCTGTGACAGTCATCAGGAGAAGGAACAGAAGCAAAGGGTCATCGAGAGCGAGTATCCTCAACGAGCCGATCTCGAATCCACCGGTTATCGCGTGCATCCCAATCCACAGGTTGGACGCCGCCACGCCAAGAGCAGCGAGGTTACCCGACTGCCGGTGCAGCGCAAGCCCATGCACCAACAAGGTCGCGAGCAGGATCATCCCCGCGACACCGCTCTCTCCCAGAACCGACCCAGCCGTCGAGGCGATGGCCAATAGTACGAGAGTCGACTGAGCGGCAATGGCATCATGGTCGTGCCTGTAAGCGACTAGTACGTTCACTCCGACGAGTAGTAGAAGCAGAACACCAAGAGCCTCCATTCCGATGTAGTCCCAGTGGTTCAACTCAATTGCGAGACCATACATGACTTTCATCGAGATGATTACCCAGGTGACTCCGAGAAGTTTCATCGCTGGGTCTGGGACCCAGCGCTCTCCGAGCGCGAAACCGACCCCTGAGAGCAGCATTAGGACAACAATCGCCAGAAGCGGCGACAGTGCTAGGCCGGCTTGCACACCGATGGCACTGTAGACGACAATCATCGAGATCATCAGGACCCAGTTGACGCCCCTTTCACCCTCGACTGAAATCTCTGTCACGATGTCGCGCTCGGGAGCGAGCGGGACACTGCCGTCCTGCTGCACCGCCCCCGGTTCGTCGCCACTGGGCTGTTCAAACGGATCGTAAAACTCCCCAAGAGCCTCGTCCACGGCCTTAGCGAGCTCCTCGCGTCGCCCCTCTTCGTCACTGTTCTTAGGAGGGATATCGATGTCACTGAGATCGATGTTGATGCCTCTGCGAAACTCGCTCTCCCGGATGATTCTATCATCCCGGTCACCGTCAGCCATCACCCTCCGACCGCAGCCGCTCCCGCATAATCGCATCCCCGCCCGAGACGGCAGGAATACTCGCTTTCGCCTTGTTCTGGTAGAAATGGGCCAGCCGCAATGCTTGAAGGGTAAATCTCAGCGTCGTGCGTCATGGAGCCTTCCTCTATGTCTGGTGACTCCCGCAACTTCGCTACGCCTCTGGCCTCACACGGCCTCGACCCCAAGGGCGCAGTGCACTGGAATCTTGATTGGGAGAGTCTGCACGAGACCGCTATCGAGCGAGGCGAGGCGAAACTTACTGCTCACGGCGTGCTTCTGGCTACTACCGGAGAGCGCACTGGCAGATCACCTAACGACCGATTCATCGTCGACGAACCTGGACTGGCCGACGACGTGTGGTGGGGCGACCACAACAGACCAACCACTCCAGAGGTCTTTGAGGGCCTACTGGAGAAGACGATAACCCATCTGAACGACTCCGAGAAACTGTTCGTCAAGGACGCATTCTGCGGAGCCGACCCGGATTACAGAATGCCAGTTAGAATCGTCACTGAGAAGGCGTGGCATGCCGCCTTCATGCACAACATGTTCGTGCGTGCGTCGAAGGACGAACTAATTTCTCACATCCCGAAGTACACCATCCTGCATGCCCCGGACCTGCTTTCCAGCCCTACATCTGACGGTGTCAATTCCGACGCCTTCGTCATCATCGCTCTCGATAGAGGGCTGGTGATAATCGGAGGCACCCACTACGCGGGCGAGATAAAGAAGGCCATCTTCACCATCATGAATCACATCCTCCCGGCCAAGGGACTCCTGCCCATGCATTGCTCGGCGAATACCGACGGAGAGAAAGCCGCTCTGTTCTTCGGACTCTCGGGTACCGGCAAAACCACTCTCTCTGCAGATCCCAACAGGGCTCTGGTTGGAGACGACGAGCACGGATGGTCTGACAATGGTGTGTTCAACTTCGAGGGGGGCTGCTACGCCAAGCTCATTAGACTCTCAAAGGAGGACGAACCGGCGATTTACGCTACTACGCGGATGCCCGGATCGATACTCGAGAATGTTGTACTCAACGCCGATGGTACTCCTGACTTCGACAACTCTTCCCTAACTCAGAACACTCGCGGATCGTACCCCATTGAGTCGATAGAGAACCGTACCCCGGACTCGATGGCCGGGAATCCAAAGAATGTCGTCTTCCTGACTTGCGATGCGTTCGGAGTTCTGCCCCCACTTTCCAAACTTAGTCCCGAGCAGGCCGCCTACCACTTCATCTCGGGCTATACCGCTAAAGTCGCAGGGACAGAGGTCGGTGTCAAGGAGCCCCAACCAGCGTTCTCCGCCTGCTTCGGTGCTCCGTTCATGCCCCGCCATCCCAGTGTCTACGCCGACCTGCTTTCGAAGAAGATTCGAGACAACGATTCCAAGTGCTGGTTGATCAACACTGGTTGGGTGGCCGGTGGAGCTGACGCCAGCAGCCGTATCAAAATCCGTTGGACCCGCGCTCTGCTAAACGCGGCCCTAGACGGTGATCTAGACGACGTACTGTTCGTAGAGGACGAGCGCTTTGGCTTCCTAGTTCCTACCACCTGCCAAGGAGTTCCCGACAACATTCTACAGCCCAGAGACACCTGGCACGACAAGAAGAGGTACGACAATGTCGCCGACCTGCTGGCCCAGATGTTCGAGGACAATTTCGATCAGTTCAGAGACGGCTGCACCAAGGAAGTCCGCGCATCATCTCCAAAGGTTCTCGGTTGAATCATTCGCTACCCATGCGATTGCCCCTGATCGGATGGGGTCCCCTCAGATTCGATGCCGGGAGCAGACCTAAAGGTTGGTCACAGGACCATGGATTCAGGTAGTAATATGGCGGAGCAGAAAATCAAATTCCCAGTATTCGATTATCAGGGTTTACCTCTCCTTTTTGCACTATTAATTATTGTTGGACTTTACGAAATTTCTGCTGATTTAACGTTTGGTATAATCGCTATTTTTCTCGGGGCTTTCCCGATGTGTATATTCTTATTTCATAGGAAATATATAATTCGAATTGATTCCTCTGATTACATAATTTTTGGACAAGAATTCACGGAAAACTTTGATATCAAAAATAGAAAAATACCAATTAGTGATTTGAGCATAACTGCACACAAATCTAGTGGGACTGATTCTGAGGGTAATAGCTACACAAACTACTGGCTGAAAATAAAGGAAAACAATCAAACAATAATAAAAACGCATGATTATGATATTGAAGATTTTGATTCGGCTCCAAACTTCATAAAAAGATTCGCTCCGAATTGGAAAGAATCATTGAAATCGACTTTACCTGAATTATTCGAGATTGAGCATATTATTTCCTATAATCAGAAACTCATGTCTATTGATCCTGAATTTAATCCCATTAAAACAGATGAGAAGCCTGTTGAAAATATTTTTCAAGCTGAAATCGTAGATGGGCGTTTACACGGTTATACAACAGATCTTGATGATGCAGGACGATTGGAAGCCTATGTCGAATATTGTCTCGGCCTCGGAATTAAGGATCATAAAGCAAGAGAATATGCCAGGGCAAATCCTGAGAGCACCATTGGAAAGACTGACCATAAGAAATCCCCAACAATATATGGTATGGTCTTTGATGAGGATGGAACAACCAGAGTGGAAACGAAAAAGAAGGTATACCGGGTCGAGTATAAGAGTTGGAAAAACTTACCCAGTAATTATCCATCAAATACCGAAGGAGATTGGTGGGAAGAAAAATGAATTGTGTACGAATCAATGGGTTTCTGCTTAGACCCATAGGATTGGATATAGTCAATCAATGGGCATTCAGTGGGCCGAACTAGACGCTAGGGACTGATTCACTCAGAGCCGCTGTCTGGCGTGCCTCTGAGCATCGACAGCGCAGATTGCCGCCATGTGGACCACATCGCGCACACTGTCGCCACGCTGCAGCACGTGCGCGGGCTTGGAAAGCCCCTCTAGGATGGGCCCCGTCATCTCGGCTCCTGCTATCCTCTGCAGCAGCTTGTAGGCGATGTTGGCCGATGCGAGGTTGGGACAGATCAGGACATTGGCCGGACCATCGAAGGCCATGAATGGATAGTCCTCTTGAATGGCCGGGACCAGAGCGGTATCGGCCTGCATGGGCCCGTCGATGGTAAGGTCAGGGTCAATCTCTCTAGCAATCGAGACGGCTTCCTCGATTCTGTCCGTTCGCAATTCCCCCGAAGTTCCAAAGTTGGAGAATGAGAGCATAGCTACCTTCGGTTTGACTCCGAAGCGGCGAGCCACCTTGGCGGTTTGCACCGCTATCTCTGCCAGAGTCCTCGAGTCAGGGTAGATGTTGATGGTAGCATCACCAATGAACATCAGTTGCCCGTTGACTGTCATCATGTAAGTCCCGACGATTCTGTGCGAGTCGGGATCCGGCCCTATTGTGTGCAGACAAGGTCTGACGATGTCTGGGTAGTGGTGCGAAACTCCACCGAGATAACCATCGGCATCACCCATTCTTACCATCATAGGCGCGAAGTAGGTGGTAGACTTGAGCAAACGGACCGCATCTTCCTGGGTCAGGCCCTTGCGGCCTCGAAGCTTGTGCAGTTCGTCAGCGTACGCCGTCCGCCTGCGAGGATCGTACCTCACATCGATGGTCTCGCATTCGAAACTCAGCCCCAACTCTTCCTTGACCGCGTCTATACGCTCGAGTTGTCCGAGCAGTATCGGCTCACAGATACCTTCTGCGATGCACTGCGAGGCCGCCTTGATGATAGTAGGGTCCTCGCCCTCAGAGAATACGATCTTCTTACTCTCCTTCCTTGCGATGTTAATCACTCGGCGCATGATGGAACGGGTCAGACCAAGCCGAGCCTCGAGTTCTTCTCGATATCTCTCAGCATCGAAATCCTCTACAGAAATTCGCGCGACGCCCTCGTTCACTGCGGCCTCAGCGACCGCGCTGGCCTCCCAAATGAGGACGCGTGCATCAAACGGCTTTGGAATCAGGTACTCTGGTCCAAACTGCATTTGCTCTCCTCCATAGGCTGCAGCAACATCGTCGGGAACTGGCTGCTTTGTGAGTTCTGCGATGGCGTGCGTGGCTGCCATCTTCATGCCCTCTGTAATCTCCTTGGCCCTGACGTCTAGGGCGCCGCGGAAGATGTAAGGGAAACCGAGCACGTTGTTGATCTGATTAGGATAGTCCGAGCGGCCGGTGGCGACGATTGCATCCTCACGCACCGCGTAGACCTCGTCGGGGGTGATTTCCGGGTCGGGGTTGGCCAACGCGAATATCAGCGGGCGGTTAGCCATCTTGGAGATCATATCACCGCTGACGATGCCGCCTTTGGACAGCCCTAGGAACAGGTCAGCGTCCTTGAGCGCAGATTCAAGATCACCGTCAGCCAAATCACGCGCAAACTCAGCCTTGTACTCGTTCAGCTCTCCCGCATCTCTGCGGGACTCGGTGAGGATGCCCTTGGAATCGACGAGAATCATGTTCTCCAGCTTCACTCCGAGCCTGATGTAGTGGTGGGCGCACGAGATTGCTGAAGCCCCGGCACCGGACACGACGACCTTAATCTCCCCAATTTCCTTCTCAACGATGTCGAGCCCATTGAGCAATGCCGCTCCGGAGATAATCGCGGTGCCATGCTGATCGTCGTGCATCACTGGGATGTCGAGTTCCTTGACCAGTCTCCGCTCAATCTCGAAGCACTCAGGGGCCTTGATATCCTCGAGGTTGATGCCTCCAAAAGTGGGGGCTATCGCCTTGACCGCCTCTACGAACTCGTCGACGTCCGTCCGATCGACCTCAATGTCGAAAACATCGATGTCGGCGAATGCCTTGAACAGCAGACCCTTGCCTTCCATTACAGGCTTGCCTGCAAGCGCCCCGATGTCGCCCAGTCCGAGCACTGCAGTGCCGTTGCTGATCACCGCCACTAGATTGCCCTTTGAGGTGTACTTGTAGGCGTCATCCGGATTGCTCTCAATCTCCTTGCAGGGGTAGGCTACTCCAGGGGAGTAAGCCAGCGACAACTCACGCTGAGTTCCATGCGGTTTAGTCGGAACCACCGTAATCTTCCCAGCGGGCTTCGACGCGTGGTAGTCCAATGCATCATCGCGCAGACTGTCTTCGTCCAGTTTCCCACCTCCGGGGCGTTCGGGCATACCCCTCTGCTATGATGCTATCCTACCGAGAAAATGTGCATTATCAGCCTGTAAACAAGCGTTAGTGATTTTTTTTGATTTCAAGAAGTTTCGAATTAGTCCGCCTACGGCGGAGTGAGCATAACACAAACGCCTACCCGCTCCTTTCATAATGTCCACGAAGAGAGCGATAACACGTGCCAACGGTGTTTTCGCAGAGCAGTCGCCCACAACAGAGGCTCGCCCTTCTGCTGGTGATGCTGATGCTGACATTACCGTGGTCGGCCATGAGCTCGAACAATCTTGAGAACCGTGATGACGACAGTCGGGCCACTCCGAGGGCATGGGGTGCTAGCGGCAGCAACGACACCGGTTGGATCAGTTTGGATGCCATCGGAGCCGACCCAGCGAATGGTACCATGGCATATGCAGATCTGTTCATGGATTTCGCACCGGGGGCCTTGTTGGACAATCTGACATTCGAAATCTCCTGTGATGGCAGTGACGGCTATTGGGCGAATGAACCGCAAATCACCCTGATGGACACGCAGTCACCAATCCTCGATTGGAGGGACTACGGCGACCTTTGCCGACAGGACTCCTTCTCTGAAAATCCCCCTGAGGTCGATGGCGGCGTGCTGGATACCTGGTTGCAGCCGAACTCGGTCAGCGACGCCTCTTGGCTGCTGCCCAGTGGAGTCACCATTTCGGACCTCGTCATAGATACTCTGAGGCCGGCTGACCCAAGGGTTTCGTTCTCTACTCAAGACGTCACCATTCACGACAGCGCGACCAACCCGCTCGACGGCAGACTCTACATCCTCCTCGATGATGACTTGCTACATCTTGACAATCAGGCCAGCAAGCAAATCATCGACATTGAGTTGGGCTTGCAGGGCAGAAGCCTCGCTATCGACGCAGATGGGAGCCGCCTGCTCATTGGGACTGCTGACGGCAAGGTGCTGTCTCGCAGCTTAGTCGATTCCTCGGTGCAGACCGATCTAATGGCGGCGGATGACGACACTGCCATCGTTCGAGCGGTGGCCATCGATGACTATGGCACACTCTGGGTGATTACCGATTGTTTGCTGCATCACATGACCGTCAGCCAGTCTTCATGGACAGGTACCCAATTCTGCACAAATGACGTACTCGAGGTGTCGACCGATCTCCTCATCTTCTCCGACAAGATCTACGTTGCTACCGCCGAGAGTGGAATGAGAGCCCTCGACTATAACACCACCAGCGACTCGACCGGTATCTCTGTATCAATAGGCACTAACACACATTGGACTACAGGGAATTACCTGACCAGCAACTCAATCACGCAACTGGAGAAGCTGAACTCCAATCTCCTCATCGCCACCATTGGAGGAGGGGTGAACAGATACGATATGGTGGTCGATTCGTGGCTAGCTACGTGGTCTACCAACAACTGGCTCTCCTCAAATGTGGTGTGGGGACTCGCGCTGACCGAGGACTGGCTACACATACTCGCTGGCAGTACGGTTCACGCCTATGATACCGGAGCGTTGTTGTTCCGCTCGCAGAGACAGGTCACCGACATGGGCCTGTTGAACACTGGAAGGACAATCATCGCTTGGCCCTCACTAGGCTTCAGGAGTCCAACCTCCGGTCTGATGATGGTCAGCGACGGCTCGGGCACGCTAGCCCGCCAAGCGGGTGAGACACTCGATGGCACTATGGTGCTGGTGAGTAGCCCCGCGTCCTCGCAGATGGAAGTGGTTGCTCACATCGATGATGGGGAGCAGGGTGAGATTTGGATAGGTGGCAGCAGCATCATTGACAGGTTCGACGAGGCCGACCAGGTCTGGCGCGCGCCAATAGATCTCACCGACTACGTCAACAATCCTTCATCTGTGACCTCAATCGTCCAAGATGACCAAGGTATAGTCTGGGTGGGAACCCTAGAAGCAGGACTGCTGAGGCTAGAGGCCGATGACGGAAACTTCCAAGGGACGGCAGCGGGAATCAGTTCAGAACACGTGTCCAGCCTATCTTTCGACAGCAATTCCAACACCCTAGTTGTCGGGCACCACGAATCCGGCATTTCACTCATCAACACCTCGACCAATACTCTGATTGAGGTTATGACCACTCAAGATGGATTAGATTCCGACATGGTGATAGAAGTCGCCACGAGATACGGTATCGCGTACATCGCTACTCCTGACGCTGGCGTGATGCGGGTCAACCTGTATGACGTCTCCATCCTCGGCTCTTGGCAGTCCCTTGGGGCTGACAACCTAGAGGCCACGCCTGTAGTTGTCGTCGACGACACGATGTACCTAGGACTCACTGGCTTCGGCATCCTCGTCATCGACCGACTCACTGGCGACATATCTGATCACTGGACGCAGTCCGGCAACCTTCCCGACGACGACGTGTTATCTCTACACCTGGACTACAACGGAGGTCTGCTGGTCGGCTCCAGTGTATCCAACACCGGAGCCAGCGGCAATGGGGGACTTGCTCGGTGGGATGGCAGCAACTGGCAGGTTCTGCCCACCTCAATCCCTGGCTGGGGCAACGACCCGTACGTCTTCTATGATGTCACGAGCGATGCCGATGGGATTTACGCTGGCACCAACCGAGGCGCCTGCATCTGGAATTGGACCTACGACCTGCAAGATTGCACCTCCAATCAGGACGGCATGCCTTCGCGCTTCGTCGCCTCTGTGGCCAAGATTGGCACCGACCGCCTGTACGCTGGCACCTCTAATGGCGCGGCTGTCATCAACACACTCAACGGCTCGGTAATCGACGTATGGACCGCTGGTGACAGCACCCAGAGGGCTCGAACGGTGAAAATCGGTGACATCCTGTACCTCGGTTTCGAGAACACCGGAATCGCCCGCTACGATTTAGTGAATCAGACATGGCTGCAGGCTTGGGATGGCACACAGGGCTACATCAGCGACGACGACGTCACCGCGCTGGTCCCAGGTCGCAACGAGGGCACCATGTGGGCAGGCGGCGACTTCGGCCTCGCACTAATCGACGTCGTCAACGACACCGTGCTCAAGAGTTGGAACCGTGGTGCTAACACCGACGGACCCACCCTGTCCGACACACCGCCCGCAGACATAGTCATCATCGGCGACGTGCTACACTACTCACTACAGAGGAGCAACTCGTGGTGGGCCTCCAACGATGAGATAATCCGAATCTACCTAGACAACAACACCAGTCTCTCGACCCTAGATGCCGGCAGTAAGATTGGCACCGATGGCGTAATCCATGGGATTGGGGCTGTTGGAGATGAGTTGTGGATTGGCGTTAGGCCACGATCATGGAACCAAGGTGACGGCACCATCGTGCGCTGGAACGCGACCAACGAGACGTGGTCGGCTAACCTCGACACAATCGGAAACGTCCTCAGGGTCAATGCGCGCTTCCTCGGAGACTGCTTCCCATTAACTCAGAGCTGCGAGATGTGGATTGCCTACGGTAACAACATAATGCGGAGATTCAAAGCGGATACCATGACATTGCTCGATGAGTGGACCGACATAGACGGGCCCATCAGAGGGATGGAGGAGTGGAACGGGACCTACTTGTTCGCGAGCATGAACGGTATACTCAGGTGGGACCCTCACAATGAGACGTGGCTAGACTCTTGGCTGGAGGACGACGGCCTGCCGTCCGGTTCGGCTGAAGAGTTCTACACGATGGAAGTGGTGGGCAACGGTCTCTGGCTCGGCTCCTATGGTGGCGGAAACTCCGGCTCTGAGATCATGCTCTTGGACGGCTCGACAGACAACTGGACGACTTGGAACCTGGGTTCGGGCGACATTCCCGGTGGCTATCCTGCCGACATTGAGGTCTGCAACAACGTGATCCACTTCATGATTGGAAGGGTGTCATGGTGGGGTAACCAAGGAGGAATTGCAAGATTTGACATGGCTGACTGGGACGGTGATGGGATAACCAACGAGTGGATAGCACCGATGACTGAGGGCAACCAAGGTCTCTCTGACAACGATCCCCGTGCCGCGGCTTGCGACGAGCAGAACGACATTCTCTACATCGGCTTCGACACCGATGGCATAGGCTTCGATCGCTACAATTACAACACTAATCTGTTCATGCAGACGTTGGACTCACGTGACGGCATCTCAGAGGACCGAATCTTCCCAGGCGGCATGCTTCACCACAACAGTGTGCTTCTAGCGGCTCATCAGTACGACAACACCGGTGGGATATCTAGGATTATCACCTCCGGGACATCCACTGCCAACGGGCAGGTGCTTGACCCAGGGATGGATGGCTGCTCGATAGAGAGGGCTCCATCGAGCACCACCCCAGTGTATGCGATAGGTCGCTCAGGTCAGACAACTGGGCTGAATCGCGTTGACAGACTGGATAGCACAGGTCTGATTGTAAGCGGCTATGACGAACTCGCCGGTCTGACCAGTGGAAGGGTCGTCGAGTTCGAGTCAAACGAGACTCATGTTTGGGTCGCTCTGACCAGCAACTCCAACGGATACTACGCCTCCTCAGTTTTACAGGGCGAGTTGCTTGCCAATGGCTCGGTTCGCTGGGAGTTCGGTTACAATGCCAATCAAGACGTCATCAACTCTCTCAAACTCGATGGCGAGGAACTCTGGGTCAGCACCGCCGGGCGTGGACTGTGGTCAATCGATCTAACTAACCGAATCTTCGCCCCAACCCCTGCGGCTTTGCACGCGCAGATGGACGAGATGGTGCTCGAAGACGATGGCACGATGTATGTCGGACTGATGGGGAACCAAGGCTCTGCAGCCGGCTACCAGACATTCAACACCAACACGCGCTCGTGGGGCCACGGTAGTCTGATTGCAGGTCTGCCCAGCAACAACGTGCGCGACTTCCTTGAGTACGGCGATCACATCATGGTCGCTACTCACGGCGGCATCGGACTTTGGAACACCACTAGGGACGACTGGGATGACCCAATCACCACCATTGACGGTCTGCCGACCCCCATCATCGAGCACCTCTTCGCCATCGGCTCGCCGAGCACTAACGGCAGCACTCAGACTACCGGCATACAGGGCAACGGCACAGTGCTCGCAGGAGGCGCGGCCGGTCTGACCGTGCTCCATCGCGACAACCTCTCCATCCTCAACACGCTTGATTTCGGAGACGGCCTCATCGGCAACACAGTCTCCGGCATAGTATTCGCCGAAGCAACCTCGCGACTAGTTGTCAATCCAGATGGCTCTTCTACAGTCCTCTATCACGACGCTGCCGTATTCATCTCGCACAACGGTCAGGGCTCGACTAGGCCCGGTGTGGCAGCGTGGGACCTCGCCACCGACATGGCGAACGGTACCTATCAAATCGACATGATTCCAAGCAACGACGTCAGGGCTATCGTGACTGACGACTGGGGTGTACACATCGCTACTGAGAGCGAGCCCTTGGTCCACTGGAACGCGACGATGATGGAGATGGAGTCAGGGCTGGGACGCAACACTCTCCTGACATGGCCCCCCTTCCAGATGGTCTCAGACGGCGATTACATCGCGGTAGTGAGTCCTAGGGGAATAGACGTGGTGAGGTCAGGTGGAGATCACTCGAGGGTGACCTCGGAAATTGTGCCTGGAATATCTGCGGCCTTCCTCGATACCTCCGCCCTCTACGTGGTCGCGGAGGATGGCCTACACATATTCGAACCAGTGGAGAGCCTTAGGGAACTTGAAAGAGGCCACCAGCGCCGAGCCGAGCCCCTGATTGCGCTGTATGCGGGTAACTCTTGGGACATCACCGACACCGCGCATCCGGGTATGTCAACGGTCCTAATCACCGATGAGAACCCGATTATTATTCCACAGAGCAACGAGATGTGGATTCCCGGAAAACTGCCTCTGTATACAGGGGCTCTGACGCTGTCAGCGCCTCAGTCCGGGGCCTGGGTCCAAGCCGAGTCGCGATTCCTGAACTACTCGGGCATGTGGGATTTGGCTGCAATGAACCCCCTTATCGAAAGCTCCTTCCAAGCAGCAGTGTCCAACCTAGCTCCAGGTTCATCATCCGCTCAGTTGCACATCCAGATGCAATCTCCCCAGAACGGCTCCTTACAGGTCCGCATCACCTACGACTGGCAGCGTGTCGAGGTACCTACCGAGATGACTTCGTTCCTCGATAGACCAAACGACGGCGGCGGCGTGCTGGAAGCCTCTTGGCTACCGGCAGAGGACGCGGCCTGGAATGCATACAGACTGTATGTATGGGATTCCACTGACGATCCCGACTGGGAGATTACCCAGGACAAACTCTCCGATTTCTCCACCTACATTGAGATTCCATTCTGGTCACAAACCACAGCCACCATCACGACCGCAGACAGGGAGGGGGCAGAGGTTCCCCTAGCAGAAGATAGAGAGTACAGGGCCGCCATTGCTATCGCCTACGCAGACGGCTCGGTGGGGCAGCCGATGTCGTGGCCGAATAGTGCCACTCCGACCGATGAGGTACCATTCCCTCCTGATTGGCTGGGAGCCGAACCGATATCTGGGGGCTCAGCTGGCACAATCTACGTCGAGTGGTCTGCATGCACCGAGCTAGACCCTGACCGAACCCGGATATGGGCGGTCCAGCACTCAATTAGCAATGCAATAGCCCTCAGCGGCGAGATAGACGTCGCTTACGGTGCCGGCAACTCAACGGTCCTACAACTTGAGCCAGGCAAGACCTACTGGCTGGCCGCTGCATGCGTCGACGAGGCTGGGCAGTTCGACGCGGCCAATGCAACCGTCTTCGGACCGGTAGTGACTGCCGGTGGTCTCGATGACGGCATACCACCGGCCCCAATCACCGATACGTCGGCGGTCGACGCCCCCGATGATGAAGGAGGGAGGATTATCGTCACTTGGACTCCGAATGACGAAGAGGACTGCATCTACCACACAGTGTACATTCTGCCTGCATCTGGGTTCCAACCTCCTTCGACAGTGGATGGTTGGCCCGTTGCAGCGTACGTCACAGATTGCACTACAGGCGAGATAGTAATCGACTCGATGGGTGAATCTTCGCTTGAGAATGGTGTGGCCTACTGGATTGGAGTGGTAGCTGCCGATGACTGGGGTAACGAGAATCTCGATGACGTGCTCGTAGTCGATGCGACGCCAATGGCGAACATACAGGGGCAGGGACAACCACCTCCAAGGGTAGAAGGGCTTAGCGCATGGGATCATCCGAGTGACGATGGCACCGCCATTGATATCGTGTGGAACCGGTCCCTCGCCGCTGACTTCAGCCACTATGTCATATGGGTCTCAGACTATCCACTGAACGACCTTACCGAGATTTGGGCCAAACATCCTGATCCAGCTGATCTCGATCGTCACTGCAGCGACGACCCCGCCTCCTGCGGGCTTATCGAAATCGACCAGAGGCAGATAGGAGGGGCTTTACAGCTCCAGATCACTGTAACCACCGCGCTCTACGGTAGCACCGTGGAAACACTCTCATCTCAGCCAATAGTCCCATCAATCCCTCTCTACGTCACCATCACCACGCATGACATCGTAGGAAATGTGTATCTGACTGGGATGGAAGAGCACATGGTGCTGGTCTCCCCACTTGACAACAGAGGCGATATCTCACCACCGAACAGGCTCGGTAAACCAATCCTTGAGGATCGGTCACCGGACGACGGCGACGCCATGTTCGTCACCTTCCCAGAGAGTGAGGCTTCTGACATAGGCGAGTACTGGATCTATGCTGCAGCAGGAGCGCCGTTTGATTCGATAGGCAACATGGAGCCCGCCATAGTGGTGAGCCGCGAGGCTCAGATGCCCATCCTGCTGGAGACCCTGTCGGCAGGACAGCCCCTAGCGTCTTCAGTGCCGATTTGGGTCGTTGTGGTACCCGTTGACTCGTCTGGTAATTACTGGGACACCAACCTGCAGGCGGAGATGATTAGCCTAGTTGATGAGAACTCGCTAGACCCCGGTCTGCACCTCGCCGAGATAACCGGTATCAGAGCAAACTGGAACCCTTCAGGTGACCACGTAGAGATCCGTTGGGATGATTCCAACGACCCCCAGATTGAGTCATACTTGGTATTCATCTCACTTGAACCGTTTGAGATTGCCTCGGAGGCGACTCGGGTTGGACTCATTGAAGATCCGACCACGATAATGATACTCAGGGATATTGAGGGCGAACCCGTCAACAATGCAGCCACGCACTGGCTCGCCATCGTGGGCTTCGATGGAGAGGTCCACCGATTCGCTGTTGACCCACTTGAGGTAAGGCCGTGGTCAGAGGCCTCGTTCGGCTCATCGGAGGGAGGAGAGGGCGAAGCAGGCGACTCTTGGTATGACCAGTTGATGAGTGGCGACATGAACACGCTCATCGCAATGGTCTCAGCTGTGATGATTCTGATAGGCGCCCTGATGGTCATCAGGCCGCGCCAGCAGGCGGCCCCTGAGCCTTGGGAGATGGGGGCCCTCGAAGTTGAACTTGAGGAGCAGATGGCACGAGAGGCCGCTGGGCTCAGTGACGACGACGATTTCGAAGACGACCTGATAGTCGATGACGACGGACCCAGTTTCAGTTCAAACCAGGACATCGAATTGGATGATGAGGCCGACGCCGACGCCGACGCTCCCGACGCTTCCGAGGCCGTAATCGACGAACTTCTGGGCGTCGGTCCCGACGAGACCGACATCGATGACCTCGATGACATGGCTGACGACCTAGACTTCGATGACCTCGATGACATGGCTGAGGGATTGAATGAAGAGGACGAGGACGTCGATCCGTCCTTCCTCGATGACATACTGTGATACCTACGCAGGAATTGAAGCACTAACCCCCATCGCACTCCATGCCCGAGCCTCGTTCAGCCGTCTGGTCAGCTATCGCTTGGGATGGAGAGTCATCCCTCCTCGCAGCGGACATGCACTTCGCTAGGATCCGCCGTCACGCTGCAGTCCTAGGCATACAGACTCCTGACAACCTAGCCGAGAGTGTCTTTGATGCCCTGACCGGCCTCGAGATTCCCGGTAAGACGAACGACAGCACAGATCAAGCCGCCTTCCTCGTCAGAGTTGGAGTAAGGTCGAATGGGGAACTCTACGTTGAACCAACTGCCATCCGGACTTGGCCCGAAGACCCTCTGGCAGCAATCTCTCTCGCGGCCCCCACATGGGACGAGCCCGTCAGAGGCACCAAGCACGCAGAGTGGGAGCCGTACAGGGACGCGAGGCTGACCGCTATCGAGCATGGCGCGGACATCGCTCTGCTGTTTGAGAAAGACATCCTAGTGGATGGTGATCGCTGTGCCCCGCTACTGCTCGACCACGATGGCGTAGCCTACCATCCCCGACACAGTGATGGCGCTCTGGACTCAGTGACTATTGAACAGATTCGTCCAGGACTCGAGGCAGCAGGCATCCCGGTGAGGCCGGCCAAGTTGACTCTCAATATGATATTGCGTGCGTCTGAGATGGTGGTGTGCGGGAGCGGAATGGGAGTCCGAGCAATCGGCAGCATCGATGGACGAACCATTGGTACACCACGGAGCCGCCTGTTTCAGGCGGCCACGGATGCATGGCTCTCTAGGCTCGAAGTTGGCTGGATTACTACCAAGGACATCTAGAGTAATGGATGCTACCGAGTCGACCGTAGCGTTGAAGGAGCGCGCCTTTGTGGTCTACTTGAGCGACATGCCCACTTGTAGGATATGCACCCAGAACTATCCGCTCAACCAGTTTGTAAGTGGCAATGGGCCGCGCTACCAGGTCTGCGTGCGCTGCGCTGTCGACAACGACCTAGTTGATTCAGAGGACGCTCCACAGCTCTACTCTGATGATTTGGTGAAGGCACGCGTTTCCTTGTTCAGCCGCCGTTACAGGATGTGGATCTTCATACTCTTCGGCTGGTTCCTCTTCCTCACGCTTGGCCGTGGTATCGAGCTCTGGTCAAGCGTGTTCCTAGTAGTTCTCATGATCAGCACTCTTGCAGCCCCGGTACTGCATTTCCTCGGCTCCGCTCGGTTCAACGCCGAATTGGCGAAGCTCACCCCGTGATTCAGTCACGGGAACCCTTGAAATATGACCCGAGGGGCTCCAGAATCAGAGGGAACAGTGGGTTCCCTGTGAAAGCCCGTGAGAATGGATGAATAGAAAAGGAGGAGCAAGCAGAGGTAAAGCAGGTCTTGGAGACGAGCAAAACAGCGCTCAGTACAGCGTTTTGTCAGTCGAAGAACCCTTGAATCAGTTAGCTCCAAACTATCATCCGAACCTCCCGGCTCGAGTCTCTTGCGCCTTCTTCAGCGCGCGCGCTCGCCGGAAAGAGAGAACAGTGGGTTCTCTGAACTGAATTTGGAAGTGAAAAGAAAATGCAGAAAAGAAAGAACACGAGTATGTTGATTGCTATGCTTCTCGTAATGATGGCAGGATCCACCGGCGTCAGCGCCGATGGTTCCGACCCTCTGAATCCTGATGACGGCGGTGCCGACTGGGATGGCGATGGTCTGACCAACGCAGAGGAGCAGAATGCAGGAACTGACATGAATAATGCAGATACCGACAACGACGGCTTGCCAGACGGGTGGGAAGTGGCCTACGGCCTCAACCCTAACTCGGCTGGCGATGCGAATGCAGATCCGGATGGTGACGGACTGACCAACGCCCAGGAGTACGCTGCGGGTACCAACCCGAACAACGCGGACACCGACGGAGATGGGACGAACGACGCCCAGGACGCATTCCCGAACGATCCCAATGACGGATCGACTTCGGACTCCGACGGCGATGGTATACCTGACGCCTACGATCCTGACTTCGAAGGTAACGAAGACGGAGACGGAGACGGCGGCACCGAAGGTGGCGGCGAGTCCGAGCAGGAGCAAGGCGGCCAAGGCGAAGGTCAAGGACAAGGTCAAGGACAAGGTCAAGGACAAGGTCAAGGACAAGGTCAAGGACAAGGTCAAGGACAAGGT
>ENA-OSET01000981-OSET01000981.1-sediment-metagenome-genome-assembly--contig:-NODE-981-length-30800-cov-7.075871_pt1 | contig 30800 bp, 22 predicted proteins | sample MGYA00237882_ERZ534229 | MGnify/ENA primary metagenome ERZ534229 (study PRJEB26408, sample SAMN06266212) | sediment metagenome | isolation source: Hudson Canyon methane seep mesocosm | place: USA:Hudson... | reverse complement strand
TGTCTCCTGAATGAATAAGCTCTCTATTTATCCCTGTTACATATCTTGCAATATCATATTTTGAATTGGTTTGCCACCACCAATTCCAGGAGATTTTAAAAATCTCTACTTTAACATTTTCTCTATCAACTAATTCTCCAAACTCATCCACTGTTACGATAGGGATTAGATTTTTTGAATCAGAATACAATGCGCCACTCCAACTATTTCCTTCAGGTAATTTGTGCCCAACATAACTTCTGTACGGAGAAAAAGGCATTAAAATTCTATCTGTACTTGCGTCACCTCCTTTCTCAAATACTCTAGTTTTAAAAGATGCTTTCAGCATTCCTGGAGCATCTTCATTTACTTTAAATGCAGGAGTAAAGCTTGTTTTCCCTTCTTGATTCAATATTTGCTGAGCAACCTTTATATCTTGTGTTTTGAAACTTTTAATATAGTCATCAAAATGATATTCTTTAAGGCCTTTAAAACGAGTAGTTGATTCTGAGAGATTAATTTCAATATCAGTTTTAAGCCCTTTTGCAGGGGCGCCATGCAACCACTTTGAAGTTAGGTATATCGGTTGCTTTTCAATGTTGGTTAATATTTTTCCTCCAAAATCTAAGGCTACTTTTAGTCGGTTTGGTTTTATGGTTTCTATTTTTAACTGTTTTGTGAAAACTGCATCACCCACTTTTATTTCAGCTTTCCAATTTCCTGTTTCATCTTCAGTACTTGTTTTTGTTTTAAATACATAAAAACCATTTTCACCTTTAGTGCGAGTTATCCTTTGGCTTACCTGACCTTTAGCATTATATAGTCTGAAAACTACTGGATGATTTTGGGGTAAAACTTTGTTTTTATCTTCTAATATAAAAGAAATATAGAGTGAGTCTCCAGGTCGCCAAACTCCTCTGTCTGCATAGATAAATCCTTTTATTCCATCTTGAGTTACTGAACCACCAATATCAAACATACTCATAGATAAGGAAGAACCATCATCTAATTTTAGATACCCAATTTCATTTCCTCTCCTTGCTATTAATAAATAGGGTTGTTTTTCTAAATTGAATTTGGCAATTCCAACTGAAGAAGTGGTTTTGCTTGCTATAAGCCTGTTTTGCAAATTATAAAGTTCAATTTTAACTCCTGATTGTGGTTCGGTAGTTTTTAAATCAGTGATAATAGCCATTAGCTTTCCATTATTTCCTGCTTTTACCATTATCCCTAAGTCAGATGCAAAAACATTACGAACTACTGTATTCTTATTACTACCATAATAAGCTAATTTACATGGATCATCTCTTTCACTCCAACTAAAATATTGTGTGCCATAATTGTAGTTATTAGTAGAGTACCAATAGGATTTATTTGCATCAAAATAATCTTCCTCAAAATCAGAACCTACCTCTTTTTCAGAATTATCATCACAATCACATGGATAAAGGGATTGAGACATTTTAAAGCTAATCATTACTCTGTATATAGCTCCTGGTTCAGTTCTTATCATCTTGGATAAATCCAATGAATAAGTATTCCAATAACTTAAGTCAACTTTACTTTTTGATTTTAATGCAACATCATCTTTATAGATAACTCTTCCAACACGAGTTAGATTCCGTGCTCCATCATAATTGTTTTCTTGAAAAAACTGAGCTACATTATCTTCATAAATTCTTATAATCTTCACATTTACAGCATTTAGATTTACAGCTTTAAAAGGGAAAATTAGTCCGTTAGTACTTGGTAGGATTACGCCATCACCAATAAGTTGAACTTCAGGTTTTAGGCTTATAAAATTTAGTATTCTGCTTTCTTCATTCTTTAATTCATAACCAATTGAGTTTTTAATTGTATTGCTAAACATTAGTGTTTTTTCACCAACTAATTTTTCTTTTGGATAAATGGTAAGCATGTTTTTATCAATTGAAAAGCTTAAGTCTTCACCACTTTCTAAATAAACCAATCCATCTAATATAGCATTCTTAGATAGAGGGTCAGAAAAACGAACTTTAATAAATTGGTCAGGAAGTTGACCGATATTAAAATCCATTACTTTAAAATCACCTAAAGGTGGAATTTCATAATCTATCTTTCCATCTTTGTTCACGCCAATTAAATCTCCATCCCAAAGGATATTAAGCATTCCCCTTTTTTCCCCCCTTGAAATACTGTCTATTACAAAGCTGTGAGCATTAACATTTTTATTTTCTACCCACCTTATATTTAGTTTTTTCTTTTTTTGAGAGGCAGTCACTAATTGTTTTATAATTTCTTCAGAAACATGGTCTGTAGTGGTAATAAAACCTCCTACCTTTTGCCATTCTAAATCATCACTATAAGGAGTTAATCCTTCAATATAAACATTCATATCCATATGTTTTGCTTGAAATTGGAATACAAAATCTAACATATCACTTGGTACAATGCTCACTTTACTTAAATGAAATGTTACTTTATATAGCACTTGCGAGCTTAAATCAGAGTCTGGTATAAAACGTATTGTTCTATTGTTTATCCATTCTGTTTTTCCTGCAATTTTTGGCTCAAAGTCAAATAATTGATTGGTATTTATTTTATTTATTTCATCATCTGAAAGTTCATTCTTTAACTCGATTATAATTTCTGATTTATTTGAAATCACCCCAGAAGTATATGCGGTTATAAACTCAGCATATTTTGGATTGACTTGAATGATTTCAGATTTTCCTGAGTTGTTACAAGAAGTAACTACTATAAAAAGAATTGTAATAATTCCGTAAAATAGTTTTGATAAGTTTTTGTTTTTCATCGGTATATTCAATTAAATTTTTTATAAAGTTACTAATTATTTTTTAAGTGTTTAATTTTTTTTCTTTGTTTTATAATAATATATAACATTGCTAAAAATAGGATAGGCTCAATAATTACAAATATCCAGACATTAGCTTCTTTGTATGATATATTACATGTTTCACCTATTAAGTACAGGATATTAACGCATTGGTCAAATAATTCGTTCATAGTGTTATTTATTTTACATAAATTATTATAGTTCTCACACCCTAGGGTGTCACTAAGAGCACATGATTATTAAGAGTATTTTTAACATAATTTTGTTTTAGAAAGGTGAGTTATTTATATCAATATCTTTTACTGATAACTTTTCATTCAATATATTAGTTTTTATTTGCTCTATCATTCCATCAAAATCTTCTCTAATATCAGCTATTTCTATCTCCAACTCCCTTGCTAATGATGCTATTACTTTTTCTTTACTCAAACCTCTACTAACATGATGTTCCATAATATAATTTCCAAAATAATATACATACTGCTCAGTATGCCTAATCTCATTTAGAATTTCTTCATCATCATTTAAATATCTCTGAAATTTACCTTTATCCAGATCTGAAGTAATATACCAATCGTCTGCATTAAATCTATTTGCAAAATCATACTTTACATGTTTTTTTCCATCACAAAAAGCACAATGAGGACCCTCTATCCAAAAGAATTCTCTCTTCAATCTTTTTATATCTTCTTTATTTACAAACCCTTTTCCAAGACATCTTGGGCAATCAATTATTTTATTATTCATCTTAATTTTGTTTTTGTGTTTTATTTTGTTGTTTGTCTACTTTTTTCATTAAATCAACAATAATGAAAACAGGATCTTCATCAAATATTAATAATCTGTTGAAAGCCCACACTATGTCCTTGCTAAGATTAAAATGTTTAACACAGAGAGTATGTATCTCGTCTTCATATAAATAAGGTACTAATAATGAAGTTCCCATTTCCATGCTTATAGTACAGTTTTTAGGATCTACTCTAACTAGCCCTCCATTCATCAATGTGTTTAAATGAGAAGATAAAATCAGAATATTTTTGACTTTATCAGAATCAAACCCTTCACTTATCCAAACTAAGGATTTCAGTAAATCTGCTTTTTCATCAATATGATATTGAAATTTTTTATATATCTGATGTTTCTCATTAATTGCATAAGTAGTTTCAATAAACTTCATGCTTTCATAAGTACCATAATTACAGCCGCTTTGTTCGTAATACCTTTTTAAAGACAACCAAACTGTCGACACTCTATTATGGACATTTCTTAATTTTCGATACTTCTTTATATCCTCATTAATTTCTTTATATTTTTTTATCATTTTTTTAGATTTATTTGATTTCTAAATAAGTTATTTTGTTTTCAGTCTAATTTTGAGCACCTCACGAGCAACTAAGAATTCTTTATTTTTCATCTCTTTCACAGCATCTTTATATGCGATTAACTGTCGAATAGGCAAGTATTTACAGAATGTAATTAATTCAATATAAGTTCTGTAATACATGTTATTTTTTTTTGGTCTTTTTCTCTTTCATCTGAATTGTTTTTTTAGCACTCACAAGACTTCCAGATAGCTTCACCATTAACTACCTGAGAAGTACTTGCTCGTGCTGATTAATAAATACTTAATATATACAGCCCAAGAATTATTCAAGAGCAATTTTTTGCTTTTAGATACCACATTGTTAATTAGCTCTTTTAGTAGCTAATCAACAATAGATGTTATTGTTTGGTTCTGTATCTTCTTGGTTTGATCCCCAGATACAGAAATGAAATTCATAAGAGTTTCATTGAATAAACCTTACTTATCTTACTTCTAAATTTTTACTTTTCATCTAAGTTTTGTAGGTGTTCAAAACGGATTAAGATGAAAATTTGAAATTTTTGGTTTAAATCGGACAGCTAAATTAATTTTTGTTTTTAATGTTTAAGACATTGTTGACAAGTGGTTTATGAACAAAGTTTTGAACACAATATTGTGAAGTTATACTTTTAATCATGTTTTAGATATAAAATTAAAATCTAACTTTTAAGCTAAAAAATAAAATTATTTTATAAAATAACTGATTACTCAGAAAATCGAATTAATTTCTTAAGTTTGCTGTATAGTGCTGATGTATAAAATAGCGAGGGACCTATTCGGTTACCTTTTGAGTTGTCAAACCTAGTAGAATATAGTACTGCTACCCCGACCAATTAAAGATTAAAACTCCCCACTACTTTCTTCTTTTATATCATCATTTTTAATAGATGTTTTCTTATTAGAAGATTTAAAGTTTAGTTTCCCAAAAGTGTATTTAAAGCTAATTCCAAATGAGCGGAAAGGAATACTTCTAGTTGAAACTTGTGCGAAGTTTTCTCCAGCTAAATCTGTTGTAAATACTTTATCCTTTTTGAAGGGTTCAATAACTCTAAGACCTAGCGAACCTCTTTTGTTCTTGAATGTTTTCTTTATCCCAAAACTCATCATACTAAAAGTAGTTGAACTCCCTTGAATTGTTTGTGTTGGTGAACGAAAGAAGCCAAATGTTTCTACCTTCCAATTGTTGCCTAAATCAACATTTCCTCCCATGTGATAGCTATAAAGTAATACTGGATCTGTCCAATCATTAAATCCTAAACTATCATCTCTACCAATATATTGATAAAGATTTATTGAGCCTCTAAAAGTAAATTTACTCAATCGTATTGATCCAAAATAAGAAGCCCCATACTGTTTTGTTTCTCCAATATTTCTGTAAGTAGATGTGGAAATATCATCTTCAACTTCTAAGAATGTTTCAATTACATCAGTAGAGTGTTTGTAGTAAACTTGATAACTTCCTTGCGTGATTTTACCGAAACTATTTATTCCTATTTCAAATTGTTCTGTTAATGTAGGTCTTAAGTTAGGATTACCAATTGTTACATTCCTACTATCAACACTATTTGAGTTCGGATTAATATGTCTAACACCTGGTCTTGTAATTCGATTATTATAACTAAACTTTATTGACCTCATTGGGCTAAATGATTTAGATAAGACAAGGTTTGGAAGTAAATTGTAGTAAGTGGTATCAAATCTTGGTGTTTTATCAGTTTTCCAATTTCCTGAAACATTAGTTTGCTCATATCTTAATCCAGTTTTTAACCCTAATCCAAATGGAAGATTAATTTCAGTTGAGATATAAGATGATGGAACAAGTTGGTTGTAATTAAAAATATCAGCATTAGAATAGCCAATATTTGAACTATCGGAATATACCATTTCTCTATCTCTATTGATGATTTTAGCGCCAATTTCTAATTTATTTTTTCCAATTGGATGAGTATAGTCAACCTGAAAAGTTTCCTCCAAAGTTTTCTCATCATTCTGATTAAAAGTAAGAGTATCACTTTCATTAATTTTAGTATTTCCATCATTTAAATCTCCACCAACTTGAAAAGCAAAACTTAACTTTCTGTCTTCATTGTTAGCAAAAGTTTTAGTATAATCTGTAGTCCACTCCATATTAAGAGTGTTGTCAGTTTTATTAGTAGAATTCAATGTGGTATCAGTATTGTAGATCACTTCAGTATTGTCAATAAAAGGCATTGTTCTCCCTCCAAAACTAAAAGATGAATTGATAGAATTGTATGCATTTATATCATAAAAAGCACTAATATTTCCTCTGTATCCATTGTAATAGTTTTCTGAAGAACCTGTTTGCTTTAAGGTATTTAAGTCTAAAGTATCTCCCGAGTCCGTAATACCACTCCAATCATATCTTTCATATGAATTTGTTCCAACTCTTCCTGGCCAACTAAAATGTGAGCCACCTCTTGCAGAAAGCCCAAATCTGCCTTTTCCTAGTTTTAAATTTGCACTTAATCTATTAACTTTATCTCCAACAGAACCACTAGTAGTTGCTTGGTAGCCGTCAATAATTGTTTTTTTAGTAATAATATTTACAATTCCTGCATCTCCTTCACCATCATATTTTGCTCCAGGGCTAGTAATTACTTCAACACTTTTAATTTGATCAGCAGGAATCATCTGCAAAGCGGTTGCTACATCTGATGAAAAGAATGATGATTGTTTTCCATTTACTAAGAACTTGATGTTTTTACTACCTCTTAAACTTACATTACCATCTAAATCAACAGACAGGAGAGGAGCTTTTCTTAAAACATCAGTGGCATCATTTTCTGAGTCGTTTAAATCATGTTCTGCATTGTAAATAATCTTATCAATTCTAGTTTCATAAATTGCTTTTTTTTCTTCAATATTAATTTCACCAAGTAATTTTGAATTTTGATTTAGTGTAATATTATTATCTTTAAAGTCTGGTTTTGATTTTGAAGTTTTTACTTCAATTTGTTTATTTTCAAACCCAATAAAACTGATTCCAATAATATATTCTCCAACATTTATTCCCTCAAAAAGGAACCTTCCTTTATTATCAGTAATAGTACCCTCAATCAGTTTATTAGTTTTCTTATGAGTTAAGCTTACTGTAGCAAATTCTAATGCTTTTTTATTATCAGTATCTTTAACTTTACCAGATATATAGCCTGTAAATTTTACTTCTTGTTTATTTTTTTTAGTTGCTCCCGACCAAGCATCAACTTTTGTTTTTTCAGTTGTTTCCTTTTGTTTATCTTGTGCAAGTAATAAAGTTGGAATGATTAAAAGTGCAATTAGTAGTCTTTTCATTATATATTTTTATTGTATTTTGTAGTATTAATTAAAGATTGCAAGTTGATGAATCAAATAGATTCTTTTCTTTAATTATTTCAGCTACACCATGTGGTACAGAATCTTCCCAAGTTCCTACTTCACAAGCTCTAATTCTTTTTAGAATTTCCCTAGAGAATATTCCTAAAACATCAGGGTTAAAATTTAAATCTTCAATACGTCCATTGCTGTGAAGATAGTTGTATAAACCCTTAACTCTTGGGTGAATTGGAATATTATTGCTATTTAATAATTCAGTATTTTCTGTTGGTTTGTATGGGTAGAGGTAAAACCTGATGTCTCTAGTAAAAATAATACCAAATGCCTCCATAATCCCACCATTTAAGTTCCGGTAATATTGCTCTTCAAACATATCGACTAAATTATCTACTCCCAATATAAGTCCCATCCTAGATTTAGTAAACTGAGATAAATATTCAATAATTTTATAAAACTTTCTATAGTTAGAAATCATTACAGTATAACCTAATGAGCAAAGAATATCAACTCTATCTAAAAAATCTTGTTCATTAACCTCTCCATCTGCTTTTAAATTACTTAAAGTGATTTCAAAAAGAATCTGTATGTCTTTTTCATTTACTTTTCTATTTTCTTTAAAACTAGCAAGCCCTTTTTCAAGCATGTCAATATTAACCTTAGTAACAGGCCTAAAACTCCCTCTCATTGTAAGGATATTTTTCCTATAAAGTATATCTGAAGGTTGTTGGTTAACGCCATCAGGAGTGAATATAACGGCATTAGTCATTCGTTCTTTCACTAGTGTTAAACTCAATAATCTATTGTCAATATTTTCAAATGCAGGTCCCACAACTTCAACCATATTTATCTCAAATTGATCTTTACTTAAATTATCATAAAGACTTTTTAAGATAATTTTAGGGTCGTTCTGAGTAAAGCAAGCATGAAGCAAGTTGGTTCCAATAATTCCTACTGTTTCTTGTTGTAATTTTGCATCTTGATCATTCAGTTTTACATGCAAAATAAAGTCAGAAGGTTTTTCATCAGGAGTTCTTTGAAATCTTAAACCAATCCAACCATGTCCTTTTAAAGTTTTAGAATAGTTGATTGTAGAAACTGTATCAGCAAAAATAAAAAAACGAGTGTCTTTGTAATTATCTCTATTTAATCTCTCGTCTAATAGTTGATACTCGTGATCCAACATTTTCTCTAATCTAAGTTTGGAAACATACCTTCCGTTAGCTTCTTTACCGTAAATTGCATCAGAGAAATCTTTATCGTAAGCTGACATTGTTTTGGCAATTGTACCAGAAGCTGAACCTACCTTAAAGAAATTTCGAGCAACCTCTTGTCCAGCACCAATCTCTACAAATGAACCATAAATGGAATCATCAAGATTAATTTGTAATGCTTTTTGGCCTGCAGTTAAAGTTACATTAGATGTCATGTTTTGCTCCTTAAAAGATTAAGAGGCAAATTTATGCAGATAATCTTTAACAAAAGCGTATTTATCTATAATTTTACGGCCACAGATGAAAAATAAAATGAAGATAACTTTATTGGGTACTGGAACTTCACAAGGAATTCCGGTAATTGCCTGTGATTGTGAAGTGTGTAAATCTAATAATCCAAAGGATAATAGGTTGCGTTCTTCTGTATTGATAGAAGTGGATGGTCAAACCATAGTAATTGATACAGGTGCAGATTTTAGGCAGCAAATGTTAAGAGAAAATGTGCAAAATGTTGATGCAGTTTTATTTACACATCATCATAAAGATCATGTTGCAGGGATGGATGATATTCGTGCTTTTAATCATAAGTGGAAAAAGGATATGCAAATATATTGCACAAAATTTACTGAGCATGCTTTGCAGATGGAGTTTCCATATATTTTTTCTGATAATCATTATCCAGGCATCCCTAAAGTGAATATTAACTTAATAGAAAACAAACCTTTTAATATTAATGACACAACTATTATTCCTATAGATGTATTGCATTATAAATTGCAAGTATTCGGTTTTAGAATAAATGATTTTGTCTATTTAACTGATGTAAGTGAGGTTCCTGAAAAGGAAAAAGAAAAAATGAAAGGGGCAGATTTAATTGTTTTAGATGCTCTTAGAAGAAATAAACATATATCACATTTAACTCTTGATGAGGCGGTTGATTTGTTGCAAGAATTAAAACCTAAAAAAGCAATTTTAACCCATATATCTCATTATATGGGCTTGCATGATGATGTAAATAAAGAATTGCCTAAAAATATTCAATTAGCGTATGATATGCAACAAATTATATTGAATACAAAAGACAATAATAATAATAATAATTTTGATACTCTCATGAATTAATCTTATTTTTACCAAAAATAAATTTAAATGAAAAAAGTAATTTCACTCCTATTAGTTTCAATAATTTCTATTGGATTATTTGCAACAAAACACAATCATACTGATGAATATGAAGTAAGATATGTGAAAGTTAAATCTGAACTTAATAAACAATATCAAGAGCAATTAAGAAATGCTAAATTATGGCAAGATTTCAGGAACAATAACCCTGGTTGGTTTGTTATTTTTAATGAAGAAAATCAATTGCCTCATAGGGCATTTGGTGAGCCAATTTATACAAATGATTTAATCTCATTTTTAGCAACTAATAACTTTAGTTTACCTAATGATTTAAGATTAAAATCAGAAATAAAAAATGATAAGCATACTAATAAAAGTTATGTTCAGTATTATAATAACTTGGAAGTTATTGGAAGTAATTTATATGCAAAATTCTCTCAAAACAATGAGTTGATTGTATTCGGATTAGATATTTACAATGACATCAATTTAAGTATTATTCCTACTATTTCTGAACAAAATATTATTTCTTTTGCAACAACAAGTATCACTAATAATATTACTAATATTGTAGTAAGTGATGATTTAAAGGTTTTAGCAATTCCTACTTATCGAAAGTATGATTATAGATTGATTTACGAAATTAAATTTAGCACCAAAATAGAGGAGGGGCCTGCTAATTACACTTGCTATGTTGATGCTCATACTGGTGAGCTTTTAATGAGAAAAAACTCAGTGATGTATGAAGCTCCACCAAGTGGAACTTCCACTGTAAGTGGTGATGTTTACACTACTAATCCTTATAACCCTGCCGTAAATGAAAAGTTTGTTAATTTAAAAGCAATTGATCAGAATACAAATAATAATTATTACACGGATAATAATGGTGAAGTTATTCTTCCATCAAATATTGGAACTCAAATTAGGTACAAACTTGAAGGGCTTTATGCTAATGTTGAAACGAATGGAGTTACTCCTGATATTTATCAGAATTTAACTGCAAATGGCTCCGTACTTTTTACAAACTCTAACTCAACTATACAGGAGAGAACTGCTTATTGGGCGGTTAATGAAGTGCATACTCATCTAAAAAATATTTTCCCAACTTTCACAGGACTTGATAGTCCATTAGAAACAAATATTGATGAGGCTGGGAGTTGCAATGCTTTCTTTGATGGGAGCTCAATTAATTTTTATGCAGAAGGTGGGGGTTGTAATGCAACTGCTAAAATACCAGATGTTGTGTATCATGAGTACGGACATGCAATTAATTCTGGAAGATATAATTCTGGAAGTGGGATGTGGAATGGTGCTATGAATGAAGGTTTTGCAGATATTTGGGCATTATCACTAACCAATTCACCAATACTTGGTGCAGGTTGGGATTTAGTTGATCCAACTATATCTGTTAGGAGATACGACCAGGATAGAAAAGTTTATCCTCAGGATTTAGTAGGTGAAGTTCATGCTGATGGAGAGATTATTGCAGGTGCTTTTTGGGATACTTATCTTAATTTAAATGATATGAATCAGATGCTTGATTTATTTAAATATACTTATGATAGTGGAGTAGATGGTGCGGATGGATTAGAAGGGACTATATTTACTGATATTTTGCTTGAGGTACTTTATGCTGATGATAATGATGCTAATTTAACAAATGGAACTCCTAATGATGCTGCAATTGTAAGTGCCTTTGCTTTACATGGAATTACACTGCTTTCTAATGCAGTTATCTCCCATAACCCTGTGAGTGTAGCAGCTGGAAATTCAGCAATTAATATCAGTGCAAGTGTAGGGATTACTTATCCTTGGGCTCTGGGCTCTGCTGATTGTTATTACAGATTGAATGATACTAACTCTTGGACTAATATGCTAATGAGTGGTACATCTTCATTTACAACAACTATTCCTGCACAACCAAATGGAACTGTAGTTGCTTACTACATTTCATTAACTGATAATTATGGAAACGAATCGGGAGTTACACCAGTTGCAGCAAATTTAGCGCCAATTAATAATGCCAATTTACCTTACTTCATTTTAGTAGGTTATGAATTGTCAGAAGAAGAAGATTTTGACTTTAGTTTTGGTTTTTGGCAGACAGGTGCAACTAATGATAATGCCACTACTGGAATGTGGGAGATAGGTTCTCCAATAGGTTCGTTTTCTGACCCTTCTGATCCTTCAACAATTTGCCAGACTGATGCTCAGCACACTATAGGTGGTTTTCAATGTGCTTTTACTGGAAATGCAGCATCAACAAATGATGGATTAGGAACAAATGATGTTGATGGAGGACATACAACTTTACTATCTCCTTATTATGATTTAACTTCATATACTAACCCTGCTTTTTCTTATTACAGATGGTACACAAATAGCCCTGCAAGTGGTGCAAATCCTGGAGCTGATTGGTGGCAAGTTCTTATTACTGATGATGGAGTAAATTGGCATTATGTTGAGAACAATAAAAGCTCGGATATTAGCTGGAGAAAATTTGCTTTCCGTATCACTGATTATGTTAATTTAACGAATAATGTACAACTGAAGTTTATTGCTTCTGATAGTTTGCATTTGGGTCAATACCTTGATGGAGGAAGTTTGATTGAAGCTGCAGTTGATGATTTAATGCTTTATGAAGTTGCTACTAGTACAACATCAATTAATAATGCAAATGCAATAAAACCTGAGTTAGTAAAAATTACTGATTTATTAGGTAGAGAGGTTAATGTTGATGAGGTGGTAGATAAAACTACTTTGCTTTATATTTATAGTGATGGTACGATAGAAAAAATAATTGTTACTAAATAAATCCTAAAAATGAAAAAGTTACTTCTTTTACTTCTTATACCTTCTTTTGTTTTCTCTCAGAGTTGGATAGATAAAATGCAAGACCCAACAGAAAATTTTTATGATACTCAAAAAGAATTTGAAGATTTCTGGGAGAATAAAACTATAGAAAAAGGAAAGGGTTGGAAACAGTTTAAAAGATGGGAAAATTTTATAAAACCAAGAGTATTTCCTGATGGATTACAGCATCCTGAGATTTTAGTACAGGAGTATAAAAACTTAGTACAAGCAAACAATCAGTTTTTAATGTTACCTCCAAATGTTTGGACTCAAGTAGGGCCTGATGATGTTCCTTTGCAATCCAATGGAACTAAAAGAGGAATAGGTAGAGTAAATACTATTGCTTTTCATCCTTCAGATGCCAATAAAATATATGTGGGTGCTCCAGCAGGTGGTTTTTGGAAATCGGATAATGGAGGGCAAACATGGGCTACAACCACTGATTTTCTAACTAATCTAGGTGTCTCTGATATTGCAATTAACCCTTCTAATCCTGATGAGATTTATATTATTACTGGCGATAGAGATGGAGGAGATACTTATTCTTATGGTTTAATGAAATCATTAGATGGAGGGCTTACTTTTTCAGCTACAGGATTATCTTTTAATGTAACCTCATATTATAAAGGAAATAGAGTGTTAATTGACCCTTCAAATACAACAACTATTATTGTTGCTACAAGTAACGGAATTTATCGTTCAGTGGATGCAGGAGTTTCATTTGTGCACACTTATCCTGGAATAAATATGACTGATATTGAGTTTCATACTACTAACTCAAATATAGTGTATGGGGCATCAAAAGGAAGTACTTCAGTTTATAAATCATCAGACAATGGAGTAAGTTGGATTCAGGCTGGTTTTGGTTTGCCATCAACAAATGATGTTGTAAGAGCTTGTGTAGCTGTTACTCCAGCCAATCCTCAAGTTGTTTATGCAATGTTTGGTGATAATAACAATGGGTTTTATGGAGTATACAAATCAATAAATGAGGGTGCAACTTGGACACAAGAATCAAATTCTCCTAATCTTTTAGGATGGTCTTCAACAGGTTCTGATTCTGATGGACAAGCATGGTATGATTTAGCTTTTGCAGTTTCGCCTACTAACGAAAACATCTTATTTGTTGGTGGAGTGAATACTTGGAAATCTACAAATGGAGGACAAAGCTGGAATATCAACACTCACTGGACTGGTAGTGGTGGGGCTGACTATATGCATGCAGATGAACATATGTTAAAATACAATCCTTTAAATGGAAACTTGTACTCAGGAAATGATGGTGGTTTGTATTACACTACAGATGAGGTAAATTGGACTGATATATCTGATGGATTGCACATTACGCAATTCTATAGTTTAGGTGTTTCTCAATCCGTGCAAAACAAAGTAATTACTGGATCACAGGATAATGGAACATTTTTAAAAACAAATACAACTTGGGATGCTGTAATTGGTGGAGATGGTATGGAATGTATTATTGACTATACCAATTCCAATATCATGTACGGTGAGGTTTATTATGGTGCTATAAGAAAATCTACTAATGGAGGGAATAGTTTTTCATCAATTGCTCCATCTAATAATGGTAGCTGGGAAACTCCTTACGAACTAGATAAAAATAACCCTGAGATAATTTATGCAGGTTATGATGAACTTTATAAATCTAATGATGGAGGAGATAATTGGAGTATTATTACAAATGGAGAAACAAATGGAGGGAAGATAAATGAAATTGGAATTTCAAAATCTAATCCTGATGTTATTTATTTTACTGATGATGCAAATGTTTTTAGAACAACTAATGGTGGTAGTTCTTGGACTCAGATTAATAATAATCTACCATACAAATACATTTCATATATTGTTGTAAATCCTAATGATGAAAATACAGTTTGGGTAACTTTCTCTGGTTATACAGCAGGTGAAAAGGTGTATAAATCAATTGATGGAGGAAATAGTTGGATTAATATATCAGGTACTTTACCAAACATACCTGTAAATTGTATTGAGTTAGATAAAACAAATAATCTTGAAACTGTTTATATAGGAACTGATTTAGGGGTTTTTACTTCTGACTCTACATTAAATGATTGGAATGTATTTAATAACAACAGCTTACCAAATGTTATTGTTAATGAGTTAGAGATTCAATATCAGTCAAACACACTTTTTGCAGCAACTTATGGGAGAGGTCTTTGGAGTATTGATTTGCAAATAACATCTCCACCAATTGCTGATTTTTCTTATAATGATTCCATATTTTGTAATGTGCCTTCTGATGTAACTTTCATGAATAATTCTTATTACTCAAATTCTTACTATTGGGATTTTGGTGATGGAAATACAAGTACAGCTACTAACCCAACACATTCTTATACTACTTTTGGCTTATTTACAGTTCAATTAATTGCAACTGGTCCTTTAGGGCAGGATAGTGTTATAAAGCAACAAATTATTAGTGTTGATGCAAACAACCCATGTATAGTATCTTTGCCAATAAGTGGTGCTGGAAATACACAAACAATGTGTAATGGCACGCTTTATGATGTTGGAGGTCCTAGTGGAAATTACTATGACATGAATGATTGTTGGATAACAATTGCACCTCCTGGTAGTAATCAAATCACACTTAATTTTAATTCTTTTGATGTTGAAGCTCCAAGTTCATCAACCAATTGTAATTGGGATTATTTAGAAATTTTTGATGGGTTAGATACAACAGCAACATCATTAGGTCAATATTGTAATGTATTAACAGGTAGCCCTGGAACAATTGTTTCAAGTAGTGGTGCTATTACTATTTTATTGCACTCTGACCAAGCAGTAAATGGCAGTGGGTTTGAAGCAGATTGGACTTGTAGTTTTCCAACTGCACCACCAGTTTCATATTTTGAAGTAAGTGATAGTGTAAGTTGTAATAGTGTAGTAACATTTACTGATTTTTCAACTAATGGCCCAACCACTTGGTTATGGAATTTTGGTGATGGTAATAGTTCAAGTTTGCAGAACCCTACACATAATTATTTGACCAGTGGAACTTATAATGTAAGTTTAATTACAACTAATACTTATGGATCAGATACGGTTGTAATAAATAATGCAATAGATATTATTGATGTTAATCTTCAAGTTACTGGAGGAAGCTCTTGTGGAAGTAGTTCAGTTACTTTAACTTCAAATTCATCATCAGGTGATGTTAATTGGTATTCTGATAATAGTTTGCAAAATTTTCTTGGTTCAGGTAGTACTTATATAACTCCAGTATTAAATACTACAACTTCTTATTTTGCACAATCAGTATATGAGTTTAATAATTTATTTGGAGGTCCTGCTGACAATACAATTGGGGCAGGAAGTTATTTTCAAGGGAGTAAGTATCTGATTTTTGATAATTACACACCCTCAATTTTAGTTTCTGTTTTGGTTTATGCAAATTCTGATGCTTATAGAACAATTGAATTAAGGAATAGTAGCAATGCAGTACTTCAGGATACTACAGTATTTATCCCTACATCACCTAACGGAATTAGAATCTATGTTAATTTTGATATGCCCGTGCAAAATAACATGCAATTAGGATTATCAGGATCGAATAATGATATGTATCGTACAAGTTCTGGGGCAGTTTTCCCATATAATATAAGCAACATTGCATCTATTACAGGAACTAATGCTCCTGCAGGTTACTATTATTTCTTTTATGATTGGGAAGTTAAAAAAGAATCTTGTATTTCCAATATTACTACTGTTGATGCTGTAATTGAAAATGAAACAATTTTAACTCAAAACATTTCTATATGTAATGGTGAGAGTATTGTTATTGGAAGTAATACTTATAATACTCAGGGAACTTATGTTGATTCATTTCTTACAACTAATGGATGTGATAGTATATTAACTACTAATTTAAGTGTTGGTGCAGGAATACAGTACTTTCAAAACTTTAATTTGTGCAGTGGACAAGGAATTCAAGTTGGGACTAGTTATTACACTACTACAGGTATATATATTGATACTATTGGTTTGAGTGGGTGTGATAGTATCATAATTACTGATTTAGTTGTTTCAACTCCTTTAACAGTTACAAATAACCAAACTATTTGCCAAGGTGAAGTTTATGATATAGGTTCAAATACTTATTATGCTCCTGGTTCTTATTTTGATGTATTGCAAACTCCAAATGGTTGTGATAGTGTTGTAAATACTTTACTTACTGTATTGCCCCCAGCTTTTTATTACAATTATGTTAGTTTATGTGATGGGGAGTCAGTTTCAGTTGGAGCGAATACTTATAATTCATCAGGAAATTATATAGATACTTTAAGTTCTACTAATAGTTGTGACAGTGTCGTTTCAACAGAGGTTAGTTTGTCGTATCTTGAGTGTGAAATTATTTTAAACAATAATGCATTGCAAGCAAATACCCTTTTAGGAAATCCAACTTCTTACTTGTGGAATACAGGAGAAACTACTTCTTCTATTCAAATTAATGGAGCTGGAGATTACTGGATGATTGCAACTGACGCTAATGATTGTGTAAGTGATACTGTTTTTTACACTGTAATTCATTCCCTTATAGATAATTTGTTTGCTAGTGGTTTTAATATTTATCCTAATCCAACAACTGGAATTGTAAATATTGAATTTGCAAATATTTTAGAAGATACAAAAGTGAAATTATACAATGTGCTTGGTGAAATTGTAGCTGAAAAGATAGTAGTAAAAACTGATAGAAAAACGACTCTGAAGGTTGATTTATCCTCTTTTGCTAAAGGAATTTATTTTATTGAACTTGAGTCAGAAAAAAGCATTGTTAACCGTAAGTTGATATTAGAATAGACTTATTGCTTTTCAGCAAAATCTTTAAATTGATTCCACCATTTTTCACCTTGTTTTTTGAACATATTTGGAAAAAGACGCATCATAACTTTGACTGGCCAAAAGTTTACTTTAAAGTAGTTAATTTCAGTTTTCCAAAGTGTAGTATTTTCATCAATTGCAATAAAATGATTATTCATAGTATTACTCATGTGATGGTGCTCAATTAATACCTTAAAATCAGTGGGTAAGTTGGAAGACATTACAGTTTCTTTAAGCTCCATTTCTCCATTACCTTGTTTTAGTTTTATTATAGAAACAGCTCCTTTCTCATCTTTTGTACCACTAATCAATTCCTTACTAATAAAGCCATCCTGCCAGTATTGGTAATTGTTATTATCTTGCCATAAGGCTATTGTTTTATCAATACTTTGTTTGATTATAATCTCTGAAGAAAATTGCATAGGTATATGTTTTGATGCTCCTAAAAATGATAAAAATAGAAGAAAAGAAATCAGTATTAATAGAAATATTTTTTTGATCATTAAATTAACATTTCTCTGCACATTTTATCCCATCAATAGCAGCAGAGATAATCCCTCCAGCATAACCTGCACCTTCACCACAAGGGAATAATCCTTTTATTTGTGGATGCTGATATGTTTCTCTATCTCTTGGAATTCTGACAGGTGAAGAGCTTCTACTTTCAGGTGCGTGAACTACAGCTTCATTAGTTAGGTAGCCATTCATTTGTTTGCCAAATTGTCTAAACCCTTCTTGAAGATTGGTATTTACAAAATCAGGTAAAATATCACTTATTTTAGATGAAGTTGTTCCAGGGAAATAAGAAGTATCTGGAATGTTAGATGACTCTTTGTTATTTGTAAAATCTACTAATCTTTGTGCAGGTACTTTTTGAGTTCCCCCTGCTAGTTTGCAAGCAGCTTGTTCTATTTCTTTTTGATAATACATTCCAGCAAGTGGTCCTTTGTCAGTATATTTTGCAAAATCTTCTACTTTTAATTCTACTACAATTCCTGAGTTAGAAGTTTCATAATCCCTCCTTGATGGTGACCATCCATTTGTAACTACCTCACCTGGGCTTGTTGCGCAAGGAGCAATTATACCACCAGGACACATGCAGAATGAATAGACTCCTCTTCCGTTTACTTGTTTTACAATGGAGTATGGGGCAGGAGGTAAATATTCTCCTCTTGTCTCACATTTGTATTGTATTTTGTCAATTAATTCCTGAGTATGTTCTACTCTAATACCTAAAGCAAAGGCCTTAGCCTCTATTTCTATTTCTTTTTTATGCAGTAACTCAAAAATATCTCTTGCTGAATGCCCTGTTGCCAGTATTATTTTAGGAGCTTCTATTATTGTTCCATCTTGTAATTCAACTCCTGTTACAGCATTATTTTTAATATTGATGTCTATGACTCTACTATTAAACATTACTTTCCCCCCATATTCAATAATTGTTTCTCTTATGGATTTAATGATCTTAGGTAGTTTATTTGTGCCAATATGAGGATGAGCTTCAATTCTTATATCTTCAGTTGCACCATGCTGTACCAATACATCAAGTATTTTATTTACATCACCTCTTTTTTTGGAGCGAGTATATAGTTTTCCATCAGAATAAGTACCTGCACCACCTTCTCCAAAGCAGTAGTTTGAATCTTCATTTACTATATGTTCTTTTGTGAGTTTTGCTAGGTCAAGTCTTCTGCTTTGTACATCTTTCCCTCTTTCTAAAATTATTGGTTTTTTTCCTTCTTCAATAAGTTGTAAAGCAGCAAATAATCCTGCAGGACCAGACCCAATAATTATTACTTCATCTGCTTTACTTACATCTTTATAATTAGGAATGTCCTCTTCCTTTTTAATAAATTTTTCATCTATATAAACATCTAATCTCAGATTTATTTTTGTAATCTTTTGTCTTGCATCTATTGATCTTTTTATAATCTCAATATGCTTGATATTTATTTTTTTTGTATTTGTTTTTTCAGAAACTACTTTTAAAAGTAATTCAGGATTTGCCGCCACCTCTGGTAGCACTTGAAGTTGTATATTTGTAATCATCAAGACAAAATTACATATTAGTTATAATAAATGGCTTTTCTGTATATATTTGTTGCATGAGATTTTTCTTGATTTTTATTTTGCCATTTCTTTCGTTAGTTGTCCTAGGTCAGGAAAAAGTAATAGTTGCTGATTTTGAAATTATTAATGATGATACCATATTCATCTCTGATATATCTTAAGTTAAAATTTTAGAATTTAAAAACATAAAGGAAAAAAGCCAATATCTCATTCTTAAAAGAAGAGTTTTAAAAGTGTATCCTTATGCAGTTTTAGCTAAAGAAAAATTAAACTCTATTCATCTAGGATTAGATACTATTCCCAAAAGAAGACATAAAAAACGATATACTAAGGAAGTTGCTAAATGGGTGAAAGAGGAATATACGGATAGGCTTAAAAACCTAACAATGACTGAGGGGAAAATTCTAGTAAAACTAATTTATAGAGAAACAAAAACAACTTCCTATGAGATAGTTAAATCTTATAGAGGCAGGTTTAACGCATTCTTTTGGCAAACTATGGCTAAGCTGTGGGATAACAATTTAAAAACAGAATATGACCCTGTAAATATCAGAGAGGATATGCTAATAGAACATATCATTATTCAAGCTAAATTAGAGGGTCAGTTTGATTGATATTTACATCTTTAAATAAAAATCCTTACAAAGACTGATGTACTCCTTTGTATATTGATGCCTGTCAACTTCAATAGTTAGTTCTTCCTTAATAAGTTTTGATTTTGCAAAAGAAAACTCCATCATTATTCTTTTTATTGGAGAAGAAATATTTCCTTTTATAAAGCAAATTTTATTCAGAAATAAATTATTATTATTTACTAAATCACAGAATTTAGTTTTACTGGCAAAAGGTATGATTACAATAAACTTACCATTTTTATCCAGTAGTGCTTTTGATTTTTCAATTAAGTATTTAAATGGTAGAGTGTGAGTATTCCTAGCAAGATTTCTTTCTGAATCTTCAGATTTGGTAGAGTCACTAAAAAATGGCGGATTACTGATTATTAAATCAAATTTTGAACTTGAATTAAAAGATTGTAATGAAGAATGAATTATAGAAATTCTATTACTCCATTTGGATTTTTTGCAGTTTTCAGTTGCTTGCTTAAAAGCATTTAATTCAAGCTCAATTCCTGTAATAAGTGATGATGGGTTTCTTTGAGCAGCCATTAAACAAATTAATCCAGTACCGCATCCTATATCAAGTATACTCCTTGAATTTTCTAAATCTGACCATGATCCAAGTAAAACACCATCCGTTCCAATTTTCATTGCAGATTTATCTTGTGCAACTTTAAATTGTTTAAACTTAAAATCGGACATCAATTTTCTTTAGAAAAACTTCTTAAAAGCAAAAGTATAATCAAAGTTTGCAATGATATTAAAAAGTAGTGAAGTATACTTATTTGCGTTTGAGATTCATTAATTTCAAAACCATATTCTAATGCTTTGTAGAATAAAAATGAAGCTCCTAAACCTACTAAATAACCGATCTGTTTATTTACATCAATCTTTCCAAGTAACTCTTTATCTTTGGCAACTAAAGTTTCTGCTCTTACTAAATACCCACCAAAAATAAAAGTCAGTTGATATCCCATATAGATTAAAAGGGCAGAGGTTAGGGAGTATTGTAAAAGTAAAAAAGTAATAATTGTTAAAAGCATCACTACCTCAACTAATAAGGAAATCTGAAAGAAACTTTTAATATTAAGGAGTTTGTCATAGAACTTTGCAATTACTAGCATTCCTCCAGCTAAAACCATTCCTCCTATGGAGTAAATTGAAAGATCTAAAGGTTGGTAAATTGTAATTAAGATACCAACCGATAGTCCTGTAAATGACGAGTTAAAAAGTTTGTAAACTAAAAATGCTTTGTTGTTTAACTTCATAACTTTTTTCTATTTAGTAGTAAGTTAATCTTCTAACTTTAGCAATCTGTTTTGCTAATCTGATAACTTGTTTAGTGTATCCAAACTCATTGTCATACCAAATGTAAAGAACTACATCTTTTCCTTCTTCAGTACATATAGTTGCATTACTATCATAAATTGAACAACAAGTATTTCCTATAATATCAGTAGAAACTAAATCTGGGTCAACTTGATAGTTAATTTGGTTCACTAAGTTTCCTTTCAATGCTGCATCTCTCATAGTTGCATTCATATCAGCAACAGAAGTCTCTTTATCAAGAGTTAATTTTAAAATAGCTAGTGAAACATTTGGTGTAGGAACACGAACTGCATTTGCAGATAATTTTCCTTCCAAAGATGGAATTACTTTAGTAACTGCTTTTCCAGCACCAGTTGAAGTAATTACCATATTGATTGCAGCAGAACGACCTCTTCTTGGTTTCTTATGCATGTTATCCAATAGATTCTGATCATTTGTATATGAATGAACAGTTTCTAAGTGACCTTTTACTACATTATATTTATTTTCAACTATATGTAAGATAGGAGCAATACAGTTAGTTGTACATGAAGCTGCTGAGAAAATATCTGTAGCATCAACATCAATTTCTGATGAGTTAATTCCGTAAACAATATTTGGAATTCCTTTTCCTGGAGCTGTTAATAAAACTTTACTAACTCCTTTTGCTTGTAAATGACGAGCTAAAGCTTCTTTATCGGTAAAAGCACCAGTATTGTCAATTAATAATGCATCATTAATCCCATGTTGAGTATAATCAATTTCTTCAGGGTTTCCTCCATCAATAAATTTAATTACTTGACCATTTACAATTATAGATTGATTTGGTAAATCAACATCAACCACACCTTTAAATGCGCCATGTACTGAGTCTGTTCTTAATAAGTCAGCTCTTTTTGCAATTTGAGCATCAGTTAATTTTCTTACAACAATTGCTTTTAACCTTAATTGTTGTCCTTTTCCTGCTTGTTTTATTAGCTCTCTAGCTGCTAATCTTCCTATTCTTCCAAAACCATAAAGGATAACATCTTTTGCTTTGTTAGCTGAAGCTGATTTTCCAATTATATGGCTTAATTTATCTGATAAAAAAGTATTTGCATCTGATGCATTATTTTCAATGTACTCTGCAGTTAATAATCCTATATCAATTTTAGATGGAGCTAAATCCATATTAAGCATTTTACTTGCTAAAAGAGCAGCAACTTCAACATTGTTTTCTCTTCCTACAACTTTATTAGCGTAAGAGATGTTGTTCATTAACTCAGAAACACCAATTTCTAAAAGTTGATTTCTAAAAAGAATCAATTCAATTCCTTTATCGTACATTAAAGTTCCTACAGAATTAAGTAGGTTAACTCCTGATTTCTCTTTGTTTACCCAATTGTTTAGTTGGTTTTCATAAGATTCAGCCATTGTTTTTTTAAGTTTTAATTTTGCTGCAATAATAGATAATCTTAGTAAATAAAACTTGATGATACTTATAAAAGACACTTATTAGTTAATTTGTTCTTCAATTGATTAATATAAACACTTTTTATAAAATATAAAAACAACAAAAATTCGATATAAAATCCTAAGATTTATAGGTAATTCACTGATTTTTAACTAATTTACTAGTGTTTTCTGTGGTTTTACTTTATCAGTAAATATACTGAGGTTCGTTTAAAATATTTTACTTAATATTGTAATCATTATTGGGTAAGCTGAAAACCATTGTTAGAGTAGGCATTATATAAAAAAAATAAATATGAAAAGAATAGTTTACTTATTATTTCTTACTTTGCTGATATCTTCTTGCTCAAAACAAGTAATTCAAGTTGTGCAGAATAATCACGAGCCTTATTATGTTACTGTGCAGCAGTTAAATGTATTGGAAATAGGAATGACAAAAAATCAAGTTTCAAAAAAACTTAATGTTCCTCCGTTTGATGTTTTTCATTCTTTAGAGAATGGATGTGAGTTATATAGCTACAAATACAAGCATAAGGATCATGAAGTGAGTCCAAAAGAAGTTGAAACCAAAAGTGGTTTAAATGGTGGTAAAGATTATTACCCTAACAATGATGCTGGTGATGTATTTCTGTATTTTAAAGATAATCAATTAGTAGATTTGGTAACTGAATCTTACCAAGGTTTTGCGGACTTTGGGAAAAGTTTAGAGCCTTTATGTTCTATAAAATCTATTGAAGGCTGTATGGATATTAATGCTATAAATTATAATGAAAAGGCTATATTTGATAATAATAGCTGTGAATATTGTCCATGTGATTTTGTTAAGAATCCTGATTATGATGAGAATTGTTCTAATAGTAAAAAGTGTGTAAGTACTTTGAAATTAGAAAAAGATAAGGAGGCAGAATTTGATGCTAAACTTAAGAAATTAGAGAAGATTTCTCAAATTAGTGATAGTTGTACTTTCTGTGATTTAATAAATGAGATTGCATATCCTTATGTTCTTGATGATGAAACTGAAGAAAGTTCTCCTGTTGTTGAACCTAAGGGTAAATCAAATAAAATAAATCCTGGTATAAGTAAACCTTTTGGAAAGCTAAAAAATCAGAAAGGAAAACTAAATAAATCAAATTATAAAAAGCCTAATAAAAATACTCAGAAAAAGAGTTTATGGAAGAGAACTATGTGGTATTTTGGGGCTTTTGTCTTAGGAGCAATATTAATGTAAATCAAATAAATAAATAAAATGAAAAAAATGAAAACAACAATATATATAGCAGTATTTTCTTTATTAATTACTTCTTGTAGTACTTCAAGTTCAATTTCTACTGTACCTGTTCAGGAGTTTACAACTACTGAAGATATTTACTCTTTAAATAAAGGTATGTCGGTAAGTGATGTAATAAGTAAGTTAGGTGTAGATCCTTATGATATAACTTATAATCTTACTAATAATACAAAAACATTAGTATGGAATTATAAAAGTCCACACAGAGAGATTAAAAAGAAGAAGAATGATAAATCATCTTTAACTTCTGGGTCAGAGCGATTTGTTAAAGATTTTAAAGAGCTTTATGTTTCTTTCTCTAACGATAAGCTTATCAGGTTTTACACATCTGAGGGGCAAGAAAGAAGTGAGGAATTATTTATTATACAGCATACCTTAGAAAATAATAATTAGAAGTAAATATTAATTTAAATTTATAAAAGGAACCAAACGGTTCCTTTTTTTATGCTTCTAATATTTCTTTTATAATATTACAACCTATGATTATTTCCTCTTTCGTTATAGTAAGAGGAGGAGTAATGCGAATTGAAGTTTTAGTAAATAGAAAGTAAAAGAGTATCAATCCTTTTTCTAATGATTCATCTACTATTTTTTGAGCTAATTCTTCATTTTCAAGTTCTAAAGATAACATCAAACCTTCACCCCTAATTTCTTTGATCTTTGGGTTTTTTAAATGTTTTCTAAAAAGTTCAGCTTTTTGTTCTACTTCTTTCATTGTATTAGCAGAAAGCAAATATTCTAAAGTTGCAAGTGATGCAGAACAGTTAACAGGATGGCCACCAAAGGTGGTAATATGCCCTAATTTAGGTTCAAATTTCAATAAGCTCATTAGTTCCCAAGAGGATATAAAAGCCCCAATTGGCATTCCTCCACCCATTCCTTTGGCAATGCATAATATATCAGGTGTAACATTATATTTTTCAAAACCAAAAAGTGTTCCTAATCTTCCAAAGCAAGTTTGTATTTCATCAAAGATTAATAAGGTTTGAGTTTCATTACATTTTTTTCTTACTTTCTGTAAAAAATTATTTTTTGGTGTAACAAATCCTGTTCCTCCTTGTACGGGTTCAATTACAACTGCAGCAGTTTGTTTTGTTATATTTACTAATGATTCAACATCATTATATATTATCTGATTACAATTAGGTAATAAAGGACGGTATTTTGCTTTATGTTCTTCATTTCCCATAATAGAAAGCGCTCCTTGTGTAGAGCCATGGTAAGAGTCTTTACAAGAGATAATTTCAGAGTAACCTGTAGCTCTTTTGGCTAATTTCATAGCACCTTCAATTGCTTCCGCCCCAGAGTTTACAAAGTAAGTTGTACTTAAATTCTCAGGTAAATTATCTGCTAAAAGCTGTGCTAGTTTATATTGTGGAGATTGTATATATTCTCCATACACCATTACATGAGTGTATTTATCTAGTTGTTCTTTTACAGCATCAATAATAATGGAGTTGGAGTGCCCTAAAGTACAGGCAGAAACTCCTGCTACAAAATCTAAATATTCTTTCCCATTAACATCTGTAATATAACTACCATTTGCACTTTCAATTTCTATACAAGATGGAAAAGGAAAAGTCTGTGCTTGGTGTTTTTTAAAGATGTCTTTCGGTTCATCCATTTTATTTTCTAGTAATAACTTTTTTAGCAGATTCAACAATAGCATTTCTATCAATTCCGTATTTCTCCATCAATTTCATTGGAGGTCCGCTTTCCCCAAAGCTATCATCCATTCCTACCATTTCAATAGGAGTAGGAGTGTTTCTTGAAAGTAGTTGAGCAATACTATCTCCAAGACCGCCATTAAGCATGTGTTCCTCAGCAGTAACCACACATTTTGTGTTTGCTACAGCTTTTAAGATTGCATCATTGTCCAAAGGTTTAATGGTGTGTAAGTTAATTACTTCTGCAGAAATTCCTTCTGCATCTAAAGTCTTTGCAGCTTCTAAAGCTTCCCATACTAAATGCCCAGTAGCAAATATAGTTACATCATTTCCTTCTTTTAAATGTAATGCTTTGCCTATTTCAAATTTTTGATCAGCAGGAGTGAAATTAGGAACTTTTGGTCTTCCAAATCTTAAATAAACTGGGCCTACATAATCAGCAATAGCAATAGTAGCTGCTTTTGTTTGATTGTAATCACAAGGATTAATAACCACCATGTGAGGTAGCATTTTCATCATGCCAATATCTTCCAGTACTTGATGAGTAGCCCCATCTTCACCCAAAGTAATCCCAGCATGAGAAGCGCAAATTTTTACATTTTTACCAGAATAAGCTACTGACTGACGAATTTGATCGTAAACACGAGAAGTAGAAAAGTTAGCAAAAGTTCCTGTAAAAGGAATTTTACCTCCAATAGTCATCCCTGCAGCAATACCAATCATATTTGCCTCAGCAATACCAATCTGGAAAAATCGTTCAGGATTTTCATCTTGAAAATCATTCATTTTTAATGATCCTGTAAGATCAGCACAAAGTGCAACTACATCTGGGTTTTTTCTTCCTAATTCTGTTAATCCTGCTCCAAATCCTGAGCGTGTATCTTTCATTTCCATTTTTAATAGATTTTAATAAGTTCTGATTGTCCTGATCTAAGTTTAAAACTTTCTTCTGTTGTATAAATATGATTTTTAGCTGATATTGCCCTAAAAACTACTTTGTAATTTCCAGGCAATAACGTTAATCTGTGTTGCGTTTTTTCTCCTTTAAAATGATATATCTGCTCCAGTTCATCACCATTTTTAACATACAAACCTCCATATCCTTTTGATGGTAGTAAGATGTTAGCCAAACCAGGAGTAGCAATCGAATAGGTAGTTATAGTGCTTTGATTTACCTCTACATCATAAAACTTTTTTCTTGGTAAAGTTAAAAGTTCAATATCGTATCTTCCAATTAAATATTTCTCAATTTCATTAATTTCTTGAACATGTAAAGTAGTGTCGACTCCAGCAGGACGAACAATATACTGATACTTAATTTTAGAATTCATTTTTATTTCCAATTCCCCTTGAGGAGTGATTAGCGGAATTATAGTGTGTTTTCCTGGCGTAAGAGTAATATTACTAATACTTACAGGAGGAATTGTATGTGCCACAACTTTATAAGACAAAACAGGATCAATTACCATAGTATCAGGATTGCCATAAGCATTCATTGTATGGATGTAATTGTATTTTGAAGTTCCTGTAAAATCATTGTAAAAAGTAAGGTTTACATTAGTTTCAGTTGCCTCTCCATTTTCATCTAACAAGTTTACTTGAGCTGTTGTATTGTCAATAACGTGTGAGATGACAACATTTAAAATATTTGTAAAATCAGCTTCTTTACTTGCATCAAAAAAACGACCTACACAATCAAATGACTTTTTCCAACTCTCATCAAGCCCAACACCAATAACGAATGGTTTTAAAATAATTCCTTTTCTTTGATAAAGTCGAGAAACCGTACAAGGATCCATTCCGCATTCTTCTTTTCCATCTGTTATAAGTATTACTATATTTCTTGCATCACCACTAGGAAAATCTTTTGCTCCCTCTTCTAATGATCGGGCTATTGGGGTTGTTCCTCTAGCTCTTATTACTTTTAATTTCTTTTTTATTATATCTACAGCAAATTCTGCTTTTAAGAAATTTACTTCCAAATGAGTATCATCACAATCTTGTGGAGGATAACCGCTTTTATGTCCGTAAACTCTTAGTCCAATTTCTAGGTTTTCAATATTTTGTAAAGAATCAACCATATTACTTAGTAGCTTTTTCGCAATATCAATTTTTCTACCACTTTGCCATCTACCTAACATTGATTGTGATGCATCAAATATAAATAAGATACGATTAACTGGATCTTTCTTTTTTTGAGCCATAGCAGAAAAGCTCCCCATAAACAGGAAAGTAGCCATTAATAATATTTTAATGTTTTTAGTAATCACCTAAAGTTTCAAGGTTTTGTGAAAGTGCATTTGCTAATTGTTCATCATTAGGAGCAGAGCCATGCCATTTGTGTGTTCCCATCATATAATCAACTCCATTACCCATTTCTGTGTGTAAAATGATAGCAACAGGTTTCCCTTTCCCACTAAGCTCTTTTGCTTTATTTAAGGTTTTGATTATTGCTTCTAAATTGTTTCCTTCTTTTTCTTCAAGCACTAACCAATCAAATGCTTCAAGCTTAGCTGTAAGATTTCCCATAGGCAAAACCTCATCTAAAGATCCATCAATTTGTTTTTGGTTGTAATCAATAGTAGCTATAAGGTTATCTACTTTTTTACCACTTGCGTACATAAACGCTTCCCAACATTGACCTTCTTGCAATTCACCATCACCATGTAAAGTATAGACAATTGAATCATCATTATTTAGTTTTTTGGTAAGTGCCGCACCAATAGCATTGGATAATCCTTGCCCTAATGATCCTGATGCCATACGAATTCCTTCTAAGCCTTCATGAGTTGTTGGATGCCCTTGCAATCTGCTGTTAAGCTTACGGAAAGTTGATAATTCAGCTACATCAAAATAACCACTTCTTGCTAAAACTGAGTAGAAGACAGGAGATATGTGTCCGTTTGATAAAAAGAATACATCTTCACCTTTTGCATCCATAATAAAATCGGTGTTATGATTCATTACATTAAAATAGAGTGCCGTTAAAAACTCAGTACATCCTAATGATCCTCCTGGGTGCCCTGAGCTATTGGCGTGTACCATTCTAACTATATCTCTTCTAATTTGTGTGACTGTATTGTTTAATTCTGTAATGGTTGGCATTTTTAGGGCTTGTTTAATTTAATTGCAAAAATAAGAATACTTATTATGGCTTTGTTTTAAGTAAATGAATAATCCTGAAATTTATTAACGCATTGTTGACAAAATGTTTTTTACAAAAAAAACTAACTTTGTACTTGAAAAATATTTAGTAAAAAATAGCATTAAAATTGCTAACAATAATGTAACTGGCTTATTTTAAACTATTAACACACGCTAATCTTATTTATTACTGTTAGTAAATATACTGTAAATTAAAAAAAATGTCTTATTATTGCTAAAATAATTGGGAAAACCGAAAACCAAAAAAAGAGTAGGTGTTATTCAAATTACATATTATGAAAGCAATTAAAAACATTTTATTACTAATGCTTGGATCTGTATTGATTATATCCTCATGCAAGAAAGAAGATGAAAAATTTCTTGAAGGAAATATTAACTTAATATCTTCAAGAGAATACCCTTTAGGTGTTGTTAATAAGTGGAGCAAGTTAAATGATGCATCAACTTATAAACTTTATAGAAGTCACGATTCTGAAAATTTTGAAAATATTATTACTCTTGAAAGTAATATTGATACTTATTTTGATACTTCTGCTTTTGAAGGTGTTGAATATCAATATTATATTATTGGGTCAAGTAATAATATAGATGGTTCAGTAAAATCTAATATCACTACCGGAGAGTCTGTGTATTTAACAACTGAAAATTCTTTTGGATTATTAGCTGATTTAACAGGAGGCTACTATAGTACAACTCCATCATCCGATAGCTTAACTGATGTTATTATTGCTTTAATTGATTCATTTGCTACTGAAGATTCTGATGTAATGTTCCTAATAGATAAAACAGGTAGTATGTGGGATGATATTATAGCAGTTCAATCAGGTTTAACCTCAATAATTGCTGCTTTGCCATCAAATTGCCGTTTAGGCTTAGCGTCTTATGGCGATTTAGTTGCTGATAGCGTGTGGGGTTGGGGTGGAAATGATTGGTATGATTTTGAAGATCTTACATTAAATCATTCAAATATTCAGACATTAGTTGATAGTCTTTCTACAACTGGAGGAGAGGATTGGCCTGAATCTGTTTTTGATGGCTTGTATAGAACTATTGAAAAAGCTGATTGGCAGTCTACGAATAAAATATTAATTATAATTGGAGACGCACCACCAATTATTACCCCTTGTAATTTACCTTTAACACCGGCTCAGCCTGTAGAATGTACTATGCATTCAATTATGGATGTTGTAAATGCTTGTTTAGCAAACTCAGTAGTAACAAACTTATATCCTGTTGTTATTGGTCCTATTAAGGGGAATAACAACTAATTATTATTAATTATTCAGATTAAAAGCCGAGTTCTCTCGGCTTTTTTTATTAATTAGATTTTCAAGCATTTGAAAATCAAGGATTTTTTATCAAAAATGATATCTTTGCCGACCTTTAAAAAATAGAATTATGGCATTAAAATGTGGGATTGTAGGTTTACCAAATGTTGGTAAATCAACATTATTCAATTGTTTATCAAAAGCAAAAGCACAATCAGCAAATTTTCCTTTTTGTACTATTGAACCTAATGTTGGTATTATTTCAGTTCCTGATGATAGATTAGAGACATTGTCTGAAATTGTAAATCCGGAAAGAGTAATGCCAACAACTGTAGAGATAGTGGATATTGCAGGTTTGGTAAAAGGGGCAAGTAAAGGAGAGGGTCTTGGAAATAAGTTTTTAGG
>ENA-OSET01000979-OSET01000979.1-sediment-metagenome-genome-assembly--contig:-NODE-979-length-30855-cov-4.015920_pt1 | contig 30855 bp, 26 predicted proteins | sample MGYA00237882_ERZ534229 | MGnify/ENA primary metagenome ERZ534229 (study PRJEB26408, sample SAMN06266212) | sediment metagenome | isolation source: Hudson Canyon methane seep mesocosm | place: USA:Hudson... | reverse complement strand
CCACGTTGCTCTGCCTGGGCAATACGTCCATCCACTTTAAAATATTTACCTAAACGACCACACGGGCAGTCATCGATACCCAATAAAGTACCTAGGTCTTCGGTCAAAAGGTTATGACCTGGATAGCTTTTTGGTAGCGTCGAGAGTACTTGAATCACACCCTGTTCCCCCACACCGCAAACTTCCCAATTTTCTGGGTTCCTGAAAACAACATCACTATATTCGGACGCGTGTAATACCCCTTGCTCACACTCCATAAAGATAGAACCGGTTTGCTCAACCATGCCGTAAAAATCATGTACCTGTGTGATGCCTAGTCGGTCCTTTACAACACGTTTAAACAACTCGTTATCGACACTCTGATGATGCATTTTTTTCCAACCGCCACTATGAACTAATATACCCTGTGGAAGAGTTACTTTGATTTTATTTTCTTCTAAAACTTGAAGTAAATAGCACCACACCATAAAGGTAAATCCGAACAGCAAGACCGGTTGATCCGCATTACTATCACAAAACTTCAGAAACTCATCTATATTCAACTTCATGCCTTTATCAAGGACATACGTATGATCTCTGCCAAATAAAGAGACCCCTTGGACACCCGCCGCTCTAGCCGAAAAAGAATCTCTATTGGCTGTCAGCTCAGCGTGATCAATCAACAGCATAGGTCGACGCTGTTTTCCAATAAATTGCTGAAGAATTTTTACTAACGCTCTCGATTGCAACGAAGCCGTTTCTTTATCCAAGAAGATTTTAGCGGTAATTTGCGATGAAGTTCCTGAGGACGATAACACTTTAAACACCTCAGCTTGCGTAATACTTTTCAAATCAAATAGCTTAAATTGACGAACACTTAGAAAGGGAAATTCATCCACGGTTTGATATTGCTTCAAACCACCGTATGCGTCAATAAGAGAACGATACTCCGAACAACGCTGATAGTGCCATTCGGTCAAATCTTGCATATATTGAAGCAAAACCTGCTCTTTTTCTGCTTGCATAGAACCAAAGCAGGTTTTCTCGATAGCGTCATTCATCAACAGTTTTCATCCAAAACTAGCCATTTTATTCTTCAAGTCAAGATAACAGATTTTGCCGTTCGATGTACGTGGCAACGCTGAGATATATTCAACGAAAATAACCGTATGATGGAATTGAAAATAATCACGGAGAAATTGGGTAATTAACCCAAGATGAGACTCATCTATACATGCAACTCCCAATTTATTATCACTGCCAATACAAAAAGTTTGCCAACCCTGTTCCGCTAAACGTTTTTCGACGTCATCGAGATCAACCCTAGTACCAAATAACTTAATGATTCGAGACTGACGACCCGTGATATAGAACAGACCCTGCTTATCTTTATAAGCCATGTCACCTGTTCGCAGTACACTAGGTTCAGAACCCTTTTTTAAGTCAACTCTAGTGAGTGCATAGCCCAACATCACATTCGGGCCCTGGTAAATAAGTTCACCTACCTTGTCTGGTTCGCTAATTATTTCGCCGTCTCCGTTTTCAATAATAAATGTGCCCCCTGAAATAGCAATACCAATGCTGTCAGGGTGCTTAGATAAGTCTTTTAGCGGGAGGTAGGCCATGCGGGCAGTGGCCTCAGTTTGACCATACATAACATAAAACCGCTGCCCCTTACTTGCTAGCAAATCTGAAAAGTACCGCACGGCATCACTATGAAGCTTACCACCGGCCTGAGTCATATACCGAAGAGAAGGTAAATCCATACCTTCAAAACGAATTTTTCGCAACGTCTCATACATGAAAGGCACGCCGGAAAAACTGGTGACGGCTTGTTCTTTAAATAAGTTCCAAAAGTCGCGAGTAACAATTGAGTGCTCGTTAAGCACAATACTCGCACCGACAGAAAGGTGCGAATTGAGTACTGACAAGCCATAGCTGTAATGCAAAGGCAGTGTGGTAATCGCACGTTCAGTCTGACTCAGCCCTAAAAAAAGCGTGATCGAGTCAGCATTAGATTGAATATTAGTGTAAGACAATCGAACCTGCTTTGGCGAGCCAGTACTGCCAGAAGTTGATAGCAGTAGGGCTAGGTCATCATGTAATGTTAATGGGTCACTCGATAAGCTGTGGTAAGCAGGCTCAGAACAGTCAGTTTTAATCAAGGCATTAGGACGATAGCATTGCATAAGTTGATCTAACCAAGCTTGGGACTTATCTTCGAACAAATCCGGGTTGATCAACATGACAGCATGGCGTTTTTTTAAGCAGTATAAATAAGCAATAATGGATGCTAAATTATTACCTGCTGACAAAAATATCAGCTGTTTAGAGCTAAATTCAGACCCCTGATTAGTGCTAGTCGAAGCTACAGATTCAGCAAAGTCGTCAATACGTTCATCTAGCCCAGCATAAGAAATTTCTTGGCCACTTTCGGTAATGATCGCAATGTTTTCACTATATCTCTGAAGGCTATCTGCGAAGGTCAAACACTAACTCCTGTTGTTATTCATATTAGATAAGAGAGTTAGAACGATACATCATATTTAGCGAGTATTTCTTTTGCTTTTAGCACACTGCTCATATCAATAATATCGTCAGTATCGAGCATAATGTTGTAATGCTTTTCAAGGGCGACGATCAAGCCCATATGTGAAATCGAGTCCCATTTTTTGATGGCATTATAGGCCAGCTGATCATTGATTTCTGACAGTGGTATATCCAAGGCCGTTGAGAAAACAGAAAATAAGCTTACTTCTTTTGTCATACTACTCTCTTCATTAACATATTTTTTCATTCATTTAATAACTCATTACTTTAGTACCGGATCAGTCGTCTTATTTTTTCACTATGAACTTGATAATTGTCTTTACTCAAGGTCATTGTGATTAAGCCTTGTTGCTGCGCATCAGTAGCATCACTTTTTTCAGAGGTGACCTGATAACCCAAAGCGGTATTGAAGCGAATTGCCGCTTCATTCCCCAGTAACACTCTTGCCATTAGCTTTTCACAACTCAACTGATCAAAGCAATAATCATTTAGCGTCACTGCAGGGCAAAAAGCTAAAAAATTTCCTCGATATCGCTCATCATGAATATACATGCCCATCTCAATTTGACGGCAACTATGCAAACTCTCTCTATTCAAACTGGCGCCGCAGACACTTTTCATATTGATCACACCAATTGGCTCTGACTTAAACTCAATCACATAATGCTGCTGGCATTTATCATCGCTGATTGTATCAAACCAACTGAGTTGTTGCTTTTCGGATATCAATGCTTGGCTGACCATACACTGACTTATATCAGGGTCATTGCGCCATAATCGCACCCTTTCTAAATCAGCCCGTTCAATTGCTTTTAAGGTGACGCCATTTCCTTCTATTAATGCTGAAACAGTCACATGATCTCCCGGACACTCTCTTGTATATGGCTTACAATTTCACCTGCTGCACGCTGCGCACCGTCCGTTACTGCATTTTCAATCGCATGGTGATGCATTTCCAATCTCAAATTGTTATTCGTCCAAAGGCATTGTGCTGCTGAAATGAGATCATCCATAGACAAAGATTGACGCGCATCAATGACATGACACCACCCCTTCTCTTGTTGCTCCAATGCCGCGCCTAACTGGTTATCTGCGACCACTAACAGTATTGTCGGCACTCCCATTGCGGCTAATTCAAACACAGTACCGCCAGCCGCTGAAATCGCCATCTTCGCGCTCCTTAAGACCGGCGCCATATTACTAACGTGCTCTAGATGAGTGATCGACTTATTCGTTAGTTTCACATCCGATACTAATGCTCTCAATTGCACTGTTGACGAATACGCACCTCCAGTGACGACTGTAATAGGTGAATCACCAAGCTGGGAAGTTCTTAACGCATCTAACACAGGTATGGTTAGACCTGAAGCGTCAGAAGCACCAAAGCTAATTAAACATGATTGTCGGGATTGATATAATTCATTTTTTCTTTGCTTATCTTCTGGCAACTCATCCGGCAATCTATCCGACAATGACTCATTAATAAATTCGGGCCTAAGCAGAATATAGTCTGAGCCTAATAGCAATGTCGCATCAGGTGCAGTGACTACATAGTTAAGACCCGTTGCCGATGAAACCGGATTAATCACCACATCGGCAAAGAGTTTGCCAACCGTATTGGTGTCATCAATAGCAACGACCGGCAAACCTATCCCTGATAGTTTTTCACGATACGTTTCAGAGAACTGGTAACCATCCAATACGATACCTATTGCTTGCGTTGAGCCGGATACCGATTGAATCCAGTCAATTTCATCCAAACAAGCGGCATCTTTTTGCAGAGTGTTAAAGGGGAAACCCTGTAAGCCTTGTAGATAGCTATTCGTTCCATCATCCACCAAAAAAACACATGTTATTTGATAGTGTTGGAAACCAAATGCCAATGCAATACAACGCATCAGATGCCCCGCACCCACTTCAGAATTCGCATCGACTCTAAACAATATCGTATTCTGTTCATTAGATGGTTTACTCTGACCTACTGAGTGAGCTGTCGCTTGAATACCGGAGATATCACTCATCAATAAACAAATCCCAACTGACGGCTGTTCCTTTCGAAATATAATTTTTAGCAGTTCTACCCAAAATAGTCTCAGCATATTTTGGCGCAAGACCTAGTCCCGGCCTGACCGTTCTTAGGTTTTGAACACTCACCTTTTCACCTGCCTGAATAGACTCTGAGATATACAGCGAGCGACGATAACGCTTCGCGTCTGTATCACTTTTAGTATCTCCATAATTAATGCCACCCATGGCCAGCGACACATTTTTAATACTATCGACCATACATCTCAGCTCACGGGGCTCAAGTGAAAATGCAGCATCAACCCCCCCTAGGGTTCTATCTAGCACAAAGTGTTTTTCAATCACCACGGCTCCCAAAGCCGATGCTGCAATCGCAATATCAGAACCGACTGTATGATCAGATAGCCCAATAAGGCAATCAAACCTGGTTTTCATATCGAGGATCGTTTGAAGGTTTATATCTTTTGACGGGGCAGGATAAGCACTGGTACATTTTAACAAAATTAGTTCTTCACACCCAACCTCGCGCGCAGCTTTAAATGCTTCTTCAATTTCAGCAACAGATGCCATACCCGTTGAAATAATCACCGGCTTTCCCGTCTTCGCGACCTTTCTAATCAGCGACAAATCAGTATTTTCAAACGAGGCAATTTTGTAACACGGTACATCCAAACTTTCCAGAAAGTCGACCGCGTCTTCATCAAAGGGACTACTAAAAGCAATCAAACCTAATTGCTTAGCATGAGCGAATAAGCCTTCATGCCACTCATAAGGTGTCGCCGCCTTTTGATACAACTCATGCAATGATTCACCCTGCCATAAACTATTTTCGTCCGAAATCAGAAACTCATCATGATCAAGCTCAAGCGTCATACTGTCAGCAGTATAGGTTTGAAGCTTTATCGCATCGGCGCCTGAAGCGGCAGCGGCTTCAATCATCTCAATAGCAAGAGCATAAGACTGTTGATGATTACCTGACAATTCAGCAATCACGAAAGGTCGACAACCCTCACCAATACTACGATTCGCTATTTTAATGTTCTTGTTCATTCTACGTCTGGTTACCTGCGTTCAAAATAACACCTAAACTATCTGCCCTGTTTCTTCTGGAGTACTTCGTACATCAGTTCGGCTTCTTGCCAGTCTTCCTCATCATCTATATCCATTACCCGACTTCTCGGCATAAAAAAAGGGATCGCGGCAGGCCCAAACGTTGGCGTATTATCTAAAAAAGCGTTCACCCTGCCCCAATAAAATTGCCCCGCATCATGAAACACCTCTTTAAGGTCTTGCGAACGGGTACCCGCCTCCTTCGCAAATAACATCTCTATCTCATCTTGTTCATTAAACGTTAACGCTCTCTGAACAGGAAATGCGAAACGCGCGACCGAAAAACAAAAGGACTTACTTTTAGTCTGTTCAAGCTGTTTGAATGATTCCTGCAAGTCTGAGGCCAATAAAAAAGGCGCTGTGGGATAAATACAACAAGCAAACTCTATCGGGGCAACATTCTCCTGAAACCAATCAATTGCATGACTCACCACTGCCCCGGTGCCGATAAAATCATCTGATAACTCTGCGGGCCTGACGAAAGGTACTTCAGCGCCGTATTCTTCAGCAACTTCTTTTATGCTTTTACTATCCGTTGAAACAATAATATGATCAAACAGCGCAGAGTCCTTTGCTGCCTGAATGGAGTTTGCAATCATCGGTCGATCATAGAAGTTTTTAATATTTTTCTTGGGTATCCGCTTACTGCCACCACGAGCAGGTATAATGGCTACTTTCATAATTTTCACTTTTTAATTAACATTCGTTCCATCGTAACTCAATTATGCACAATTCATTGGAAAACAAAATATGTTAAAAGTAGAGCCCGGTAAAATAGTGATATTTACCCAGCAAATGATGAGTCTAGCTCACGGCAACTGGGGGACGTTCGAAAGAACCATTCGTTACCCTGAGTTTATTCCTGCTGTCTTTATTGAAGAATTTTTAAATAAACCCGTGCATACAAAAATGACCATACAAAGGAACGAACTTAGTAATTTTGAACACGACCCTGCTTTAATTTTCCCTATCTCCAAGAGCTTAATGTCTGGTGTTAAAAACATTGAGCCAGGCATGATTTTCACAACTCAATTTGTAGATAGAAAACTACAAGGGTGCGTTAAAGAAGTTTTTGAAGATCATGTCATCATCGATTGCAACTTCCCTGAAATTGGGGTAAAAAATCTATACCACATCATTAATATTTCAAACATTAGAGAACAAACAAAAGAAGAAGCGCTTTCTGACTTCAAACCGATGTTGAAAGTGGTTTAAGCAAAACAAGATTTCACCGCCTTAATTACTTTAGTTTGCTCCTCATAAGTTAAAGAAGGGTAGATAGGTAAACTCAGAGACTGCCGATAGTATGCCTCTGCCACAGGAAAGCCTTTACTTGAAGAAAACTGCTTACCATATAACGGCTGTAAATGGACCGGAATATAATGACAATTAGCGATAATACCTTTTTCTTCAAGCAAGAGAAAAAATTGTTTTTTCGTAAGCGAGCATTCTGTTTTAAGTGTTACCGTAAAAAGATGGAAAGATGAAAAGCACTCCAAATTTATCTGTTGAAGTTGAAGTGGTAAAGACTCAAATTCTTTCACATACCTTGATGCGATTCTATGCCTACTAGCAACAAACTCATCTAAACGCCTTAACTGACTTAAGCCCAAAGCACATTGAATGTCAGTGATACGGTAATTAAACCCTAATTCAACTTGTTCATAATACCACTGCCCTTCATTCTGATTTTCAAATTGCGTTTCATCCTTGGTAATTCCATTATTTGCAAGTAATCTAGCCTTGTCGATCAGTGTTTTATTGTTACTTAACAACATTCCACCTTCACCACAGGTAATACTCTTTACTGGATGAAAACTAAATACGCTAATATCAGAAAACTCACAACAACCTACTTTTTTGTCTCGAAACTCAGAACCCAATGCATGGCATGCGTCTTCAATTACAAAAAAACCATATTCATCCGATAGGGCTTTAATTGCTGACATATCACAGCTATTCCCCGCAAAATGCACTACCACCAAGGTTTTGGGTAAACAATTTTGCTCCTTAGCCCATGCTAACTTCTTACTTAGTTCAGGTATTGATATATTTAAAGTCAGAGCATCAATATCGACAAAATCTACCTGAGCGCCACAATATAGAGCACAATTTGCAGAGGCTACAAAAGTGTTAGGCACCGTCCAAACCACATCGCCTTCCCCAACATTAACCGCTAAGCATGCAAGATGCAGAGCAGCTGAACCATTACTACACGCTAAAGAAAATTTAACCCCGACATAATCTGAAATGGCATTTTCAAATTGTGTCGCAACAGGACCCTGAGTAATTAAATCAGACTTTAATACTGCAACTACGGCATCGATATCATCCTGACTAACCGATTGTTTTCCATAATAAATCACGTAGACAACGTTTCATTCAATTGAGAAATCTCATCCACTGTTAAGAAATTTTTATTCGTGCCAGAACAATATTCAAAGCCATCCGCTACTAGCAATCCTGTTTCGTCTTCCATACTAGTTTGGTAAACAACATCAGCATCAAAAAACTTAATTGCGGGATAAATAAGAAAGTAATCTTCAAACTCATAGGTATTCCTTGAACTCTCCTCAGGACACATAATTTCATGCAGTTTTTCCCCAGGCCGAATGCCTATGATGTTGATTTTAGCGCTGGGGTCAATAGAAGCTACTAGGTCAGTTATTTTAATTGAAGGCAGTTTCGGCACAAATACTTCTCCCCCCTGCATTAACGAAAAACAACGAAGAACAAACGCTACCCCCTGATCCAAAGTAATCCAAAAACGTGTCATTCGTTCATCTGTAATGGGGTATACACTTTCGTTGGACGACTTGATTTTCTGAAACTTGGGCAATACTGAACCTCTTGAGCCCATAACATTCCCATAACGAACAACTGCAAAGCGGGTACCCCTTGCACCGGCTAAATTATTTCCAGCGACAAAGAGTTTGTCTGAAGCTAGCTTGGTCGCGCCATATAAATTGATAGGGTTTGCCGCTTTATCAGTAGACAATGCGATGACTTTTTCTACACCGGCAACAATAGATGCTTCAATTACGTTTTGACCACCCAGGATGTTGGTTTTAATACATTCCATTGGGTTATATTCGGCTACAGGTACTTGCTTCAAAGCCGCAGCATGAATCACAAAATCTACACCCTGCATGGCAACGATTAACCGCTCTTTATCACGCACGTCGCCAATAAAGAAACGCATTCGATCATCATTTACAGACTGATCCATTTCGTACTGTTTCAATTCATCACGAGAATAAATAGCGACTCTTCTAGGCCTGTAATTTTCCAGTAAAAACTTAACAAAACGCTGACCAAACGAGCCAGTCCCCCCTGTAATCAATATTGATTTATTATCAAACACCTATACTTCTCCAAGGTTTTTTACACGCCGTAGTTAATATACTTACCATCCAAGAAACCATAGCCTACATATTTCCATTCAACATTTTCAACACCCACATCTAAGCTTTCTATTGAGCGACTCAGATAGTGCCACTTCAAGGCTTGGATATCCATACAAGTGATAGACTGCTCCACCCAAGCATCATTATTCAATGTATAGTCCTTTGATAATACCGATGTTAAGTGAACCGGTAGTTGCTTAATAAACGATAAAAAATTGTTCTTCCAATTATTTAAAAAATCTTGTTGTGCACTTTCATAAGCAAACGCATTCCCATGACTGTAGGCCAACAATAAGAAATGCCAAATACTTCCACGTAAAAAATAATAATAGTTTTTACCTTCATGAGTATCGCTAATCAAGTGGGCATTAATTTGTCCACATATTTCCGTTAACCTATGAATATCTATTGGCGATGCGGTCAATACATTGGCAATAAATTCACAAACAGATACCAGCCATTGATTAAATTTCTCAAGTTCATTATTAACTAGATCTAAACGTTTTACGGTATTCGTGTCATTAAAAAAGAAATTAATAACCTCCAAACGTTTCTCTTCTAAACCCGTATCTAACAATGCCTTCAACTGCCGTTCGTTTATCCAGTCAGCATTATCTAACTTGACTCCATTTGAACAGTTATTAATCGTCCGTTCCGGAAAAGCCCCGCAAATATTTTCCACTCTTCGTTTTGATGCATATAAAAAAGCTGTCGTTTGAACCATGCCGCCATTGGCAGCCTCTACATCAAATAGTTGCTCATCTTTATAATCTACAGTGTCTTTCAAACCTTCTGTGGCTACTTCTGAGTAATATAAGGTGCCTTTAGCATGATGCTGGCCCTTACTCACAAAGCCAAAGTCCAAGCCAAATAAAAATATATTTTGGAATCCATAATGAAATACAAATGCTAAAGCGGCATTTGTACATGTAGGCGCTGCATGCGGGATCATTTCATCTTTAGTCGCAAAGAGTTCAGCGACACCACTATCTTGTTTAAAGAACATTCGGCTTTCACCAAATAATGAAAACATTAATGGGTTCAATTGAGCCGCACCAATTATTTTTATTGCGGCGAGATACGACTTATCTTCCATCAAAGATTGAGTCGTATAGGAATTATAATCAGACTCTAATTCAACATGAAAATCAGGTGTTATATTGTGTGAATACAGCGCTCTCAAAGCCGTTCCACATGAAATGAGAATAATACTGTCTCTCATTTCTTTTAAAGCACCCACTCTTTCGTCAAGAGACGGGCCAGCACCCACAATACAAACAGGTACGTCTATTTTAAGTCCATTAGCCTTTGGCAGAGTTTTGATTTTTTTATGGAAGTTATGAACCGCATTATTAAGCTGATTTAGCTCATCGTCGTAATTCCCATAAGAAAGAAGATGAACATAAAGGTCCGAGTTAATATTATCGATCACACGATCGAATAAGCTATCACCCATGTGATTATAATAAAGTGTCATCACTGGAAATATCGGATTATGTCCAATTAGCTGATTCCAAATAACATCTCTAATTTGTCGTTCATTATTTATATTTGGAATTAAAGAAAAAGTAAATGAGCAACCATCTTTATCAAGATAAGGACTCGCGATCTCTTCCCAATCGACCGAATACAAACTTGCTGCAAAACGATCCATATTTGTTTCGACGACCAATATATTTGAAATATCCCTCTGCTTGGAGAGTAATTGAATATGAAGGCCCGCCCCACACCCCATAAATACAACCAAGGGGAAAAAATTTGGAATATTATACCCCGTAAAATTTTCCTGAGTTATTCGCGATGACTGATAAAGTTTTTCAATTCGTTCGGCAAAGTATCGTGGATTTTGATATTCCCCTTTAAATAAGGGCTTAAAGGTATTTATTTTTTTCCCATAGTCAAAAACAGATAGAAATTGTGCCACTTCTTTCTGTGCATACCCGTGTGCCCCACCACCGTAGACATGCTGTCCATTCTCGATTAAATCGACTTCATTAGTGTTCGGTAGAATATCTAACTGACTGGACTTTAACTCGTAACTGGAAAAAAACTCATAGATACCGGGATAAGCGCGTTGGAAAAATTCTAAATTTTTAATACGGCGCATTACAAACTGTTCTGCTGGATTGTCGGTTTGGCTCATACCGAAAGCTTACCTTTTATGTTTTTTATACACTATAACGTAGTTTTACCTTAATAGTGGCAATGATTTCTAATCTATCAACCACCCCCATATAAAAGCGGTAAACCTAAGTCAACTTTATTAAATAAAGAGTGGCAAAAGCCTTCCCCTCCAACAATCCCCCATAATATAAAAATTCTCATAAATACAATATAATCATTATAGTTCAATTACTTACAACTAATATTATAATTATATTTAGAACTTGGCATAGTTATCGCTTTTACAAATTCAAGACATCCCATGCTTGCCGCATGGTGATTAATTTTTGTAACTAGTAAGTAAGAGGAAAAGCAATGCCTCAAATAATTAATACCAACATAGCGTCAATTAACGCGCAGAGGAATCTGGATAACTCTCAGTCTGCAAACCAAACGGCATTGCAACGACTATCCTCCGGGTTACGCATAAATAGTGCCAAAGATGATGCGGCGGGTTTAGCCATATCAACACGGTTTGATTCGCAAGTAAGAGGCCTGAACGTGGCGATCCGAAATGCGGGTGATGGCGTGTCGTTATCGCAAACAGCAGAAGGGGCGTTAGGTTCCATTACTAACAACCTTCTTCGTATACGAGATCTAGCACTTCAATCTGCCAACGGCACAAACAGTGCCATTGACCGGCAAGCATTGGACCAAGAAGTCCAACAGCTGAAAGCAGAAATTAAACGTGTCTCGGAACAAACCAACTTTAACGGCACCAAGTTATTGGATGGATCATTCTCAGGAGTGACCTTTCAGATAGGCTCTAACGAAGGTGAGAACGTTACGGTTAGTATTGAAGGCTCCACTGTTGATAAATTAGGTGCAGCTCAAACAGACGGCATCAGTTCCGATCAACAAGGCGGGACAACCCAAACAATTGCTGCCATGGCAGCCGGTGATTTAGTCATAAATGGCATAGCGATCGGCGCTTCTAGTGGTGTCGATGATGCATTTTCCAGTTTTAACCAGGATAAAAGTGCCATTGCCAAAGCTGCAGCGATCAATGCAAAAACGGACTTAACGGGTATAACCGCTGATATCGGTACAACGAGTGTCAGCGGTGACGGCAGCTCCCTTTCTATGGGCGCGAATTCCTCGGGTATTATCTCGATAAACGGGGTAAATATCACCTTAGCCACCAGCACAGCTTTGACTGACGAAGCAAACCTAGAAACAGTTTCCAGCTTAATCAACGAAAAGTCAGGCCAAACTGGTGTAATAGCATCCTTTAATGGCACGGCAAGCACGGGTATTTCTTTAACAGCAGCTGATGGCCGAAACGTTGACCTCTATAATGTTTCATTGGGTGGCAATTTAGGAGATGCTGGGCTTGCAACAGCGACGACTTACTCCGGTAGTTTTGCATTAGTATCCTCCGATGGTGGCCCGATTGCAGTCGATACCACAACAGGCAGTATCGCCAATGCAGGTTTAGCCGTAGGGACTTATAGTGGTACTAATAGTGGCGCCATTGGGCAGTCAGTCTCCACCGTGGCATTCTCAACGGGTGATCTAGTAATTAATGGCGTGCCAGTCGGTCCCACTTTGGCCGCCTTTGACACTTCTTCAGGCACCAACAATGATGGTAGTGCCATTGCGAAAGCTGTCGCCATAAATGAAGTAGCAGACCAGTCTGGCGTCACTGCAGTGGTGAATGCCACCTATGTAAATGCTGCCGCCATCGGTACAGGGACAGCCCAAACAGGCACCTTCGACCTAAACGGCGTTACCATCAATTTGTCTTATAGCGCGACTAATACCGTAGCCGACAAGCAGAATCTAATTATCTCAGCTGTCAATGACAAAGCAGGACAAACAGGCGTAAGAGCCGAAGCTTTAGGCTCCAGTTTTAGACTCATCGCTGATGATGGTCGAAATATTCAGGTGGCTAACTTAGTAACGGTAACTACGGCTGAAACTGGCTTAACGGCTGCCGTCACCTTATCGTCGATTGCCTTAGTATCCGCTGGAAAGATTGAACTGGACTCTATCACCGGAGATATTTCCCGATCAGGGTTTGAAATCGGTACGTACGGTGCGGCAGATAGTGGACAGTTAATTCAGGATATAGATGTATCTACAGCTGACGGAGCAATTAGCGCCTTAGCTGCTGTTGATAACGCGTTAACAACCATTAACTTTCAACGAGCCAACTTGGGTGCGATTCAAAACCGTTTTGAATCAACCATCACTAACCAGGCGATTGCTGCAGAGAACTTTATTGAGGCAAGCTCGCGAATACGAGATGCTGACTTTGCGGCTGAAACTGCCGAGTTGTCGAGATCACAAGTTCTGCAACAAGCAGGTTTGTCGATATTGTCGCAAGCCAATGCTCAACCACAACAGGTATTGCAGTTACTACAGGGCTAATAACCTTCTTAAGCTGTTCATATTCTCAAGCCGACTTTATGTCGGCTTTTTAGTTTTGGTTTTGTTTCAGGGGTCAGAGCAAACGAAAAAATTGTTTGGTCTGACCCCCGCCTTTACAAGAGCAAACGAATGGATTATTTGGTCTGACCCCCGCCTTAACGAGCAAACGAAAATACTGTTTGGTCTGACCCCGCTCCTTGCGCCCCTTAAAAAACACTAAAAATATTTTACTCTGCCCCCTGAAAAACAAACAGTTGGCACAGCCTTCGCTTAGTTAATAGTAAGTACATAAATACAAAATAAAGCGGAAGAGGTTTGCCCTAATGACCACAACAACACCCCAGCTTCAACCTGTTATCAATGACTTCACAGAAGGTGAACGTTCAGATATGGCACGTTTGTTAATCCATGCAAATGATCTTTATCAGATGTATAACAATAACGCTACACCTTCTGCCGACAGGCAAGTTTCATTAGATCATGCCTTTGATTTAATCACTCAAGTGATCAATTTTGACCCCAGTAATACGCCTGCCATGAACTTATTAGGCCGTATTGAATTAGATAGGGGCAATATCGAAACCGCTCAAGCCCTTTTTGAACAGTGCTTGCAGCACTCACCCGAAAATACCCAATATTTGGTAAATAAAGGTTACTTACACATTATTGCCAATGAACCTGAGCTTTCTTTAGACTATTTTCAAAAGTCTCTCGAACTAGACAAAGGTATGGAAAGCGCCTTTCTAGGGATTGCCCGTGCACAACAAGCATTAGATAACTTTGATATTGCCTACCTGCACTACCGCTCGCTAGTAAGCCATGGCCATGATGACATCAGTATTTTACAAGGCATGTTGAACTGCTGCGCCAACATCCAAATTCATAGCTATCAAGTGGAGCTTGAAGCAGACCTGCTACAGCTTTATTCTCATCCTGATCTGGCACATGAAAAACTGGGTAAATTTGCCTCAGACCTTATCAGCAAAAAATACGATCTAGAGAATCCGAATGCACCCATCGATATTATTGACGCAGCGAATGATCCGCTAATCTATCATTCCTTACTGAAGTGCAGTTTAAGTAACCCTTTTGTCGAAGAGTTTGTCACGCTTCTACGTGAAAGCATCATGATAGAAGCAACTGAAACGCGTTACCTTCGAGAAGAACTACAATTGCTTGCCATTGCCATTGGTACCAACTGTGAACGTAACAATTTTTCACTACTCGTAAAAGAAGAAGAAAGCGTTAAAGTGAAGCATTTTGATGAAGTGCTAACACAAACCTTACACAATGTTTGGTTAGTAGAGGACATTGCCGGTGCTGTTATTCTCCTCGGCATGTATCAAGCATTTTTCTCTCAGACCTATGCCGTCCGATTAACAGCTTTAGACTTATTTGAATGGCCCGGCGCACTACAGCCCTTGTTAAAAAATTCACTATATCGCCGTGCCGACCGTGAAGCATTCAAACAACAGTTTCCTGAAAAACAAGACGACCTGTTAATAGATAAAGAAGATATCCCTGCGCCCTATCCTCGAACCTCAAGCCTGGATTTCTTTAATCCCCAGTCATTGAAAGACGAGTTAGCGAGTAACTTTAATGTAGATAAAAATTCGCTTCCAGAAAGGTTACTGCTATTAGTGGCTGGCATTGATGCTTCTCAAAAAGCATTGGGCTATGCTAAACATTTTACCGATGTCGATGTCTTGGCGGTTGAAAGCAGTTTAGACAATTTATCTGAAGGACAACTAAAAGCACAGGAAGAGCAACTCAGCAATATTGCCTTTTGGCCTTTATCATTAGCCACGCGCTTTATGAATGATGGCAACCAGATTCATTTCGCTGCCATTTGTGATGACACAAATATGCTTGATCAAGGCTTTCTGGCCTTAGTGCAACACGCATTAGTCCAAGATGGTATTTTAAACTACAAGCTACTTAAATCACCTGATTCAGCGACACAAGACATACAAAGCCTGGTGACAAAACAAAAATTACCGGCAACAACTGCCAATATCAAAGCCTTGCGTTCAACCATTTTAGCCGACAAATACAGTGCTTATTGGTCAGATTTAATCAACAGTGATTATTTCTACAGCACTGATGGCTGTCGTGAATCATGGTTTAATAATCGCAGCCAAAATGAGGTACTAGGTATGATTTCTAGCTTGCTTGAAAACGGAGAGTGGAATTTAGCGAAAGTCTTAAACCATCACCGCAAAGATGTAGCAGCTAGCTTAGTGAAAAAACATATTCAGAAGTTCACCCGTGAAAGCCAGGTCAGCAATGAGTATTCTATTTATTTAGTTAAACAATAATTACCTTTAAGGGCCAAAAAGAATAGAACCTATTTCTTATGGCCCTGATATCCCCTCTTAATTAATCCATTATTTCAATAAAGCACTCTTTAATCTTGTCAACCCTACCTATATGATTTTTACGTGAATGCGGTATAAATATAGCTGCATGCCATATCGATAGTCATACTATTTGCAGATATTAAAGGAGAATGGCTTTGGGCGATCATGAATTAAAAATGTTGGTTAACAATGTCACCCAATGCACCTTGTGTGAGGCTAACTTACCCTTGGGCCCTAGACCAGTAATCCAGATTGATACTGCATCGAGAATTCTTATTGCTGGCCAAGCACCTGGCATTAGAGTGCATCAATCTGGCATTCCCTTTAATGACCCTAGCGGCGACCGGCTGCGGCAGTGGATGGGGATACCCAAAGATGTATTCTATGATGAAAAACAAATAGCAATTTTACCCATGGGGTTTTGTTATCCGGGTACCGGAAAATCTGGCGACCTTCCACCTCGACAAGAGTGTGCAGAAAAGTGGCGACGCCAGCTTATTGACTCTCTCCCAAACATAGAACTGGTTTTAGCCATAGGAACGTATGCTCAGAAATGGCACATGTCAGCACCAAAAAATCAAAGTCTCACCAAAACCGTAATTCAATGGGAGCATTATTGGCCGAAAATACTACCTATGCCACACCCTAGCCCTCGGAATAATATCTGGCTGAAAAAAAATCCGTGGTTTGAGGAAAATGTTATTCCCACTCTACAAGATCGCGTCAAAAACATTATTGGTTGATAAATTTTCTGGTCATATTTTTCTGGGGCCTGAACCCGACACTATACCCAAAGCTAGGCGCTAAAAACCTCGCATTAGAAACCTTAAGCGCTTTACGTTTCCCACATCCTGACTCATACTATTTTTCTATACCTTAACTACAGGTGTCACTTTGGTTAACCGAATTACAACTTTGATTTGTACCTTCACTATTTTGTTATGTATAGGGAGTACCTCTGCTCACAGCGAGGAAGACTTAACAATCGAAGTAAGAACCATTGGAATTCTGCCCTATGGTATTGAAAGTAATAACGGTTCGAGTGGTATTTATTACGATATAGCCAATCGACTGATTGAGCTAGCAGGCTATAACTCACATAATTTTATTTCTCCATACGTCAGAATTATGCTTGAATTGAAGTCTGGCGAAACTGACATGACGATCATGTTTAAATACAAGGAGCTGGAAGATTTCGTCAATTACATAGCCCCACTGCCAGTGTTGGAGACCGTAGTGATTGGGCTTAAGGGGGTTACATTCGCCTCAGTTAAAGCATTGGAAGGTAAGTCACTTGCTTATTTAAGAGGGGCAAAATTTAGTGATGCGATAGATCGCAATCCAGACATTATTAACATTGAAACCATCGATTTTCTTCAAGCAATGAAACTACTATTGGTTAAACGGGTTGATGCTATTATTGGCCCAATGGATCCGATACTTGTTGCAGCTTCACGGATCAGCCCAGATAAACAGGTATTAGGTCAACCCTTGATTGTTGATCAACGCACACCCTGGATTCAAATTTCCAAAAAGAGCAGCGAACGATTATCCGCTAAGAGGCTTAAACAGTCGTTTGATATTATGAAAAATAATGGTGAGTTTGACGCCTTTCGACGCAAGTATATTACCCCCTAGCCTCCTGAACAAGCCCTGCTCTCGGTAGCGGCCAAACAAATAACGAGTATTATCATAGCAACAAGTCCAGAGCCTTTGAAAACAATGGTCATCGTTTTCAACCCTAACCATACATCAGCTTAGCGACTTAAAAATACAAATTTAGCAGAACATTCGCTATTCAATATTAAAGTAGAGTTTATTGCTCGGTCATCACCCATATTGGGTATATTAAGTAAACCTAAACTCGGCCTTAGCTATGTAGCACTGCACCTTATGTTAATCATATTATGGTTGATATAAACAGTTCCTCCTTTCGAAAATTTTAAAGTCCGTAACCAATACTTTAGTAGTCATGTTTTATTATTTTCTATGTCTGTCAATATATAACCGGACTCAAAAAAGGTATGACTAAGTTCACATTGTCACGTTTAATTTTGCCGCTCAGCCCTGATTTAAGCCGCTTGTCCGAATCCAGTTCCCAAAATCCTGTCCGTTTGATATTCCTTATATACACAAACAGGCTTGAGTTGAACCGTATTGCTGAGAAAAATTGTACACGGAAATTAGGCTCAAACTTGAGAATGACACGCTAGGTGGTAAATTATGAATACGCTCTACCCGCTTGATGATTTCGCTCAACACTTTAACTTTATTTATGCCAATACGGATGAGTTAAAACGTGAGTCATATAAATTGCGATCTCAGGTCAAACGTACTGACTTCAACCACAGTTCCACAAATCAGGTTCGGTTAGACATCGATCAATATGATGCACACTCGCATCATATTCTCCTGCAAAACAAAGATACCAAACGCTTCGTTGCAACAGTCCGCATCATCGAGCCGCCAGTGAACAATCCGAAAAAATTACTGCCAATTGAAGAACACAATGCAGAAAATATTTGGATTTCAGGTGCCGCGATTCACACCCTTCCGAGACGTTCATATAGTGAAATGTCTCGCTTAAGTATCAACCCAAACTATCTACCCAATAACGAAGCTCACTGCAATCACGAGAAAATTCGATTAGGTCTTTGTCTTGCATCTTATTCACTTGCACGACTTCTTTTTCATCAATACATGTTCGCCAAGTTAACCGTAGATCAATTTAAGAAACTCAGGGCCAGCGGTCTCTTATTAGAGCAGACCAATGAACTAATTATGGGTCAAGATGATCGTGCCATTTTCTACTTGAACCTTGAGTCAGGCATCAATTCGACTAATCCGACTTATGAGTTACAACAACATATTTTGAATGAGATTGCGCATCAGTTAAATAAGCCTGTCGTTAAAGATTCAAGTGTTGGTGATGTATCATCTGCACGATAAAATCAAAGGAATTTTCTCTAAAAGTCCAATTTTATATATCTAGGGGCAGACTCAAACTGACTGTATTTACACCGATATTGATAGAACAGACTCGTTTAGAATCTACGACCTATTAGCTTTACTCTAATGATCTTTCTCTTCATGAATTATGGACGCACATCCAAGACCGCTCGCACCTTACTAGTTAAAGCGTCAATCGTAAAAGGCTTTTGAAGGAATTGAATATTGTCACTAATCACACCGTGAGAAGCGATAATATCTGCCGTATATCCTGACATAAAGAGAACTTTCATCTCTGGCGAAAAATCTGTTAACTTTTCAGAAAGATCCTTGCCATTCATCTCCGGCATAATCACATCCGTTACTAGAAGATCAATCCGGCCCGCGTATTCCCGAGCAAGGTCTTCAGCATGGCGGACTGTAGCAGCCTGCAATACTTTATAGCCATTCTGCTCAAGCATGGCGGTTTCAATTTCGAGTAACATCGTATCATCTTCAACCAGCAGAAGAGTCTCCGTGCCTCGCTGATTTGGTTCTGAGTTACTACCTATCGCATAAGGGATAGCATCGTATTCCTTGGGAAAATAAACATGGATCGTTGATCCCCGTTTCGGCTCACTGAAGACATTAACAAAACCCTTATTTTGCTCTACCGCACCTAAAACGGTTGATAAGCCCAAGCCTGTCCCCTTACCGAGCCCTTTCGTGGTATAAAATGGCTCGAATATATGCTCCAATACTTCGCTATCCATTCCAGAGCCGTTATCACTTACCGATATATGCACATATTCACCAGTTGGAAGATCTAGAAAGCCAACTGAAGATTGAAGACCACTGACATACTCTTCTTTAAGGTAGTTTCTAATTTTTATCGTTATTACCCCAACACCGCTAATGGCATCACGGGCGTTAAGACATAAATTGGTAATAATCTGAATTATCTGCGTAGGATCAACTTTGACTAACCATAGATTAGTTTCTTGATCAAGAATGAGTTGTATGTTCTCACCAATAAGCCGCCGTAACATAGTGAGCGTTGGTGCCAGAGAGGCGTTCACATTTAATACTCTAGGTTCAATATTCTGTTTACGCGCAAACGTCAATAACTGCTTTGTCAGCTCTGCGGAGTGTTTACTCGCCTTAATAATATGCTCTAAAGTATCAACAAAGCAGCTTGGCAGTTCTGGCTTATGTAAGGCTATTTCTGCATGACCAAGAATAACGCCCAGCATGTTATTAAAATCGTGGGCGATGCCACCCGCTAGCTCACCTACTGCTTCCATCTTATGTGTCTGATGTAACTGGTTTACTAGCTTGATCCGTTCTTTCTCGTTTCGCTTGTATTCCGTAATGTCCCTCGCCCTACTTGCGAACCCTGTGACGTTAGCATTCTCGTCATATTCGGTGCGGATCGACCACTCTAGGTGGTGCATATGACCAAGTTCGCTGACATGGCGATTTTCATAAGAAAGTATCTCATTCTCACCTTTCACCCAGATATTAAAGGCTAGTTTGGTTTCTTCTTTGTCATCAGGATGAATAAAATCAAACGCCATTCGGCCGATACAATCTTCAGGTCGTAAGCCAAAGAATTTATTGGCTGCGTGGTTCACAAACAAAAGACGGCCGTCGATATCCACCCTGCAAATAAGATCCGGCGTGCCCTCAATCAAATCGTAATACTGCTTTTGGCTTTTTTCCAATGCCATGTTGGCGCGTTTTTCTTCTAATATAGAGAGCCTAAGTTGATCTTCAGTACGCCTGATCTCCTCAGCCATAATATTAAAGGTGCTTGCAAGTCGAGAGAATTCATTGTCGCCTTCAATAGTGATGTCAGTATGCTGTTCATTGGTAGAAAGTTTCTGAGCACCCTGTTCCAGAGCTAAAACTGCCCGACTTATTCTATTAGATAAACTGTAAATAACAGCAAATAATAAAAATAAAAGTACCCCTGCCACAGCAAATGAGAGCTTCATTGCATCATTTGTATATTTGAAAAGTTGTTCCTTATTTACAAGACTAACGACGATCCAATTCCAATTTGAATACACCCCAAACGAAACCATCGTATCAATATTTTCACCAGAGTTTGATTGCAGTGTATATTCAACTTGCCCACTCTGTTGCCCTACCATAGCCTGAATATGTTCGGCTGAAATTCCTTGGCCCAAGTCACCTTCGCCAAGCGAAAAAACAACTTCATTTAGCGTTGTATCAAAGATCGAAATCGATGTACCTGGCGCTAGGTTTTTCCCGATGTCCTGGACAACGCCTTTCTTTGTGGCATCGATATAAAACTCGACTTTATCCATGCCCAAAGCGCTGATTGTTCTATAACCGGATTCGCTTTTAGACAGAATATTAGTGACATTATTTCTTAACAGTTCATATTGCAACGCGCTTATTTTATTACTGGTGATAAAGAAATTTACCGAAATAATCAGGACAACGGGAATAACAATCGAAGGCAAGATAAAAACAAGTAATTTGTTTTTGAAATTAATGTTTAGCACCTCCCAAGTTCAGCACATTCATATACTCAACGAACGTTACGCCGTAGGAGCGTTTCCAATATTTATCAAGAATAGCGCTTTCATGCGCATACTTTATGTATTTATCTAAAATACCTTTGAGCAGCCTATTTTTCTTATTTATCGCCCAACCCATGATTTGAGGTTCACTGATTGGCCATGCAATTGTCAGGTTCTTATAAGTCGCTACAGCTGAAAAAGCCCTATCACTGTCAAACACCGTGAAGTCAGCCTGCCCTTCAGATACCATTTTATCCATCGCATTAAAGTCTTCGGTATAAAGGCAGGAGAAATCAATTTGATTCTGGCGCTTAATTTTTTTAAGATTTTCTTCCATGGAGCTATTTTTAACCATCGCGCAGGTTTTGTTATTTAGCGCCGAAGCCTGTGTGGGTTTATTATCAAATCTGGACACAATCATTTGGCGAGTAGGAACAAATTTGACGATATCGAACATTTTTTCCCGCCAAGCTAATCTGGTGATACCGTCCAAATATAGGTCTACTCTTTCAATCAGCGTTGGCACATATGAGTAGTTGGGATCTACCTTCACTTTTTCGATGTCTTCGCCTTCTTTATAAAAGTAGTCATTCCAAGACACCAATTCAATATCAAGCTCAATCTTCGCCAGATCAGCAAACTCTTTTAACACGCTATAGTGAAAGCCTGTAACAGAACCATCTTTATGGGGTTGATAAATTGCCGAACTGATCTTTGTCGCAACTTTCAGGCTGCCTTTGTGATTGAGTTGTTTGATGTACGCAAGCTCTTCCACGCTCCAATTAGCGCCCTTAATCATCAGCAATGGAATTTGCACCTCATTGGCCAAACAGGAAAACGCACAGAAATAAATCAAACTAATGAGCACGACACTCGGCTTCATTGAACACTCCTTAAGTGGTTGTCGAGCCTGTAGACATATTATCAACTAGCAATGAGACATCATTACTTTAGTCTTTTGATTAACTATGGTGTCGTCATAACGACAAATATCTATCATCATTAATAGACAAGCTAATGGGCAAACCTATCGTGATAGGATTATCTGATAGTAGTTTAGTTGAGACTCAAAGAACAGCGATTGTCTAACGCCTAAACAAGGTTTTATCTGCCATTTGCACTCAGAACCGACTGCCAAATTCCGTACATTTTCTGGCCATACAAATAAAAGTATATATCAATACCCTGAAATTGACGGTCGAGGCAAACTTTTATCGCGACTTCTGCAGCTTCACGAATTGGGTAACCATAAGATCCACAAGATATAGCCGGAAAGGCGATCGAATTACAGCCATTTTCTAATGCTAATACGAGTGAGTTACGATAAGCCGCAGCTAAAAGCTTAGCGGGATCACTTTCGCGGTGGAATATTGGCCCAACTGTATGAATAACATATTTTGAATGCAGGTTGCCCGCCGACGTTATACGAGCTTTGCCTACTGGGCACCGCTCTTTATTAACCGCCTTTATTTTCTTGCATTCTTCTAGCAACGTGGGCCCTGCTGCTTTATGAATAGCGCCGTCGACGCCACCACCACCTAGCATTAGTGGATTAGCCGCGTTTACAATTGCATCCGCACTCGCGTCAGTTATATCACCTTCAACAATCACTATAGACGTCATAATAGTCTTCTCATTAATTTCCACTAAACCGTTTGATGCACGATTTTATATATAGTCTCGCATAACATCTAGGACCATACACTAGTTTAACTAAACAGCGTCTAGCAGTCCTCTCACTTCTGACATGCCACTATCTTACAGATATATATCTGACATATTCATAATACATGTCACTTAACTTAAGGGCCGAGATATTTGAAAAATAACCCTCTATACCATTGATAAACAATACATTTAATTATGGCGCAATTTATGCAATTACAGATGTGAAGTAATAATTAACTTTAGTAACAGCCCGCAGGAGGGCAATCTAATGAATACAAAATTAATTTCGAAAATAACACTAATAGCAGCGTTCATGACGACATCATTAATTGGATGCGGTAGCAGTAGTGATGATGATAGTGATGATGGTGATAAAACATCTAAATTTTCTAGTACTAACGACCTAGCCTCCTTCTCAGGCAATAAATCTTCAGCCACCGCGACTCAAAATAACGCCGACACATTAGCTCGTGCCGCCTCGGAAGGTGTACTTCAAGCCTCTAAAAACATTGATTTACCTGTTGGAATACAAGCTGAATCTACACCGTTAAATAATGCGCTAAACAAGTTAGTTCTTGAAAAAATTAACCAACAAACTATTCCTTTAGGTTTCAAAGAGGTAGAAAAAGGGAGTTGTGGTGGTAAATGGACTTTATCTTACGATGACGACTTCACAGGTTCAGGTACCTATAATTTTTCTTCTAAATTCGAAGATTATTGCGTTGGTACTGTCGGAAGCTACTACTATATCATCAACGGCACGATGAGCGGAGCAACTACCGTTTCATCTAACCAAACAACTCAGAAAACGGTTATAACTATACTGCCGAATACAGTTTTTCAGGAGAAGAGTATTCTATTAGCTACTCAGCAAATATTGAATGCACTTATGATAACGATGGCGAAGAAGTTTCCTGCCTTACCTCCGACAATTTCACTGGCGTGAATGGGCTGTCTTATCGAGTAGAAAATATTGAAGGTGATGAGAATGATCTAAGCGCACGCGTTTACGATGAAGACCTTGGTTATTTTGACATTGATGCAAGCTCACTAACGTATTCTTGTGACAATGGCAATTTCTCAACGGGCACCATTTCTATCCTTGATAGTTCAGGAGAAGAAGTTATCTCTGTCAGCTTCCCAAATTGTAACGATTGTGTCGTTACTTATGGTGGTAATGCAGATACTTACTCGCAAATATATTAAGGGTATATTGTTTCGTTAATACATAGTGGCTGTGAATCAATTATTGATTGGCAGCTATTCCTGAATAAACTAAAGATTTCGAGCACGTCAATGCCTTCTATAATAGTACGTTTTTTTCAATTTATACTCATCTTTGTGACAATCAGTACGCATGCCGCCGACGTCAGTATTCAACCATATTACTATTACTTTGATTATGAAGAATTTGACGATTCAAACAATCGTCTGAATAATGAGACCGGCTATATCCCGGGCATTCAACTGAGTGCATCAAATGAAATTCTGCCATTTTTAGAGGCTAGAGTTAGTACAGACTATTCTAACAATGAAATTGATTATCAGGGCCATACCCAAGCAGGCACACCTCATACCACAGCAACCAAACAAACATTCAAAAACATCGCCATATCTATTCTGCACACTATTTCTTATCAAGATCTCAGTATTAAACCACTTATTGAATTTCAAAGAAGAAAATGGCTTAGAGCCATACAAGCCAAAGGCAATGTATCTTCATTAACAGAACATTATCGGTGGGATGAGTGGTCTTTTGGTTTAGAACTTTCTTACCCTCTTTGGCTGGGTAAAGTAAATCTGTCTACCAAAAAATTACTTACCCGAAATGGTGACCTAAGAATCGACATTTTAGACCCAAGCCCTGTTGTAGAATTAGGCAACGGTGATGGCGTTGCGATTGAACTAGCCTATGAATACCCTATCACATTACAGCAAAGTGTCTCATTGACAGTATTCTATAAGGAGTGGCACTTCAGTAAGGGAAAGCCAGAAACGATCAACACACCACGAGGCCTTATTTCAATTTATGAGCCACGTAGCACGTCGGAAACAAACGGGGTAAGTGTCACATATCAATACGCCATTTAATGATTGATGCCCTTACTTAACTTTTAATACTCATTTTATCTGCAAGCTAAATTCCGCAGTTGAATCATTCATGTTAAAATAGCCGCAAATCATACTTCGCATCCTTGCTAAGCAAAGACCATCAACAAAGCCAACTTTCATGTTAAGAATAAACGAGCTCAAACTTTCTCTTCATCACAGCAGTGATGAACTTCAATCAGCCATCATCAATAAACTCGCTATTAATCCTGACGAGCTATTAGACTTCACTATATTTAAACGAAGCTATGATGCTCGAAAAAAAGCCAATATTTTACTTATTTACCAGCTGGATATTGCTCTATCTAAAGATGTTGAAGAGCGAGTACTGCAAGCGTTTGAGAAAGATAACTTAATCAAGCCTAGTCCAAACACGCAATACAAATTTGTCGCGCAAGCTAACGAAGACTTCCCCAACAAAGATCAACAGCGCCCTATTATTATTGGTTTTGGTCCTTGCGGTATGCTCGCAGCATTGGTGTTGGCGCAAATGGGATTAAAACCTATCGTATTGGAACGAGGCCAAGAAGTGCGCCAGCGAACAAAAGATACCTGGGGTTTATGGCGAGAAGGTAAACTAAACACTGAGTCCAATGTGCAGTTCGGTGAAGGCGGTGCAGGGACTTTTTCAGATGGCAAACTATATAGCCAAGTGAAAGACAAGCGCCATTTAGGACGAAAAGTGCTAAATGAATTTGTTATTTCCGGGGCACCTGAAGAAATTCTATATATCAGTAAACCGCATATTGGCACATTCAAGTTGGTAACGATGGTTGAGAATATGCGTGCAGAGATCACCCGCTTAGGCGGTGAGGTTCGCTTCAATCAAAAGGTAGAAACCATACACAGAGAGACTGCTCAGGCAGGTGGAGCTGAAAATAGTGAGCAGGGTCAAATCACCGGTCTAACGCTAAAAAACGGAGAGGTCATTCAAAGCCGTCATGTTATCTTAGCTATTGGCCATAGTGCGCGAGACAGCTTCCAAATGCTGCTTGATCAAGGTGTTTACATTGAACCCAAACCATTTTCTATCGGCTTTCGAATTGAACACCCGCAATCTGTGATTGATGACGCTCGATTTGGCAAAGAAGCAGGTAACGAGATTCTTGGTTCAGCTGATTATAAGTTGGTGCATCACTGCAAAGACGGCAGAAGTGTTTATAGTTTTTGCATGTGCCCTGGCGGCACAGTAGTCGCAGCTTCGTCTGAAGAAGGCTGCGTGGTAACGAATGGCATGTCGCAATATTCTCGAAACGAACGCAATGCAAACGCAGCCATTGTGGTCGGTATAGAACCCGACATTGACTACCCTGAACATATCTTGGCAGGCATTGATTTACAAAGAACCTTGGAAAAAAGAGCCTACGAACTAGGTGGAAAAGACTACAGTGCACCCGCTCAGTTGGTAGGTGATTTTTTAAGAAATAAACCTTCAGAGGCCTTAGCGAGCGTTGACCCCTCATACAAACCCGGCATTCACTTAGGCGATTTATCAAAATCTTTACCTGACTTTGCCATACGAGCTATCCGTGAAGCGATCCCTGCCTTTGATAAAAAAATCAAAGGCTTTGCAATGAAAGATGCCATATTAACCGGCGTTGAAACACGCACCTCCTCACCTATTTGCATCAAACGCGGTAAAGACTTTCAAAACATCAATACCCTTGGTTTATACCCTGCAGGTGAAGGTGCTGGTTATGCTGGGGGAATATTATCTGCCGCCATCGACGGTATCAAAGTCGCTGAAGCACTTGCATTGGATATTCTGAATATTGAAGGCAGTTAAGGTAAAAGTAAGGGGCTTGGCCCCTTCTTAATTTTTTGCACTAAGTACCATATGCCAAATTTGATACACTTTCTGAGAGTACAAAAGACACATCACTCATGAGACAAATGCCATGATTTCTTCCTCAAACCTTCTTGGGTTTTGGGCAGACATAGGGTGGCCCACACCGGGGACAACCACTCTATTTGCTTTAGAAATTGTGCGTTCCAATAATTCTGCTTCGGCCAAATAATGGCTGTCATTTTCGCCAACTAGAATCAGCGTCGGACACTGAATGACGTTTAACTGATCAACCAAAGATTGACGGTCGATCGTCACGCGGAAGCAGCCTTTGAAACCATGTGGCGTTGCTATTGAACGAGCAAGTGCGACTTGCTCCTGAAACTCCCTTCTTTCCATAAGCCCTTCAAATAGCGCCCCTGAATAATAAAATTCATAAGTCGCATTAACTCCTTTGGTATCCAGTACTTTTTCAACCAAGCGTGCTCGATCTATGATTGGCTGAGGTAAGCGCGATGCCATTGCGGATACTAGAATAAGCCGCTCCACCCGATCAGGGTACTTAGTAGAAAACGAAAGCGCAGAGACAACCCCCATTGAAAAACCAAGAATACTCGCACGTTCAATACCAAGCTCATCCAATACTGCCTTCAAGTCTTCGCCGAATGTATCAACCGTATATAAACAATCCGGTCCTTCATTGAAGGGGGGGTGGTCTGAGTTCCCTGAACCACGTTGATCAAATGTAATAAGTGTGTGATTCTCAGAAAAGACATCTCGATGCGGGTCATACATTCTGTTATCACAAGCCATTGCATGACAACAAACGAATGCCGGCCCGTCCCCAGATCTCTGGTAGGCGATTCGAACACCAGTATTCGTTTTGGCAATTCCATGCTTAACGTTGACTTTGTACATAGACTACCCTATTTCCCCAACGCCCAGAAATGAGCCCGCACTGTCGCGACTTACGTTTTATTTATTTGTAGTTAGCTCTCAATACACCCAACACAGCGCGTTGCAGTTGGGTCGATTTCTAACCTTTGATTTTCAATTTCTTCATCACATACATAACAATACCCAAAATCATCACTTTTTATACGACGTAGTGCGCCTTCGATTTTCTCTAACTGCAATTCATAACGCCTAAGCGTCTCCTGTGCCATCGACTGCACTTGCATGGCATCCATACGAGAAAGTCGCCCAACGCTCGCCTGATCTAACTTAACCGGTTTTGTAGACTCAACTGATAGTTCTTTGACTCGCACAAGCTCTTCCTTCAATTGAAGCAAGCGCTTACGATAATGATCAGTATCTACACCATTCATACATTAAGGCCTAGGTCATCTGCAGTAATGGAAGTGAAGCGCTTTGGGTCAGGCCGCAGCTTTATTCAGCTTTATTTTCGTTTATAAAGTTCAACAGTTCTGCATTCGTTGGATACTTCTCAAGTAACTCAACAAGTTTTCTAGCACCCACTTCTGGCTTAAGATTAGTCAACCCTCTGCGTAGTACTCTTATACTTTCTAGGTCTTTGGAATTTAAAAGAAGTTCCTCACGACGGGTACTACTTTTAGCCACATCTAGTGCGGGGAAAATCCGCAGATTTGCAGCCTCTCGTGATAATACGATTTCCATATTACCGGTACCCTTGAACTCCTCAAATATCACCTGATCCATCTGGCTTCCTGTATCAACCAGTATGGTCGCTAGAATAGTCAGTGAGCCGCCATTCTCAATATTTCTAGCCGCGCCGAACATTTTCCGTGGAACTTCCATGGCTCTAGCATCAAGCCCACCCGACATGGTTCGACCGCTACCTTTAGTCCCTGCGTTATGTACACGTGAGAGCCTTGTGAGAGAATCAATAACGATCATGACATTTTGACCTTCGCCTGCTTCACGACGGGCGGTATTCAGAAGTTCATCAGCTACACGAACGTGTTGATCATAACTTTCGTCTGAAGATGAGGCGTGTACATCTGCCGACACACTGCGCTTAAAGTCAGTGACTTCTTCTGGTCGTTCATCTATGAGTAAGGCATACAGTTTTATCTCGGGGTAGGCCTCCCCCACCGCCTGACAAATATGTTTTAACATAGTGGTTTTACCGGAACCTGGCGGCGCCACGATCAAACCTCGCTGCCCCATTCCGATCGGCGATACCAAATCAAGCGCTCGCGTGGTGAGTTGCTTTGAGCCTAATTCTAGGCGAATACAGGGAGCAGGATGGATGGCTACGCCATTTAAAAAACGCTTTTGTGGGTCTAATTCCTTGTCCGCCTCATCTATTTGTTTGGCGTCTGTATTTTTTTTCACTTTCAAACTTAATGTTTTTCGCGTCATGGTATCGATTTATAGCTCTTGAGGATTAAGTGTTTTTCGCTGTTTTACAGTAAATGGTTAGGCCTATACCAGTATATTTATATTCGTAATTCAATTTCAACCATCACCAAGGCATGGTCAGAGCACTCGGCGTCTTCTTCATATTTCGGGTTGACTAGGTGCTTATCACTCACACGATAATTAGCCACACTGGCCAGGCTCTGATCATAATTGATGTTGAAATCTTTCGACAATAAAATGTAATCCAGCACATTGCCACGATTGGCAAAATAATGGGTTGGTTGTCGTGCTAAAGGTTTGATTTTATCTTGTAAGGAAAATGCATCATACATGGAAACTCGTTGAATGGCTCTTTGCTGGTTAAAAGCCAAGTTTGAAATGTATTTATTATCAAGCTTATCCATATTAGCCCCACCCAATAAAGGCTGTATCGCATGTGACGCAATGGTGTCATTCAAATCGCCCATCAAAATAACAGGTCTTTGTCGTTTACACATTTGCTGCAGGATATCCTGATAAATTAACGCGGCTTCTGTCCCTCTATGAATCGTTGATGCCCAACGACCATGCACTTGTGCCAGCATGCTTTCACTAATATCGACTAGCGTATCTTCTGCTTCATTTAACGCGGATTCTAATTGTGAACGCTGTGATTTTAGATGAACAACATAAACGAGTACGCTACCAATACCATCAATATCTATTTCAGCCCTCAAGGGTGCGCGACTGAACTTAAAGTCGGGCTGTAGATTTAAGTCTTTGAGCACTGATGCTGTCACACCCACCGCTTCAAGAGAGACTATGGGAAACTTAGAAGCAAGTGCGACTACAGGCTTATCATAAATGTAATCCGCTCTTACACCTGGTTCTGGTACTGTCGCAAAATAAGGCAGATTTTGATTACTCGCTAATGCTTGCAACACTTTCGGGCTGAACACTTCTTGAAAGCCGATAATATCTGGCTGAAGCGCAGACAGCTGTTTATTTATCCAAGCTTCTTTCTTTTGCCACTGATCCTTTGAGTAAATATTGTCAGATTCGTAAAACGCATTAGGCGGCATAATGTAATTGAAAAGGTTTAATGTACATACCGTAAAATGTGTTCGATTATTATTCAGATTAGTAATGTATTTTCTCAATATTGGTTTTCAAATAAAATGTCTAACCAGAGAAAAAAACGTCTGAGGTCGGACCCAAAATTACTCTCTATGCTTATGTATTCTTTACTTTTTCTTCTCGTAAACGGGTACGATATTTGGAACGTGCCAAAGCTTGCATATCCTCTACAGTGTCGGTTTCATCAACGATTTCACGTCCGAGCAGGGTCTCTATGGCGTCCTCAAGCGTAACAACACCTGCAGTTTGGCCAAATTCGTCTTCGACCAAAAATAAGTGCGCTTTTTGTTTGATAAAGAGGTCTAGCAGCTTTTGAACTGGCAGCTTCTCTGAAACTCTAATAACCGGTTGCGTGCATTCAATTATAGACCGATCACCCAGCC
>ENA-OSET01000978-OSET01000978.1-sediment-metagenome-genome-assembly--contig:-NODE-978-length-30898-cov-6.520522_pt1 | contig 30898 bp, 26 predicted proteins | sample MGYA00237882_ERZ534229 | MGnify/ENA primary metagenome ERZ534229 (study PRJEB26408, sample SAMN06266212) | sediment metagenome | isolation source: Hudson Canyon methane seep mesocosm | place: USA:Hudson... | reverse complement strand
CGCCAATGCTGGATGAGATTGCCGCGCTAACGCTCGCAATGACTGAGCTTGTTAGTTTATGGATAGGCACTAATTAGGCCGCAGCGGTTATTTTTATCACATGGGCGCTGGCGACAGCGAAGCCACGCTGAAACTCCAGCACCAAGCTGTCATCTTGCTCGGATAGCGGGTGCAGCTCCACGGGACTACCATCCATTAACAGTTGACCTTTACCTCGTAGGCTCAACGCTGGCACATGAACCGTATTCGATGTCGGTGTACCGAGTAAGATAATATACAGATCCCCCTTTTTTTGCGTAAACCGAATCTCTATCCCTTCACTCGTTTCCGTCGCCGCTTGTCGCCAGGGTCGCGTACCGAAAATGGCTTCACCGTTGATTGCCAGCCATTGGCCAAAGCCTTGTAACCGTGCTAATTGTGGCTGGGGAATTTGACCATTGGCCATGGGTCCAACGTTTAGCAATAAGTTACCGTTTTTTGCAACACCATCGATAAAACCATGTAAAAGATCGTTAAAGCTGGCGTAGTCTTCTTCCCTATCATTGCGGTTGAAACCAAACGAATGGCTCATGCCCCGTGTCGCTTCCCATTTCTTTATTCTAATATCGTCAAAACGAGCGTATTCCGGGGTGCGAAAATCACTGTGTGGAATTTCTTCGGGAATAATGCCGTCTACCGTTTCCGGATGCTTGCGGATGTAGCGTTTGGCGAACATGTCGAGTAATTTTCCGCCGAGCTTGGTCGCAATGACTTTACTACCCAAGGAATAGTGTTTCCAACGGTCGTTTACGACACCGTCGCTTTGTTTATTATAATACTCAGCAAATAATTCGAATAAAGCCGCTTTATTCGTCGGCCAGGAAATATCATTCCATAACACACTGGGTTGATAGCGCTCTATGAGCTCACGAACTTGGGCTAATGCGTATTGCGGATAATCCCCCTGCGGCACAGACCCCACAAAATCAGCAAAGGTTTTCAGTGGTGTGCGATTAAACGTCCAATCAATACCACCTGAATAATACACGCCAAAACGTAATCCCTCGGCCCGTACCGCCGCTGCAAGTTCACCCACAATATCCCGTTCGCTGGACCAGTTTTTTTGCTTCGGGTTATTCACTTGACTCGGCCACAAGCAAAAACCATCGTGATGCTTGGTTACCAGAACGACATATTTTGCACCCGATTCTTTGAAACATTTGGCCCACTGAACCGGATCCCATAAATCCAGCTGTGCAACATATTGTTGCTTGAGATCCTCGTAGCTTAGATCACCATAGGTTTGCTGATGAAATTCGGCAGAAGGAGTGCCCGCTACTTTGATCGCGTTGGCATACCATTCGGTGTAAGGCGTCACAGCCACGGCTCGGTCGTATTCGTTCTTGAATACGTCGCTAATTTTGCCCACGTTAGGCGCAAAAGCGGGCACCGCAAAGATCCCCCAGTGGACAAATATGCCAAATTTCGCCTCATCGTACCAACTAGGTAGCGGGCGGGAGGAAAGAGACTCTAGCGTTCCTTGGTAGGTATCTGTCATCATGCACTCTGGGTTCGCGAACAAAGAAGCCAAAGATGCCGTGCCTGATAACGTTAGTCAAGCCCGAGGAGGTTACCGTCAAGTTAAGATTTATTCTTATCATTCAGCCTGTGTTTTCCGCTGTTGGCCAAGCTGGATAATCCGAAAGTTGGTTTAATTGATAAATCGAAAGCTAAAAATAAAGCGCAGCTGTTCTGCGATGTTTTAACTGCCCTACATGTAGTCAAGAATATTAATGAAATTGACGTTCTAATTCTTGACTACACCTTTCTCTGATAACTGAAGTATTGCGGCTTTTGTCATTGCAGCTTTTGTCATGGGTGCGGTAGTTACCGATGATCTTAAGCATCCCAATTACTCACACATCTGTTGTTGCTCGCCAGCGGGCTATGAAATCAAAACCTTACTTTCGCCTTTTTAATGCAGTCACCTCAATTTCTATCAGTGCGTCTTCAACCGCGAGCTGGGTGATTACGGTTGTGTTCGCAGGCTTGATATGTCCGAGCTGCTGTCGGAGCTTAGCTGACATGACAGCAAGATATTTCCTATCGACAATGAAACACCGAACACGGACTAGGTCTTCAAATTCGGCATTCGCTTTTTCCAGTGCAGCACCGATATTAATGAATATCTGATCCATTTGTTGACCAAACCCTGCAGCGATTAAGTTATCTTCTGGATTTAGACCCACCGTGCCAGATACAAATACCCAGTCGCCATCGACAACAACACGAGAATACCCCGCAAGCTCTTCCCACTTTGAACCGGAGGACAAATGAACTCGCTCTTTTCCATTCGATTCCGATGCCTGTATTGCATGGGATAGAGTTAAAAAAAGCAGAGCAGTAAGTATCAAAAAGCTTAACGGTTTCATGTCTTTATTCTCCAGATTAGATGTTAAGTCGATTGTTCTTTGTGATGAGTTCTTAGTGACGAATCTACGATAACCACCCAGTATCAAATTAACTTTTCTTGATAGCGGAAGCTGTTTCCCTCCTACGCCTACAACACCAATGCATTTTCCCATGATGCAAAAGGAATATCATCTGAAATATCGATACGTTCAGCTGAGACCAAGTGCTGCCACAAACGGGAAAATATGTCGACAGCCGCGTGGAAACAGGCGCGTGGAAACAGCCGCGTGGAAACAGGTCTGTGAAAAAACGGCTTGGAGATAAGGGAATAGACGGTTAGAAATCACTGCGCTAGCTCTACAGATTTAGACACCGACACGTCGGACCGTCGACACGTCGAACCGCCGGACCGCCGAGACGTCGGGTCGTGCTTTCCCTGCTGTCAGATTCGGCAGTATAACTTCCCGATTTCTAATTACTACTTGTCCCCTAAATACGACCTGTTGGTATTAGCCTAACGCATCTATGTAGAGGCTTTTAGATTGTTAGCGATAGCTTTGACTCCATGGGATTTCTAGCGCCGATTTTGATAAGCATCACTATAGCGAATGATTTTAGCCGTCGAGAGTTTGTCGCCACTGTCAAATTCAGACCATCGCAAACTCACTTCGATCATCGCTTGACCTATCTGTTCTGCCCTAATCGCAGCGCCAACTGGCGCAAAAAACCAATAGAGAATTTCTTGTCCCAGATGAGACTGCTCTTTAGTTGACCCGATGAAATCAGGCCTGTAAGCAATAACACGCATCTTTGAATCTTCCGCAAAAGCGAACAGTGATTGTTCCGCCCGTATTTTTTCACGGACCCACATCGTCGTAGACTTTTCCGAGATATCACTTGAGCTGATGAAGTGAAAGGAAATATCCCGCACTTGGCTGACGTTGGACCACGCTGCGACAAACTGCATTGGGAAGTCGACGTGAATCAATCCGTATTTTTTTTCGTCGGCACCAACAGAACTGATGCCAATCGCCCAATAGACAGCCTCGACCTCAACAAATTGTTTAATTATATCCTCGTAATCGAGGTAGTTCTTATGCACTGTCAACTGCACCTTGCCAGACTTGACTCCCTCTTCCATTCGAGGCGTGATTCGCCGAGTAATAACATGGATTTTTTCGATGTCTGCACTGGCTAAGGCGGCTTTCAGTATTCCGTCGCCTGCCGTTCCACTCGCACCAAAGATCGCAACAGTTGTAGGTTCAACAAGAACGCCATTGAGTGGCACAACCGACCTGTCGTCCCGCAAAACCATAATAACGCCCACTATATAAAACAATACGAACAATACGATCGGCGCAAGTAACACAGTTTTGAGTCGTGGTAGATTCATGGATTTCATTTCATGTAATTTTCAGAAGAGTTTATCGGTACAACGGCAGCCGCAAATCCGTTTTCGGCACCGTGACTCGACACACCCCCATCTGGATGTGCGGCAGAATACCCGATGCTGATTTTAGTTTGCCCTTGTACCGACGCTATTGCTTTGGTGCTGACACTAGTCTCTTATACTGCTTTTCTTATACTGCTTTACTTATACTTTTTACTTATATTGTTTTACTTGTAATATGCCGCTTAGGCTTTGCGTTTTTTCCAATAAACTGTTTCCTCGGAGTTTAACCATACATGACTTCCTCCGGCTGGAAAGCGGGTAGCGTTTATTGTATCGCTGCTGCCGTCACAAATGAGTTTTTCTTCCTGGGCTGTCAGCGTCGACCAGTGGCTCAAGGCCTCTTCTATTGTGGGGTTTGGTTTTTTATTTGCTGTGAACCCAGGGGCGACTTCTTCAAGGGCGTCTTCATATTCCTGGAAGGGGCGATATCCTGGTACAGTCTTCTCGCCTGCTGGGCCCTTAAAAATAAATGTGGGCAGATTGTAGCGCTCGTGACCTTCGGAGGTCATCATTCCACCTTGAAGATGATCTAGATCTTGTTCAGCCAATGACCTGACGTAGTCGTTAGGTGCTCTGGTTTCCTGCCAGTCGGCAAGGTAGGCGCTCTGAACAGCCTCGGTATTCGCATCCTGTAATAATTTTTCTATGTCTAAGTCATCTAGCCCCGCAAGAGCAAGTGCTGCTTGGTCTAAGGCATCTACCGGTGTGCCATACAGAAAAACGGATTCACGAAACCGCCTCAATACTTTTTCGGCTATTTCTGACCCCTGCAGTTCGGCGGCCTTTACAAGCAGGCAAGGTGGATCGGTGGTCACGGCCATATAGCTGAGATTATCGGGGTAAGGCATTCCGGTAATACCAGTGACCCGTTTCCATACTTTCAGATAAGATTGTCCTGCCTTATAAGCATCCCAGGGCTGAAAGGCTGCGACGCTTGAATTGTCTTTGCAGAGTCCAGCCATGACTGTTCGCCAGTTTAGCAACTTGCCATAACGCCATTGTAGCAAGCGTTTATAGGGTTCAGTGCCCCAGGCGATTGAACACAGTGGATCTGTAAATTCGGTAACTTCGACAGGCATTTCGGACATTGTTGTGATCCCTTTTTTATGCAAAGATGATATCGAGCCGTTACTCAGCTTTCAAGCAGAAAAGAGGCCACATCGCATATTTATCGAACCGGTTCGTTTTCAGGTAATTGGCCAAGGCGGATCGTTAGAAATTATCTTAATACATCGTCAACGGCTCACTCCAACCCGTCCAATACACGGGAACAAAACTTGATCTTGCCTCCCATCACATTGTGTGTCATTTTTTTCTGTCAACTGCGGCGCATCGCCAAAATGATCGAGCACTGCGAAGCCAGTAACTGCGATGGATTTTCCACCAAAGGAATCCAGTTAGGCCCTACAGACTGCTCGGCGCCGTTGTAATCGGTATTCATGCCGCAGACCACAATTCAACCAAGATCGTTCACCGGCTCAAAGACATGACGCTGAATGGTTCCATCGGTATTATCGAAATCGATATCAACGCCCTTCGGCGCTAGCTCAATGAGTCGAGCAGGAATGTCATCGTTGTAATTGATCGCACCATCGAATCCTCGCTGCTCGCAAATCCAATCACATTTCCCTGATCACCCGAAACGCCAATGACATTAAACCCACCAGCTTCGCTAGTTACCGAAGTACAGCACTCCAAGCGAATTTTGGCCTTCGAAGAGCTATCGACATTATTCCTATTCTTTTAAAGTAGTTAAATAGGTTGAAATACGCTACTTTATTGTCATAAAGGCGACAACTCCGACAGTCGCCAAATAGGACCCTCATGGATCAATTAAGAGCATTGCGCTATTTCAGCAAAGTCGCCGAAACTGGCAGTTTTTCCCGAGCTGCTGAAGCCTTTTCTGTACCCCCGTCTTCACTCTCGAGACGCGTCGCTGCCCTGGAAGACAGCCTTGGTGCCACCTTGCTCAAGCGCAGCACCAGAGCCGTGCAGCTAACGGAAATTGGACAGATCTATTTTCAGCAAGTAAAAGACATACTCTATCAATTGGAACAAAGTGATGAAGCCGTACGAAGCTACCAAGCAAAACCCATGGGTCAATTACGCATAAGTGCCATGACCGGTTTTGGAGAACGATTGGTGTTGCCACTACTGGATGAGTTTAAAGCGTTATATCCAGATATTACCCTCGATCTTAGCCTCAGTGATGCGGTGTCCAATCTTGGGCGGGACGAGGTCGACATTGCCATTCGAGGAGGTTATGCACCAAACGAGCGGGTGCAAGCTGTCCGGCTAATGGACAATGAATTTATTCCCGTGGCGTCCGATGCCTACCTGAAAGAGATGGGCACGCCAGAAAATGTTCTCGAATTGAAGCGGCATCGGGGTTTGTTTTATCGTACTCCAACGGGACCATCGCCCTGGCTGTGTGAAATTGATGGTGAATGGCACGACGTCGCGGGCATACCTGTAGCTGTATCGAACCACGGCAAATGGCTTGCGAAGCTAGCACTCGAGGGGCGAGGAATAATGATGGCGCCTCGCTGGTCATTGGCGGAATATTTAGATAGTGGACAATTGCAAGAATTGTTCTTCAATACAAGCCTTCGCGTTTCTCAAAATGCCGAAATGGCCATTCACCTGTTATACCAAAAACAGCAATATGCGGTGCCTAAAATTAAGGCGGCGGTAGATTTTTTGGTTGAGCGATTACGGGAGGCATAGATAAACGAAAAGCAGTCTTGAAGAACGAACGCCAGGAGACTCCAACCAGCGTAGCCAAAAGGCATCCTACCAACGAACCCTTCAAAGGTTGTTGTCAATTTGAGAAAATTTACGATTAGAAATTACAAAAATACATGAGTTCTGAGTTCCAGGTTCCGGCACCTGAATAACCACAGCGTAGGCCTCTGATTTCACATCCAAATGGTCGTAGCGCCGCAGCACCAGAATTTTCATGATGACCAGCGGATCCTCTGCATTGACAGCGTTTATCGCCAATTCAACACTTCTTCTGTTTGTATCAACGTCAAACCTTGTAACGTCAAATTCTTCAAGTACGTCTATTTTGCCAACGCAACGGCTCGCGTCGGACGGTGCCGCCAAAAATAGACGAGAGCGATAACAAATGTAATGCCTTCTGCAATGGGCAGAGCGATCACGAAGCGGTTATCATTGAAAAAAAAGTACAGTGCAATTAGTAACCCCGCCGGTAATACAAGGCTTCGACAAACTGCCACCACAGCAGACTGAAATGCCAGATGAATGGCAGTTAAGTAACCGGATATCAGCATATTTATGCCCACAAAAAGAAATACCGGCCATGTATAATCAACAAAACTAGACGCGAGCCCAATGGTTGCGGCACTGCCTTCGTCGCTTAAGAATAGTGAAATTAAAGTTTCGCTAAAACTCAGAAGCATAAAGATCACTAACAGGCTTACTACGCCAATACTGAGACCGGCTAACATCAAGAAATGACGAATGCGCTGAGTGTTCTTTGCACCAAAGTTTTGGCTGATCATGACCTGGCTCGTATCACCAACTGAAAAGAAAATCATGAAGCCGATCATCATTAAGTAATTTACCACTGTAATTGCGGCAACGCCTTCGACACCGGCTCGCTGAATGAGCATCCAATTAAAGATGAACGTAATAACACCAGCGGATATTTCATTGATGAATTCAGAAAGTCCATTGTATGCAGCTTTGAAAACCTCACTCCAGTTGCGTTGCTTCAGTTTGTAGTGGAGCTTTCTTTTTTTACTAAAAAAGTAAAGCAGTAAAACCAAAAACGGAATTATCTGCGAAATACCCGTGGCCCAAGCTGCCCCAGCGAGCTCCCATTTGAAAACGAAAATGAACAGATAGTCCAACGCAATATTAATGATGGCGCCGACAACGAGCGCCGTAGCCGTAAGGCTTGGGAATCCATCTAAGCGAATAAAAAAATACAAAACGATGGTGCCAAGCTGTGCTAATAGAAATGGCATGAGGATTCGGTAGTATTCACTCATCAATGGAAATAGAGATTCATCGGCACCTAGGCCACGAAAAAGATGCGACTCAAACACTAAGCCCATGACAATAACCGCCGTACCATAGACTAATACAGAGCTGAGCGTTTTGCTGAAGATAGCCGATGCCGCACTAGTATCTTTTTCACCAAGATACTTACCGGCCCGCACGGAACCGCCGATGGACAGCATTAACCCCACCCCAAAAAGAATCGACATAATGGGTATTAGCAGATTTACGGCTGCAAGAGCACGAATTCCAACAAAATTACCAATGAAGATCCCATCAACGAGAGAGGCTGACATCATCGCTAACATGCCGACCATGGAGGGGATCAAATAGCGAAAAAAGGTTCCAATAATTGGGCCATCGAGTGCATGTGAATCTTGGTCTGGTGAAGCAGTTGTCATTGAGCACTCTCATGTTCGTCAAAACTTATTTGGTGATCATGCGTGCTGATTGCAAGCATGCTAGCGCTTTAAGTAACATGCCAGCACCTTAAGTAAATAGTAGCTTGAGATAGGCTAATGCGAAACAGATTAATGACTAAATTGTCGGGTACTTGATGATTTATTCTAATTTAAGTTCTAAGCTGACTTTTAATGTTACCCCGATTGTAGCTTGTTTATTTTCTCACTCCCGCCATAGTCGCTTTTACTGCTCAAGGTTTGTCGTTTTTTAACGTGACCGATAAGTTTATAGAAAGGAATAAATACGTCAGCTCCTACCAGCGCACCCAATAACCAGCTAACGACACTTGTTTTTCCCAGCGAGAGCTGTCGGTTAACTATACATCCATCGGCGTGGTCATCGAATGAATCGAGTCAACATATCAATACCGCGGTCACCGTTTCACTCACTAAAGTCGATTAGAATTTTACCCTGCTTCCCGGGTTTCAATTGGCGTTGAAATGCTTCATTCGCCTGGGCAAGCGGGTAGATGCTATCGATCACCGCACCAAAAGCACCCGCCTCCATAAGGCCAAGCAACCGTGACATGCGCTTGGCGTCCGTATCAGCTTCCATCAGGTATCCCCATTTTCTCCGCGAGAACAGGCTGCTAACAAAACCTAATACATCCAAGTGCGGCATGGTAGTGATATAGGTACCCTGCTGCTTGAGGTAGTTGGTACAGGCTGAAAAACTGAGAGACGGAGCTGTGTCAAACACAACATCGAACTGGTTCGCCGATGGCGGTAGCTCGTTTCGATCGTAGGCACAAGCTGTAGTAACACCTTGCTGGAGCAGAAAATCCGTCTGGGAGGAGTGGCAAACACCACAAACCTGCGCGCCGAGATGAGAGGCGAGTTGAACCGCGGTGATTCCCACACTGCCAGTCGCGCCGGTGATCAGAACCTGCTGTTCCGCTTTGACATCGGCTATTCGTTCCAGCGCCGCAATGGATGTAAGCGCGCCGCCAATGAGGGAAGCGGCGCCTTGCAGGGTCATGTTCTCAGGGATACGAGCAAGTTTATTCTCCGGTATGGCGACATAATCAGCATGAAAAAAGGGGCCACGAATTATATTTGTGTAGCCAACCACCCGGTCGCCTCGCTTCACCGTTTTACCATCGCTTTCCACGGTACCGGCCATTTCTATCCCAGATACGACCGCTTCCTTCTTTAGCGACCTGGCCAGGGCTCCGTTGCGCTTTCCCCGGGATGTCTCCAGATCAAAGTTGCTCAAACCGGCATACGATACCCGCACCAGAACAACGCCGTCAGTGACTTGCGGAACTGGCAGTTCAACCTGCCTCAAAGCCGGAAGGTCGGACCTGTTGGTAGGTATCTCGTAGGTGAGTGCCCTCATGAGCGTTCCTCCATAATCGTAGCCAATTCGGGAAGCTGCCGTTTATCAAGGCGTGGCTGCAACTCAACATTGTCAATCTCTTGTCGCGATTGGAAGCGTTTACTCATGGCCGTTCTCCAGCGGAAATTGCAGATAGACCATACCGGCGATGACTCGGCGAACATCACCGGGATTGGGACTGCCTTTCTCATCCAGCGAAACGCCCGCGTGCGCCGCATCTCTTGGCACGGCTCGCAAAAACGCCTCAAGCTGTGCCTCCATCAACGGGTGATCTAAAGATTCAATCATGGGTGTGCTTTTCCACCGCTGACCTTGAATTGTCACCTGCACCTGTTGGCCCGACGTCAGGTTTCTCCACCAACCGAAAGACCGAGACGTAAAGCAGTGGGCCGTGCCGCCGTTCACGTAATAGCTTATCGGGGTCGACAGCGCGCGCCCTGATTTACGTCCGGTGAATTCCAGTAACAAGGTATTTTGACTCATCAAACGATGCAATGGGGACCGTAGCAGCCAGCGGACAGGTGGATTGATGAAGCGGTATAGAGTATTGGCCATTACAGTTCTATCCCCATGCGGTACTCCGGGGGTACGCCAAACGCTGCCGGTTTTGGCGCGCGTGTTTCCGCCAGTAATTCGAAGCCGACAGCGCGATAGAATTCAACGGCTGGATTGCCTGACAAGACATCCAACTGGAGTTTAGAGAAACCCTGTTCGCGCGCTGAGTTGATTGCGCTGTCCATTAGTCGATACCCCACCCGCTTACCACGATATTCTGGTTTCACCGAGATAGCGTGAATGTAATAAGTATCTGCGTGAATGACGGGGTTAAGCCAACTGGCGTGTTGCGACCGCTGCAGTACGCCTTCGATGTCGGCGGCATTTATCTGCTTACCAGTCACCAGCCCTTTCCAGACTGCGCCCAGAGCAGCCTGCCGGACTCTGAAGTCCACGCCCGGCATACCCATTTTTATGCCCAATAACTGTCCATCCTCAACTACCAGTGTGGTGGTGTCGGCGGCGAACAAGGTTCCATCTCGACGCCAGGAACCGAGCACAATGGCGTCAAACATTTTTCTGTCGGCAAAGTGATAGCTATAGGAAGCCGCCCCAGTTGCCCAGACAAGGTCTGGAATATCGTTGGCGAAAGTGTCTTGAAGTTCTTTGCTGGTATCTACAAGTTGCATGATGATCCTTTGAAGTTCGTCGCGATGTAGCGTATTATTAGGTCATCAACCTAATAAGTCAACGACCTAAAATGAAAAAAGCAGATCAACCTGTAACAAGCAAAGGATCATCCACGCGCGATCGCATTGTCGAGGCCGCGCGAAAACAGCTGGTTGAAAAAGGCTACGAGCAGTTTGTGATGCGTGAACTGGCAACTCTACTGGGCATTAAACTCGGTAATTTGCAGTACTACTTCAAGACCCGGGAAGAACTCATCCTGCACGTAATCGAGGTAGAAGCAGCCCGTGACGTGCAGACAATTCAGGCGCACCAGCAACGGTGGGACACGCCCGAAGAGGTATTCCGGGCTATCGTTCAGAATCTCGTCGCGCGCTGGCGTGGTGACAGCGGTTTACTGTTCTCTACACTGGGCACACTGGCACTGCACAACAAGACGTATAAGCAATTATATCTCACGGTCTATGGGGATTTTTACCAGGCGCTGGAGGGCCCGCTGCGAGAGTTAAACCCGAAGATATCCGATGAAGAAGCCGCACTGCGTGTGCGCCTTATCACCGCACTGATCGACGGCTCACCCATGCAAACAGGAGTAGGCAGCGTTCGGGACTTTTTGAATCGGGTACAGGCTCAAGCGTTGATGATTGCGCTGGCATAATTATCCTAAAAACACGGTTGTTGTATCGGATAGGCTAGTCGCATCCACTCCATGGCTGACCACTGCCAGCGTATAACGGTAGGCATTTCGCTGTGAGATGGGCGCAGCGGTTTGAACCCACATTTAATCTTGGTCTCACGGTTTCGCATTTAGATACTGACCTTGATTTTGGGTTGCCTCTGAGAGCTAAGCAGATATGTTTTACACCCCGTCTATCGTAGAGCAAGAGGATGAATTAAAGAGGAAAACTCAAAGTAAGACGTAAACTACGTCCAGCATGATGAGGAAAACTGGACACGTTGGTACGATTAAAACTGGGGAAATAGATGTCTTCATCTAATGCATTGTCAATATACAAAGCAGCACTCATTGGCCGAGTAAATACATCTCCCCAGCGCTTGTGCAAATGGACAACCGCATTCAGCGTCAGTAAGTTATAGGCATCCGCATCCCTGTTAACCGCCGACGGCGCAGCGTGAAAGTCATCGACTTGGCTCGGTTCAGAAAAATAGCTATTAAACACAGACAAACTTAGCCCAGTAACGCCGGTATAAACTGCGCCCACCTTTACCATTATATTCGGATTGTACGTGCTATCTTTCACTCCATTATCATTTTCATTTTCTTGATAACTGGTATTAGCGATTAATTTCAGGGAATCAGAAAATTGCCAATCAGCCTCCAATTCTATACCTGAGTATTCTATCTCGCCCTCATTAACGAAAGTCGGCACTGAGTTAATGACTTCGCGCTGATGCAAGTCCTCGTGCTTGCTGTGATAAGCCGTCGCCGACATGTTAAGATTCTCAAAACGATAACTAATTTGTGCATCAAAGGTTTCAATGGTTTCCGGTCGCAGATCGGGATTGCCTTGTAACGTAGGAGAGTTCAAAAACATATCGGTAGCAAAAGGTGAGCGAAAGGCCTCACCATACAACAGTTTTATCGTAAACTTGCTATCTAACTGATGCACATAGGTTAACCGGGGAGACCAGCCTCTGTCAGTATTCTTAGCTTTATTCAGCTGCCCACCCAGCACCAAACGATTCGCTTCGTCGATATCCCAAACGCCCTGTGCATACAAACCCAAGAGATAGGTGTCAAAATCCGTACTGCTACCGATCGTACCCTCCAAATCCTCTCTCGTTACCCCCATTAAAATATTTAGCTGGTCACTGACATTGCCTCTAATATCAATACCCAACATTACATCCTGACTATCAGTGCTCGTCGCTCGCGAATTTGTAATATCGAAACTAACTTCATGGTCGTTCACTGTAGCACTAACATCCACGCTCCACTTGGCGTTGATTTTGTGTTCATAAGTGACATTGATGTGCTGCCTTTTAATCTCTAGAACGGACGCGGGGAACTGAAACACACTTTTAACATTACCCTGATCAGACTCAGACAATATAATGCTATAGCTCAGGTTTTTGTAAATCCCACTGGATACAAGCTGTAAGGCTTCTTTATCCATGGGATAAGTTCCGGCACTACCAAACGCGCCGTTCACATCATCGAATTCATCACCGTCATCTTTTATGCTGTTTATAGCCACCGACCCATGAAAATTTTCTGACTGAGTGGACAGCATTAAAGTGCCTTCCAAGGTACCAAAACTGCCAACAGATACATCGGCTAAATTACGATCTTGTTCGCCGTCAAAAGTAATGATATTAAGGGCGCCAGAAAAGGCATTGGTACCGTAAATAGCCGAACCTGGGCCACGAATAATCTCTATCTTTTTAATCATTGCTACTGGGAATAGATTATAGATATCCGTATTAATACCGCCCTGATTTGCATCCCGTAATACGTTGCCATTTAGCAGCAACAACACTTTATTATCGGTATGAGTTTGCGTTACACCTCGTATTGAAAGACGATTGTGTGGGTAAAGGTTGGACCCAACGATATGCATATTAACCAGGCGATCGAGAACATCACGAAGGTTCCTAGCTCCTAGCTGTTCTATTTCCTTGAAATTGACAACATTAACTATACCGGGGGCTAATGTAGTACTTTCCTGCGTTTTGGAAGTAATTGAGACTTCCATCAGCTCCTGCAGAGACAGCGAGTATACATCAGTCTCAGCAATAGCTGGAGACAAGCTTAACGTGCACACAGCTGCCAACACTACTCTCAATCGAACCATTATCGCTCGCTTCCTTATAAGCCAATCTATTCTGGGGCACACTCGTTAGCGGGTATCTCTGTGGAAATTGCCGTACAGCACGACCAAAGCGAAAAGACTTGTCGACATCGTCTTATTTATTGTAGACGGCTTATAGGCGTTTTCCACCGCTCACTTTTAGAATTCAATCACTGTGGTTAGCAGGTCGGTGCGATTGTGAATGTCCTTAGAACCCCCCTCAGTCCACTTTCCCGACTGATTCTTACTCCACTATTTCTTCCATATAAGTGGCAGCACAAGCGTGGTGATAAACATACAATTCCCACAAGTTCTTAAGGAAAATTTGGCATCGACAACAATCAAAATTCTATCGAAGCGTTTGAGCGGTATTTGTGTGTCTGTTTCCGAGATTACTTATTTGTTGCGATTTTGTTAAGAACTCCCGAAGAACGCAACTGACAACATACAGTTCGGCCACGGCTCGGCCTTGACTTTCGGCAACCCCTCTCTTTCCCATAATCCTTAGTTTGGTATTGTCAACTCAAGCTGATTACGAGAAATAGTCTATTCGTTAGATAACTGCGCCATTATTTGTGGGGCCGCTTGAAATAGACAGGAATAGTGTGACATGCCTTCGAGCTTCTCCAATTTTACAGCTCCGGGTATATCGGATTGCAGTTGCGATGCCATAGCGAGTGGTGACCAGTTATCGCTGGTGCCGTGCCAGTTTGTGGTTTTCGCTAAACACCAAGCTAGATCACCTTCCCATTGCACATAAGATTCTATATCCCTCATATAACCCGATGACTCACTCCCAAAACAGTTTTTTAGAATGGGGAAAATAAATGCTTGAAATTCCTCTTTTCGACTCAGGTCTGAGTCCCCGCCTTGAGCACTGGCAAAGAGAATTTTATACAAAGTCTTAGGTGCCAAAAATGCCAAAATCTTCTGATACTGAGTTAATAGGTAAAAAATGAATGAATGGCGATCAGCCAACTTAAACACAAACGCACCAGCCATCTCCGCCATATAATCGCCGCCGTTAAGCGGTGCTGCCGCGGAAACCAGATGAATGTTTTTGACTCTCGCCCCCAACCTGGCACTGACTTCTAGCGCTACAAAGGCACCCATTGAAAAACCAATGATATCAACAGTTTCCTTATCCCCAAGTATTTCGCTCACGTCTAAGGCCATCTGCTCATAATAACGCTCTCGATCATCTCCATAGTCGAATGTAAACCGATCGAAACAAATGACTCTTACTCCATGCGTTTTTGCTGGAAGGTCGAATACAGCGCATTCGCTAGCAGACCCTGGAGCTCCGTGAAAATAGACCACTAGTCTTCCTTCACTTGACCCGAAAGTAGAATGTTTCATGAGAATCACCTAAATCATTTCTTTAAAATTTGAAAACGGTATTCGAGGCTATGTTGGCCAAGCAGAAGAAAATTTCCCCCCCGCTGAGTTATACTAATTGCACACTGTTACACTTGTCACTGACATATTGCTATTCATACACATTAGTGACAACTCACTGGGGTTTGTAACTCGGATATGAAAAAGAAAAGCGCGCCTAAGCATACGAAATATTTGAAGTCTTGCATTCAAGAGAGTCTTCTCATGTTGCTGAAAGATAAATCTATTAGTCAGATATCCATTACCCACATCGCAAATCATGCGGGCGTTTCTCGCATGTCGATTTATAGATATTATGAGGATAAGGAAGATATCATTCGAAAGCATATTGAAGAGAATTTCGAAAACTATCTCAAAACCGTGCAGAGACACGAACTAGACGCCATCTCGTCTGCACCATTCTTTTTTGATTATTTCAGAAAGAATGGTGACACAGTTAAACTCCTTATTGAGAAAAATCTATTTCATCTCATTTCGGAGAACTTTGCACACTATGTCGAGCGATTTGAGTTCCTAGCTAGAAAAAGGACAAGCTTGCCAGAAAGTCATCAAAGATACAGCTATGGATATACCGCGTCGGGTTTGCTTAGCGTTGTAAAGATATGGATCGAGAGCGGAATGAAAGAATCGAATGAACAAATGTCTGACATATTGAAGATCGTTAAACTCGAGCAAGCTAATTTTTAGTCGCTTTTGTCATCGAATTCCTTGTATTCAGTCAGCCAACAATAGATCGAAGCCTTAAGGAACTAGACAACGTGGGCAGCGCTACCCATTGGGTAAATCGGTAGCGCCGCAGTCACTCTTTCACCAAAGACGATTGACCAAAGACGATTGACCAAAGGCAAATGATCTAAGACATTCGCTTTCGGAAGTCGACTACGCTTCTATTGAAAAGCTAAGGCCTGCATTCGCTTCAAGCCGCTTGATCAATTCGGGCCCCATGGACGAGGCTGTTGTCCAACACCCACCACTGGTGCGATCTTTGGATATATCGAGGGCTAAACAGATTGCACTTTCGGCCAGCATTTTACTGGTCGATCCGTAGCCTGGGTCCATATCTCCTTTGACGCAAGCTTGTAATTTTGCGCCAGCATCGTCGGAGCCAACAAAGATAATGTCATAATATCCGGCTTTACGTTCTTCTAGAGAGGGGCCATCACCCGGCTTTAGGTTCGCATCCATAGCAAACGGATCCACCGCTGGGCGATCTGACTGCGCTGGATCGCCGGGCAACATCATCATTTCATCATATTGTAAATCCTCACCCCATTGATGATTCATTAGATAATTTGAGCGATGAACTGCTTTAGTATTAATCATAGCCATCATAAAGGGACCGACCCAGCTTTCCACTGCTTCATCATAATAAGGCTGATTGCCATCGGGCTGTGCTGGACCTTCAAAGCCAGGGGTTTGGGCGAAAGGCGAAACCAACAGGCCTATGATCGAAGGATCTTTCTGGGCCGCTGCCGTTGTTGCAGCTCCAGATGCGACAGTTCCGCCAGAAGCACTGCCTTGCATGTCCCGCACGCGTCCGCGAATACGGGGCAAAACATGGCCCAAACGCGCCTTGGCTTGTTCTTGTAAATAGAACACACCGAGGTCCGTTGGAATGGAGTCAAATCCACAAGAAAATACGATGCGAGCCCCTGATTTTTCGGCACTGTCATTAAGGCCCATCACATTTTTTGCGATCCAGTTGGGTTCGCCACACAAATCGACATAATCTGTGCCGGCATTCGCGCAGGCTGCGATAACCTTGTCGCCATATAGTTGATAGGGTCCAACGGTCGTAATCAGAACTTTGGTCTGCTCGACCATTTTAGCAATTTCATCATCATTGTTAGAATCACACACCACGAGCGGCGTATCCGCTGGCGCACCGATGGCATCCCGAACTTCTTCTAGCTTACTTTTAGATCGGCCCGCCATACCCCATTTAATGCTCTTACCATATTGTTCGGTAACATATTCTGCAACCAGCTTCCCCGTGAAGCCCGTTGCACCGTAAATCAAAATATCAAATTCTCTGCTCATTTTTGTTTCCTTAATGTTTTGGATCTCTAAAAAAGACAGTATACCGATTAACACAGCTATAGTTTATAAGCTTATCGATTTCACTTGGCTAGATGGTGGCTCCGGACAGTGCTTGGCCTAGATAATTGCCTAAACTGTGATATCGAATTGTCCTGAAGCAGGCGACTGCTACCAACATAGGGGGCAACATAGGGGACAACATGATTATTACTTATTTTTGGGTTAAGCGGTTTCACCCTATAACCCATGTGGAATCATTAGGGCACTTCTCCTATTGAGTATGGTAAGACGTGTAGCGAGGAATTTTGCTCGGGACAGTATTGATTACAGTTCTCTGATACTACTGGATCTACACTAACATCATCAACATCACTACTAGAAGAACACTCCAACAAGACATCAGCTGCAATAATCACGACCTTCACTCTTATTAGGCATAAGTGTGTTGGGGGAGGGGGGGGAACGACAACAAATTTTTCGAAGCGGTTTATTTTCGTTTGATAATGGACCGCAGTAACTGAGATATTTTCTCACACTGAATGCCCCCAAACACAGGGTCGGTTTCAAAATTGAGGTTCGTCGTAAATTCGCGCCAATGCTCTTCGCTCATGGCGCGATCAATTTCCGGTAATATGAGAGTATCTTCATTTTTTACGTGTTCCTGCTGGCTTCTTATGAACGAAACCGTCGATTGCTTGAGTTCTTCGAAGCCTCCCATTTTTTGATCGTCTGAAAATGCCTGAAACTGTTCTTTAATATTGTTGGTGATCGTTTCCAATTCTTTGTGCTCTGCCCGTAACTCAGAAAACATTGTCGGATCACAGAGTTTTTTTTCTTCAATATAATCGAATAATTGCTCCTCAATCGGGTGGTGGCAAAGTTGCGGGTAATCACTGAGGTAATGCAATGAATCTTGGATAAAATCTAGATCACTGCGGATGTCATCAATGTTTTGCCACTGGCTGGCGTGCTTCGCAAGAACGATCATCACATAGGATATATTGATATGATCGTCCGCCAATTGTTTAAAAATTGAATGCATCATCTGTGCCCGTGTTGTTTTGAGAGAGGGAGCTGGCTTCGAAAGCTTTAAATACGCTATCTAACGGGAGGATAGCCTGTTTACGGGGGACATAACTGAAGATAGATCAACAAATTGTTACAACTCGATCGTTGTCGAATTGTAGTGGCTGTGCCGTCGCTGTTTCAGCAGCGGTAAGAATCTCCACCCATCTGAAATCCACTTAAGCATTTCGACTGCGCTTGGTCGTGCCGCCTGACTACTTCCACGCGGCTGTTTCCACGCGGCTGTTTCCACGCGGCTGTTTCCACTTGCTCAGTATTAATTCGGCAATACTGTCCGCCGCCAAATTCGGCATGTTTTCACGAAATTTTTCCGATTATTTTCAATGAATACCACACAAGATTACGGTTTCGTCAGCTCAAGTAACCGCCCCGATTCCGCCCCATAAGTCATGTTCGGCTCTTCTGTCGAAAGCCTGTTCTTTTGTCCGTTTTCCGCTAATCTCAAAACAGTGACGGTCGTTAGGAGCTAGACGAACATGAAACATCTTCCGACTCTACTATCGATCTTTTCTTTTTTCGCATTGCTTACACCACTTTCCGGGCATTCGGGTACAACAACAAAGGCCATTACTAGCGGCAAAGCCTATGCAGATTTTAGATTGCGGTTTGAATCCGTCGATCAAGACAACGCCCTTAAAGATTCCGACGCACTGACTCTTCGCTCACGGGTAGGTTACGAAACCGCTAGCCACGAAGGGTTTTCCGGCGTAAATAGAATTCGAAGACGTCAGAGTCGTGGCCGGACAAGATGAGTACAATGACATGCTTGGCTCGGGCCCAGGCTACTCCGAGATCGCCGACCCAAAAAATACATAACTGGATCAAGCTTACATCCAATACAAAATGGGCGACTTTAGCTCCAAGTTAGGACGTCACGTCATCACGCTGGACAATCACCGTTTTCTTGGACATGTGGGATGGAGGCAGGACAGACAGACTTTTGATGCCTTTACAGCAAATTACGCACCATCTGAAGAATTGAAATTTAAGTATGTTTGTTTAGACGAACGGAATCGAATTTTTGCCGAAGAGTGCGATGTCGGGCGTTACACCAATCTCCTCCCGCTTGTTTTAGTGATAGGGTTTATCGCCTTTGCATCCGGTATAGTGCCCGAAATCCGTTCGTGAGCTCAAAGTAACGCCACGGGTTAGCTCCCTCGTGAGTAAATTCGCCACGCCTTGCTTAGTGGAAGCATTATTGATTCATAAGAGTAGCTTACATTCGCCTGACGACTGAGTGGCTGAAGAATGCAGGAAAAACGGCATCTGTCAGCCGGATCCTATCGCCGCCCTAAAACGAGAATTCAGAAAGCCCCTCGATCTGCCCGCCCTAACGATTCGACTCGTTCCTTTGCAGGGCGTGGTCGGGACTTCTGTTCATTTTCTCTTCGCTATACATCCGGCTTAACATAATGAAGCACACCCCAGGCAAGGTAACCCGAATCGGCAGCACTTACCCAATTTTGTAGTCCCAGTAGCATCCTGTCCATGTACTCTGCACTGATTGTTTCAGTAAGTTGGTCATAGCGGCCTTTAAGTTCATTAGCGACTTCTGAATAGTGTGTACGCAATTGAGAGGTCATCGGGAGAGCGTTCTCCTCAGTTAAACCGGATATCTCCAAGTGTTTTTTGTAGAATCCAAAAGAACCCAGCGAATCTAGATTTAACCGATCGTATACCGGCTGTAATACATCAGCAGGGCAATCATCTGATTGCATGGGGTCCGTAAAGATCAACTCTCCGCCGGGCTTAAGTACGCGATTAACTTCTTCTAGAACTGTCTTCTTGTGACCGCTATGTAAAAAAGCATCTTGCGACCAGACGATGTCAAACTCCTCTGCGCCGCAGGGAATAGACTCAAAGCTCCCATGTAAAACCGACACTTTGTCCGAAACCCCCTGCTCCTGGCAAAGCGATCTATTTCGCGCATTTTGTACGTCACTGAGATTCAGGCATGTTACCTGGCAACCGTATTTTTTTGCTAAGTACCGCGCTGAACCGCCATATCCCGAACCAAGATCGAGCACTCTACTGTCATTATTTAGAGTGAGAAGTGTTGTGGCCATTAACTCGACTGTTTTGCGACTGGCATCATGAATTGATAGACCTTCATCATACAGTCCGATATGGATATCTTCTCCACCCCATACACGCTCATAAAATGTGTCGGCATCTGTGCTGTCGTAATAGTCTTCTGCTACTTTTTCAGCGGTATTTCGACTACTCATTGTGGTAGGCCTTTTGTGCGATGTGGACAAAAAAATCGGGCTCTTCTTCCCGATAAGTTTCCTGGAAGTCTCCAAACGTTTGTACGTCCTGGAATCCGGCTTCTTCAATTAGTCCACGGGTATAGTCTTTTCGCAAAGGGAACATATTTAGGTGGTGCTTGGATCCATCGGGAAAACTATACTCGAAACGGGCCAGCCCTTCATCGACATGAATAGGTTCTGCCGATACTTTATCTCCACAATAATAATATCTATGTTTACTGGAAAAACCGTGGTCGAGAATACTGTCATAATTACGCTGATCAAGAATCAGAACGCCATCGTGTTTTAAAGCTGAATAGAATTCGGCCAATGCGCGACGCCTATCACTTTCCTTGAATAAATGCGTAAAGGAATTGCCAAGACAAATAATAGCGTCATATTTACCGTCAATATCCCTGTTCAGCCAACGCCAATCTGCCTGGACCGATTGCATTATGTGCCCATGCTTTTTCGCATTTTCGAAGGCCTTCACAAGCATCTGAGCGTTGCCATCTGCACTGGTGACGTTGAAACCGGCCTCCAGTAATTGAACAGAGTGGAAACCAGTACCGGTCGCGACATCTAATACTTTATGTTTCGACTGTTTTTTTAGCAGATCAATAAAAAACCGACCTTCACTTTCGGCTCTTGCTTGCCAATCAATTAACTCGTCCCATCGTTCGACAAATTTTTGAACGTATTCTTCTTGGTAGTGATTTGTTTCTCTAACGGAGTTGGGTCTATTTCCGAATTCCTGAATCTCTGGAGCCTTTAGTAATGATACGAGACCATGACGACTCATTTTATCCTCCTTTTTAATGAATTGCTGAAACTGACATCGGCGGGTTTAACTACTAATTGAGGCAAAGGCGCTTAAAAGGGAGCCTGTGGCTCAACATATTGATAACAGCGACTAAATTATGTTTTTTTATCGCCTTCTAATAATTAGTGCTCTATATATAAATCTCAAAAACACCGAACAACAGTATGCCTATAGCTGGCAAATATCAACCAAAAGGCCCTTATTTGCGCCAATTATAACAATATTTGACAAATAATATTTAGAGAACGATACATCGTACTCTAAATAAATAGGATAAAATATGGCTTGAATTAGATAGAAATCCTTCGAGGTGTTACTAACGGTATCTAGCGCAAGCTTTTAATACCCAAGCCCAGAACTGAGGAGCGATCACCCGTTACACAACGCAATTGAGGCGCGACTTAGGGCGGCAGTTGGGAGGAGCAAGCCATTAAAAGCAGGCATTTTCGGCAAATGCCTGCCCCTACAATAGACGCCTACTATAAACGCCTAAAATAAATGGGAATCGAGAGAACTAGAGATTATGTCAAGATGGCTAGAGCCTTCGCCTCAAGGGAGCTTCTACCGCCGCAAATTGTAATAATCTGCACGATGTAAACACCACCGCCTAGAGGTCGCTCGCAGCCTAAGCACAGAAAGCAATCATACCATTGTTCTTTGGTACTGAGCCTTACGCCACTGGCTCGGGCTAGTGGCGGTAAAACGTTTAAACTGCCGATTGAAACTCGATAAGGTAACAAAACCCACCGCCATAGAAATGTCTAATATGGAATTCTTAGGGTCTCCCAACATAACTTTAGCCATCTCAATTCTAAGTTTAAATAAATAGTTGCGCGGCGATAGGCCTAGGTTTTGTTGAAATAAACGACGGAATTGTACCGTACTTACGCCGCAGTCGGCGGCCAGTTGGTCGACACAGAAAGGTTCTGCGAAGTACTGGGCGAGATAGGCAATAGCAGGTGCTAGCTTTTTCGTTTGTGGCGGTAGCTGCCGTTCGGTTTGCGTCGCGCCTAATACTGCCGCAATCAAGCTAAACAGTGCCAACACATAACCGCTTACCATATCGTTAGCTGGGCTACCGGTAGAGCCAAGCTGTTCCGATAACAGCAAGGCTGTAGTAGAAATAGGCTTGTACTCCAGTGCCGAAAAATGGCCAAAGTGCTGCACCGCCAATTGCATATTGCTGGCGAGCTGACCTAATTGAACACTCAGCCGCGTCGTTTCTACGTAGCTAAAGGTCCAATCACTCGTTGTACCAACGGCGCTTTGCGCTAGATGTGGCTGACCCGCGGGAATCACCACCACGTCGCCGGCTTGATACCGAATGACTTCATGACCGTGTAAGAAAATGCCCTCACCACGATGACAGTAACCCAGCTCGACATAGGCATGTTGATGTAAAAAATGGATGCCGGTATCGGATTGGCGATAGTTGAAGCCCATCACGCAAACGTGTTTCGGGAAGTTAATGGGCCTGTCGACGATAGCAAGCGATGATTGTTTCTGCATAGTAATGAGTCTTATCGACGTAGAATCAGTAGTTATCGAACGATTATAATGACTGCCAGCAGAAATTGCTAACCGCCATTATGTGCCATTTGGGAGTAAACCATGCCTTTAGTAGAACAATATCCAGAACTTAGTTTCGCCTGGAATGATGCGCTGAGTTCATTACGCGAAGAAGCCGCCCAAAAACAATACGAAGGTTGCCTCGTGAGCGAAGAAATTATGCAAAGCCTGACTGACATGAATGAACAGCGACAAGATGGTCAGCGCTTAAACCTGATACGTCAACAATTAGCCGACTTAAAACCCAGAACGGATTTTCCCTACATACAACCAAATGGTTTAGACGAGATTCGTCAACAGCGCCCCGAGGGCCCAAGACAACTGAATTTAGACTTATCTCAGGCTGAGCTACTGGATAAATTTCATGGCGCCTGGACCGGCCGAGCAGCAGGCTGCGCACTGGGTAAACCGGTTGAGCTTATGGGTATTTTGGGCCAAAAAGCAGGTAAAGGCCGAGCTCGTATAAAAACCTATTTACAGGCTCGGCAACAGTGGCCATTACAAGACTACTTCAGCGGGGAAAGTTCCGACAATAGTGATTTAACCATCATGTGCGCGCAATCATGGCGTGAAAATATTGCCTATATGGAACCCGATGATGATATCCACTATTCTTTAATAGCGCTGCACATACTCGAACAAGTGGGCGCCGATTTTGGCTGGCAAGATGTCGCCGACGCCTGGAATACCTGTTTACCCTATAGCGCCATTTGTACTGCAGAGACCCAGGCCATACTTAATTATAATCTTTGTGTACCCAGATTAAGGCGGCATAATAATCACGCCACCCCGGAGTTTACACGCAGCTTCAATAATCCTTATCGTGAATGGATAGGAGCACAAATACGCGCCGATGGCTGGGCTTATTGCTGTGCGGGCAACCCTGAACTAGCCGCGGAATTTGCGTGGCGCGACGCACACTGGACCCATACAGCCAACGGGATTTACGGTGAAATGTTTATGGCGGCAATGATAGCGGCAGCCTTTGTCGAAGCAGACCCCAAACGACTGGTAGCTATTGGCCTGTCAGAAATTCCTCGTAATTGTAAACTGGCCGAGGCCGTTAACGAATCATTAGAATGGATCTCACAATGTCCAACCTTCGAAGATTTCATGCAGCGCCTGGATGATAAATATGTTGAGATGAGCGGCGTACACACCATCAACAATGCCTTAGTAGTCGTGATGTCGTTATTCTACGGTGACATGAATCCCGACCAAACTATTGCCACGTCAGTGATGGCGGGGCTAGACACCGATTGCAACGGCGCTACGGTAGGCTCTATTGTTGGCATCAATAGCGGACAGAAGAACTTTGGCGGGGTTTTAAAAGCCCCCCTGAACGACACCATAAAGCCATTGGTGTTCGGTTTCCAGGAAATCACTATGGAAGAACTTGCCCAAAGAACCTTAAAAGTACATCAAAAAATTAACGCGACGGCTGATTAAATGCGATGAAAATTGTCAACTTTGGCTCTCTTAATATTGATCATGTTTACCAGGTTAATCGATTTGTTGAGCCCGGTGAAACGCTTGAATGTAGCCGTTATCAACAGCTTGTTGGTGGTAAAGGGCTAAACCAATCTTTGGCGATTGCGCGCGCTGGCGCGCCGGTTATGCATGTGGGCAGCATCGGCACCGACGGCTTGTTACTGCAAAAAACGTTGGCCGATAGTGGGGTTGACGTATCACAGCTACAAGTGCAGCCCAGCGAAGCCAGTGGCCACGCCATTATTCAAGTTGATGCTAAAGGGGAAAATTGTATACTCTACCATGGCGGTGCGAATCAGACGGTTTCCGTCCCCGCCATAGATGGTGCGCTAGCATTGACTCGTCAGAACGATATTGTGTTAATACAAAACGAGATAAATAACGTACCCGCTATCATTGACAAAGCAGCGGCTAAAAACCTCACCATCGTGTTTAATCCTGCGCCGATGTCTACAGCTGTATTAAATTACCCGCTAGAGAAAGTTGATTATTTTATTGTCAATCAGTCAGAAGCCCAGGCGCTTTCTCAAAAAAGTGATATCCATGACATACTCACCACCCTTAGTGCACGTTATCCCGCTAGTAAATTCATTCTCACTTTAGGCGCTCAAGGTGCAATTTATCAAGACCCGCTACAACAAATTATAGTACCCGCGATCACCACGGATACTGTTGATACTACCGCGGCAGGGGATACGTTTATTGGCTATTTTGTCGCTGAGTTGTCGGCACGTAAGGCCATTAAGCAATGCCTGGAAACCGCTTGTAAAGCCGCATCTTTATGCGTTCAAACAATTGGGGCAGCAAATTCCATTCCTTACCGCAGAGAACTGGATATCGTCTAAAAACACTGCAGCAAAGCGGCACTTTTTTAAGCCCTATTTGACAAGCCTTGTTTGATAAGCACTGTCAGGTGAATTCTATTTAATGTGCTCGGAGTCACGAGTACTGTTTGCCGAGCTCGGCTTGATAAACTTTTTATGTGAACCTCTATTGTATTTATCGCAAAGCTGTAGAATTCACTCTTATTTATGATTGGCCATAGGTAACAGTGAATTTCGAATGAGCCTTTAGGCCACGATAAACGAACTACCGAAAGTGTGTAAAGTGTAAGACTGTAAATATGATGAACTCATGAAATAGAGGTAGTGACGAGTGACCCTGCAGGCAAAAATCCCTCTTAGCTCTCTGGTAAGACGGACCACCGACACAGACGTTCTCAAGACGCACATCAGGAAGACCGGCGGCACAATATCGCGAAAAGGGCGGTCGCGGAACTGGGTATTGTGCGCGAACAACGTCCAGATAAAACAAGTCATTGAAATAATAAACCTGTCGGGCGAAGACACATGGCGATGGGTAGCGAGGAAGCTTGCTGAAAACATACCTCCCACCAGCCACGATGAAATACTAGGATTCGCCAGACAAAACCCCACTATTTCTGTGGCACAGTTGGTCACCGCTACCGATTGCTCGCCCTTCGAAGCCCGCGCAGTGTTAGATGAACTGGAGTGGGCCGAATAACGCTAACTGTAAAGTCGTCGAGCAAAGAACATTGAAAAAGGAACATTAACAAAGGAACATTCCAGACCTTTGGTTCAGCTCTTTTCTTTCTTCATATTACTCCCTGATTGCGATCTTAGAGTAGCGAATTTATCTCAGTGGACGACTGCGCAGGGAGATGAAATGTGACGACCACGCATACTGAAAGAGACAGACAAAAAGTCAGAGGGTGAACTGTAGATTCATCTATCGGCGGGAGTTATGGTATCGTACACAAGAGTGTCATAGCTTTATTAAAAGCGGCGTTCTCAGACTGAGAATTGTATGGTTTTGTGGCGAAGTTCATCAAGCTGCCCCTGGATATTATTCGAACGTCTGCTGCTGGCCAATTCTGCCTTAATTTGCCTACCAACCAGGTGCAACATGGTTAATTTGCTAACTATAGCCTTTCTTTTTGCGCTAGCTTCCAGTACTTCTGGAATCGCAGAAACCTTAAGGCTTCGTACGGGGCTCGACGAGACGTCTAAAAGTTTTCACGTGATTCAATCGCTCGCAAATGAGATAACGCGCAGAACTGACATCACGATTAAATTTATTCACCTTCCCGCTAAACGAACGATCAATTATCTAGAGGCCGGACTTATCGATGGTGATTTTTCTAGAGTCTCGAACTTTGGAAGTGAAGTTCCGGGCTTAATTAGAATCCCTGAACCGATAGCGACACACCCGTATGTCGCCTACACGATAAATGAGGATATTGTCGTCAATAGTTGGAATAGTTTAAAGCCCTATTCCGTCATTTACATCGGTGGCTGGACAGTGGTGGAAGAAAAGCTTACGCCAATTCACGACAATCTAATCACCGTAAACAGTGTGGAAGCCGGACTTAATGTTATTGCCGCTGGCCGGGCAGACATTTTTATTTCTATTCCTTTTTTGGTAAACGAGTTTCTTAAGCAGAAAGAGTGGAAAGGAAAGCCTATTCGCGAACTTCAACCTCCCTTTGATCTTCTTAATTCATATGTGTTCCTGCTTTCAAAACACGCAGTCGCCGGAAGAAAAATGAATAAAGCACTCAAGGAAATGAAAGCCGACAACTCGTATTATGAAATAGTAGAAGAGCGGCGGGAATAGGCTTTAACGCGATATGCAATTCGAGCATTGCGCCCCGTGTGTTCTAACGAACCGTTTAAGCCAGGCCCCGAGCGACTAGCTATCTTCTAAACGGCCCCCCTAGATTCATTGACACAACACGCAGTCCCGGATTTGCTTCTAAGGTAACGAACCACTATAAGTGGCCTGTTAAGGAGCGGAAGATAATATTATTGATGTTTTTACAACTTCTAGAATTTTGTCTTTCGAAAGCCACCAATCGATCAGCTTGCCTTCTACCCAGACTGGAATCTGGTCGCCATAATTATCATTAAATTGTCTGGCGGTTACACCACCCGCTACCACTGCCTGAATTTTCTCAGAATCGGACAGGTCCATGACAAGGCGGGCGCTGGCAGCGAATCCCGAATCAAAGCCATCCCTCATTTTGCTGGTACGGGAATAGCCAGCACGATTTAAGGTCTCACCTGAACCGGCTTTAGGATAGTCGCCACCACCGAGTAGAGCGCTTCCGGTGCCGTTACGCCTTAGTGGTGATACGAATCTAATTTTGTGTATGTCGCCCCACTTAACCGCTGTTGGATTGCCGCCGGAAATCAATCGCAATTTTTCGTCCCCCAGTCTCGCGGCACGGAGAATCATATCGCTGAGGTTTTCCACTTTGTCAGCGGTTGTTTGATCATCAATCCACTCCGCCCCATAATTCTGATGTATAAGATGCTGGATCCGTTCTTGCCAGAAATACCAGTTATTGGAATAGTTGTTTGCTGTCTCGTCACCTAAATCATCTTGCATGATCACGAAGGGGAGGTAATGATAAATGGCGTGATAAAGGGAGGGGGCGACCAAATCGACTTTTTCTTCGAAGTCCCACGATTCAAGAATTTCTGCCCACTTACCAAATGACTCGTCTTGTTTTAAGGCTTCAAGTATCTGTGGCATCAAGGCTTCCGCCTGAAGATTTTTTATGTCTAGCATGAACTTGCGGTGATCGTCAGGACTGTTTTTTGGCTTGCTTTCGATTAACTGTGCGATGCGTTCGTAACGGAACGACGGGGCGAAACCACTCGAATAATAGTAGGGATAATCATCCGGGCGGGTATCGTGATTTGCCGTACCAACCCAGCCCTTTACAGGATTTAGCTGACCCGGCATGTCCTTTTTGGGAATCCACCCCGTCCAGTTATCACCAACGCTGGCACCATCTCGCATGTAAGCGCCATTTTTATCAGCGCGAGTAGGAATACGGCCAGTGCTTCGATGCCCGATGTTGCCTTTGGTATCACCAAAGACATAGTTAAACATCACCGTATCAAGGTCTGCCAGCGCGCTATCAAATTCATAGGCGTCTTTTGCCTTGAGCAGATTGATAACACCAATTGCGCCGCGATTACCTTCATCTAACGCCCAACGTAAACTGATAACGGAGCCCGGCGCCTTGTCATCAAACAGACCTAAGTCAGATGCGACAATTCCTCTAATGGTTTTTCGATAGTGGACGGTTTCCTCGCGAAACCCGGAGTCGGATTCAGAGTCTTTTACTCTGAAAGTATGAGTGAGTGGTTCAAACAACAACCATTGTTCGCCACTTTTATATTGCTTCGGATTTTCCGGGTTCACAGTCTCGAGATACAGATCCTGAACATCGCCGTAGGCATTGGTCACACCAAATGCGACGTGATTGGTTCGCCCGCCAATTAATCCGGGTACACCGGGAAATGCAAAACCCACCGCTTGGAAACCGGGAGATTGTAATCCAATGGGATGTAACATACCTGGCATGCTTCTTACATCAAGGTGCGGGTCATTAACGACAACGGCAGTACCTGTCGTAGACCTTTCTGCGCCGACAGCCCAGTTGTTGGATCCGAGTCTTGGCACCCAATCAGAAATGGGAGCAATAGGATTTGACGTGAATTCAACTGGATGTGATGTTGAACCGAGTGTTGCTGGTATATACGGCTGTTTCGAGCGAGCGGGGTTTTTACTTAAAGGTAAAATCTGTTCGGCTTTCTGAGGACCAAGAATATTAATCAGCTCCGAACTAAGAAGCTCCGCAGACATGTTGGTCGAATGAATGAATCCGCCAAAATGAAAAATGGAAAGAAGGTCAACCAACTCCCATTTTGAAGCACTGAATAACCCTAGAGACAATTCGAGCGGATGCTCGTGCTGATAGTTCTCAATATATGCATTAATGCCGTCCAGATAAAGGTTTAACACATGCTTATCTTCATCACTTAACAGACTGATATGGTTGCGGGCGTTGCTGCGCAACCCCATCGCGATCATGCGTTTATCGAGCGGCAACATACTTTTACCGAGAATGGAACTCATCTCTGAGCGAACGATGGCGAGATAGGATGTCATCTGAAATAAGCGGTGTTGCGCTGTGATGAAGCCTTGTGCACGCCAAAGGTCATCGTCTGTCTGTGCAATAATATACGCCATGCCATATTCATCGCGCCGCACCTCGACTTCCTGATCCAGTGCTACAAAACTCATACGCCCTGATACCTGAAAGTCATTCGCTTGCTGCAAATAAGACCAGGCCCCCGCCAACAAAACAACAATTACAGCAACGATCCCAAATATCTTCTTCATAAACTCACACTTAAATGCCTAGTTAGTGCCCATCCAGAAATGGGTGTTTTCAACGATGTCATTGCGAGCGAAGCGCGGCAATCTCCCGCAGCCCGCGCCAATGCTGGATGAGATTGCCGCGCTAACGCTCGCAATGACTGAGCTTGTTAGTTTATGGATAGGCACTAGTTAGATATATCCATGGTAATGAATATGAGCACCCTAGTAAAACGGAATTTGGGAATATCACGATCTGGAAGAAAGGGGACCGAGGGACTATTTTTAACTAACTTTCGCGACCACCCTCTTCACAATGCTTTTATACAATCGCATTTATTATTGAAAGATTGAGCGTAGCGGCTGCCCACTACGTTCAACAAATTTGAAATACTCTCTTGCTCATCTGGGGTCATTATAGATTTCCCAGGGTGTGCTAATGCTAAAATGTAACGCAAAGATGTTTAAGGCCAGCAAACAATACACAGAAGAATTCAATATCCTCGGTATGAACTCTGCCATGGTCAAATTTTTGATGGCAACGCTCCTCCTCTAGCCCTCTCCATCAACCAGCAATTTTCCGGTTTCGTCATACTTTAGCTCGCTCAAAACTTCGCCTTTCTGATCCCGTGGATATTCAATTCTTGCCAGACCGTCGCGCGTGTTTTTAAGCCTCCCCCTTGTATCAAGATAATCTTTACGAAGTAGATTTAATCCTGTTCCCCCCCAATAATACCTAAGCCTTGCAAAGCCTTGGACGCCAACAGTTAGTTTTTCGTTAACATCATAGAGCGAAAGCTCGCTGACGTTACCAAAATGATCGTACTGTAGTATCCAATATGCAGCGCCGGAAGCGTGGAGAGATGGCTTGCCCTGGGTATCAAAAAAGGCAATTTTCCTTTGATTCATGAAGTCATTGGCATATTGTTCTCCCGCGGTACCGGTTGGCCCCAAGGCCGGCTTACCGTTAGCGTCGTAAATTTCCCATCGATGGAAAGTACCTGATGCCTGGTAGAAATAGCGATATTGAGCCGCTCCGGATTTAGATTCCAGAAGTTTATGCGATTCATTCAAATTCTGCATTAGGCTTAAATGGCCGCGGCTGTCAAAGACTAACCTGATTCGTTTAAACTCAAAACCCGGACGGTGTGTTTGCAATTCGCCTTTCAGGGAGAACCGACTCTCAATCACAGATCCATCATCTTGATATTGCCAACTGTAATTCGCAATTTTCCAGGAATTTTCAATCGCGACTCCCGCTTTGTTATAAAAGTCTAATCGCTTGTATTGGCCTCTTTCATTTAGGAAAAAATTTGAATAAATGCGAAACATCAGTGGATTGGTCAGCAAATTGAAATGCGTTATGACAGACCAACGT
>ENA-OSET01000976-OSET01000976.1-sediment-metagenome-genome-assembly--contig:-NODE-976-length-30909-cov-87.316262_pt1 | contig 30909 bp, 31 predicted proteins | sample MGYA00237882_ERZ534229 | MGnify/ENA primary metagenome ERZ534229 (study PRJEB26408, sample SAMN06266212) | sediment metagenome | isolation source: Hudson Canyon methane seep mesocosm | place... | reverse complement strand
ATGATTAAGCAAAATGTATTTGATTTATTTGCTAAAATAGCTGATTTTTAACTTTACCTTACACATACCTGATTGAACCAAAATATAGTTCAAGAGACGGATCAGTAGAAAGGTAAGTTAATTTAGTTCATTTTAGGTTAAAGGTCTATGCGCATATTAATAAGTAATGATGATGGGTATCTAGCAACAGGCTTATCTGTTTTGGCGGAATCTTTAGCTGAATTTGCTGATATTTCCGTTGTTGCTCCTGATAAAAATCGTAGTGCTGCAAGTAATTCATTAACGTTAGAAATGCCGCTTAGAGCACACGAATCCGAAAATGGTTATATTCGAGTCGATGGTACGCCCACTGATTGTGTACATTTAGCGATTACAGGTCTATTAGATCATGAGCCTGATATGGTTTTTGCTGGCATTAATCACGGTTCAAATTTGGGTGATGATGTGTTGTATTCAGGGACGGTTGCAGCGGCTACGGAAGGTCGATTTTTGGGACTGCCTGCAGTAGCCATTTCAATGGCATCTAATGATCCTAAACATTTTGCAACAGCAGGGAAAGTTGCTGTGACATTATTAAAAAAGATTATTGAAAACCCACTTCCTAAAGATACTTTATTAAATGTTAATGTACCTGATGTGCCTTATTCTGAATTAAAGGGGTATCAATCAACACGACTAGGGCAGAGACATAAAGCTGAGCCTGTTATTAAATCTTCAGACCCACGGGGAAGTGAAATTTATTGGGTAGGGCCTCCAGGAAAAGAACAGGATGCTGGGCCAGGCACAGATTTTTATGCGATAAAAACGGGGTATGTATCAATAACTCCGCTACAACTAGATTTAACTCGCTACGATAGAATGGAAGAAATTTCTCAGTGGTTATCACAGGGGAATCAAGAGTGAATTCGAGATTGCAGGGAAGAGGGATGACCTCAGACCGTACTAGAACACGTATGGTGGAACGGTTAAAAAAGCAAGGTATCACGGATGAAAAGGTTCTTGAAGTAATGGGGCATACGGCAAGACATATTTTTGTAGATGAAGCTTTAGAAAGTCGTTCCTATGATGATGTTGCATTACCGATAGGACACAATCAGACAATATCTCAACCTTATATTGTGGCTAAAATGACGGAGATTCTGCTGGAAAGTGGGTCTCTATCTAAGGTATTAGAAATAGGGACAGGCTGTGGCTATCAAACAGCAATATTGGCACCTTTAGTCGACAAAATTTATACAGTGGAAAGAATTGCGCCTTTGCTAAAAAAAGCCAAGAATAATTTATGGGATTTAAAACTTAAAAATATAAGTTATCAGCATAGTGACGGTGGTTGGGGTTGGCCAGAGCAAGCACCTTTTGATGGCATTATTGTTGCCGCAGCACCTGAAAAAGTCCCTGATACTTTATTAGAGCAGATGGCAATAGGTGGTGTTATGTTGATTCCTGTTGGCTCTAAAAATAAACAGCAATTATTTAAAGTAACACGCACTGAAGACGGATATGAATATGAAGAGTTAGAGGCCGTCAGTTTTGTGCCATTTTTATCAGGAAGAGATTAATGTTTAAAAAACTATATGATAAAGCCTTAACTTGGGCAAAACATAAGCACGCAGAAAAATACTTATGTGGATTAAGCTTTGCTGAATCCTCCTTTTTTCCTATCCCCCCTGATGTTATGTTAGCGCCTATGGCTTTGGCTCAGCCAAGTAAAGCATTTAGGTTCGCCCTATTAACCACTATTTTTTCTGTTTTAGGTGGAATGTTAGGATATGGTATTGGTTATTTTATGTTCGATGCTATTTCGCCATGGTTGCAGGAAACGCATTATTGGCAGAAATACTTATTGGCAGAAAACTGGTTTAAAGATTGGGGTTTTTGGGCTATTTTTATAGCAGGTTTTTCACCCATACCTTATAAAGTGTTCACCATTGCTGCGGGGGCTTTACAAATGTTTTTTATACCTTTTATATTAGCTTCAATGGTGGGAAGAGGAGCCCGATTTTTTCTGGTTGCCATGCTAATTGCTGCAGGTGGTGAAAAACTAGAAAATAAACTACGACAATATATGGATATTATCGGTTGGGTCGTTGTAGTACTAGTTGTTGTTGGTATTGCAGTTTATAAGTATTTTTTCTCAAACTAAATATAGATGAATATATTAGAGTCTGCCAATGAAGATCTGTATTTGGAATGATGTTTTATTAAGGAAAGAGCTTAGGAGGTATATTTTTCAATTAAGTTTACTATAAAATAAAACCGTAACTGATTGATATTCCACCGCCCCAATCAGCCGTACTTCGACTAAAACCTTTTATTATATATTCTTGTATAGACCATTTTTTTGTTATTTTTTGACTGCTGAACCCAGTTAATTGATGCTTTTCTGCACCTGTATCTGTTACTTTTTCTCTCCAGGAATAATTAACTCCAGTCGAAACTGTTGAATTAAGTTTATAAACTACTCCTGCTGAAGTAAAGATGACATTTTTTAATTGAGGACTGCCGTATACTTTATAGCCTACTTTTGAATAAGGCGTAAATGAATCAAAAACCTTAAATAAATTTAGTTTAAAAGAATAATCAACTTTTCCTGTTCCTAGTCCTTTGCTTTCACTCGCAGTTCCAAAATTAACTGTACCTTCTGCATTTATTAAAAACTTATATTCTTTATTATAGTAAAGGTTATACTGTGCTGCCGCTGAAATATCACCTAAGCCAGACTCTGTTGTTTTTGTAGTTACCACTTCCTGGCTTACTTGCCCTAAATCTTTAATAACGTTAATAGGGCCTGTTTTTTCAAGATACGGGATTGTTAATTTTAATCGGAGTTTGTCATATTTATATTTGAATGTGAACGGCACAAAATATATGTCTGTATTTTCAGTACTTCCATAATCGCCTGTGATGTATGTCGCACCTGTTGAAAATGAAAACTTCTCACTGGCAAAGCTATTGAAAGAAAGAAATGATATTGTTAATAAAATAAGTATTAATCTTGAATTTGATTTGTATTTAGTCATGATCTTCTATTTCTGGTATTTCAGGTACTTCGAGCTCGGGAAGTTCAGGTTCTTCAATTTCAGGTAATTCTGGTATTTCAGGTACTTCGAACTCGGGAAGTTCAGGCTCTTCAATTCCAGGTGATTCTGGCGTTTCAGGTACTTCGAACTCGGGAAGTTCAGGTTCTTTAATTCCAGGCAGATCAGGTGTTTCGTGCTCTTTTAATTCAGGTTGTTCAGTTTCTTTGATTTCAGCTGTCTCAGAGTCCTCAGATTCAGGTCTCTCAGATGAGTCGGTAGTCTCTAATCTTTCTGTTTGATTTATTTTAGAATAATAATCTTCATCTTTAATGTTTCTAGTCTCATTATTACTAAGTTGTCGAATATGTTCTATTTCATGTTTATCAATAAAATCTTTAATAAATATGTGTTCAACTTTGGCCTCATTGTCTTCATCAATGGATCCGCTAAAAATTATACTTTGGTTGTTTGGTAAATCTGAAAGTGTTTCTTTTAATTGGTCAGTAACATTAAGTTCAATATGACCAATTTTTATATGATTTTCTTTGTTATCAAAATCAACTAAGCCCTCAATTGTAAAATTTTTCCCCTTAACAATTGTAGGAATTGTAATTTTTTCGGCGATGATTCTTTCCGCTTCAAGCTGTCCCCTAACATTGACTTCTTGGCCATTCCTTATTGGTAGGCTATTTGTTGTAGAAAAATTTACCCCTTGTACAGTAAAGCTTTTACTTGTGACATTACTTACAGATCCAGTGATTTGAACATAATTAGTCGAATTACTGTTATCAATTCGACTAGCAACAATGTATCCATCAGTTTGCCTTAACCCACTTACTTGAATGAAACTTCCTTTTTGTATATGGGAAAGTTTTATATTAGATTGAGGGAACTGTGTTTTATCAGATAAAAGAACTTTCTGTCCTAATACAGTGAGCCTGTTCAGTTGTGGATCAATTTCAGTAACAGGGCCTGTGACAATATTTAATACTTCAATATCTTGAGCAAAAACTTCATTACCTGTTCCTGAAACATTAACAGAGACTATTTGGCCTAATGCGAGTTGGTCAGTATTAGATGTTGAGCCATTAACTTGTACTGGAGTTGAAGCTGCGTAATGAATTTCTATACCGTTTACACATATACTACCAAAGCCAGTAATCGTTCCGATGATGATAGAAGTTTGTTTATCAGTTTTCTGGCCTGTGCCGCCAATACCACTACCACTGTCTATTAAAGCGGGGGCTCCGGTTCCACCAATACCGCTCGTATTTGCTAATGCTCCTGTGCCACCTATTCCACTACCATTGTCTTTTAAAACGGGGGCTCCAGTCCCACCAATACCACTACCAGAAATATCACAAATACCTGTATTTGCTTCTATTGGTATAAGGGGTAGAAAACTAATGAGTAGAACAAAGATAATAGATAATAGATTCATTTTATCATTCCTCAGTTTTGATATTAGAGGATTGGTCATCAGTATGATAAAAATATAGGCCTAATCTCATTCTGTTTATGGCATTTTTTTCATATTTATCATTATTTTGTAGAGTCAAGGCATGGCTGTTGATTTTTAGAAGAGTTTCCATTCCTAATGTTTTTGATAACTCAGTTAGCTCTGTTATTGATTCTAAAGAGAGTTGGTCATAATAAACCGCGCGTTCTAAAAATACTGGTGATTCAGCTTTTATATTGTTAATTGCCGCGGCAAGGTGGTCATGACAGTTGTTAGCAAAAAACCAGATTTTTTCTTTGTCACTTTGTTGTGGAATATAGGCTGTTTTATTTAAACAAACTAAACCATTTTTATCTAAATAAACAATTCCCATATTAAGCCATTCATCTAATATGGCTCGTGAACGAATATCCTTACTGATAGAAGTAACTAACTTTTCAAAAGATTTATTACCCCCCCGTTTAATTAATTTAGCTAAGGGAAGAGGGTTACCGCTATCATCAGAATAGTTAACATCGCCTAACCACCGAGAAATGAGTAATGCACTCAATGAGGAAGCCAAAGGTTCTTCAGTATCAATTTGAGAGTTTCTTAAACGTTTAACATCTTTTCTATGAATGCCTGTTAAAAAGTTGATTCGGCTATCTGTCTGTTTTTTGTCTTTTAATTTAAATTCTGTTTCAGCTATTTCAACAAATAATTCTTTTACTATTTCATTTAATACTGGGTAGGTAATGCCTTTGTAAATTAGTAAATTTACAAGGGGCCTTAAAATTTTTTTTAAGGCTTTAACCAGGTATTTTGTAGGGTTAGGTGTTTCTTGTAACAAATTTAGTTGTTTTATTTAAATGGTTGTCGTGGTAAATATTACCACAAAACATGGTTTTGGGGTATAGTTAGGTCTAACTGTAAATTGTGGGTAAATTACCCATTTTTATATAAAGTAACAATTTTTGCGAGGCATCTTATGAAAAAAATTCAATTAGTCCATTTTATTATTTTGTTTTGTAGCTTCTTTATGTTTAGCAATATACAAGCAAATGAAACAACACCATCACCTGAAACAGTACGTTTATTAGCATCACAATGTGCTCAATGCCACGGAACCAGTGGAAACACTTTAGGTGGTTTCGATAGTATTGCTGGTGAACAATTTGATGAGCTTTTAAATGAATTATTAGAAATGAAATCTGATAATGATAATGAGGTTATGCATAAGCAAATAAAAGGATATACAAAAGAACAGATTTGGTTTATTGCTGATTATTATGCAAATTTACAGAAAATATCTAATGAAGATCATGAAGATCATGAAGATCATGAAGATCATGAAGATCATGAAGATCATGAAGATGGAATAGATGAAGTAGATGAAGTAGATGAAGTAGATGAAGTAGATGTCCTTAAAACTGAAAAAGAGGCAAAAGTAGCAAAAAAAGCAGCAGCTAAGAAGGCTAAAGCTTTAAAAAAGGCAGAAGCGAAAAAAGCTAAAGCCTTAAAGAAAGCGGAGAAGGTAGCAAAAAAAGCAGCAGCTAAGAAGGCTAAAGCTTTAAAAAAAGCAGAAGCTAAAAAGGCTAAAGAACTAAATAATCTCCAGGAAGATGAGGAAGATGAGGAAGATGAGGAAGATGAGGAAGATGAGGAAGATGAGGAAAAAATATTATAGAACGCAGTAGAAAAATAACTTTAAATTTTTAGGATATTAATTATGAATAATTTTAATCGTCGTGATTTCATAAAACTAATGGGTATTTCTACTGCTGCAGTAGCAACCCCTTCTTTATTAAAAGCGGCTACTGGTCAAAGCAGTTTATCTCCTCACGTTGTAGTTGTTGGTAGTGGTTTTGCTGGATCAACAGTTGCCAAGCATCTACGGTTATGGAGCAATAATGTTATTAATGTGACAGTGATTGATCCTAAACCCAACCATGTCTCCTGTGTGATGAGTAATTTGGTGGTTAATGAACAATTGAATATGTCTGATATTACTTTTCAGCATGCAATACTAAATAAAAAATACGGTGTTAATTTTATTCAAAGTTCAGTTGCAAGTATTAATCATGAATTTCAAGAAAAACAGGTGATTCTTGATAGTGGTGAAATTTTAACTTGTGATTATGTTGTATTGGCACCAGGTATTTCTTTTGATGGGATACAGGGATTAGATTATCAAAAAGTGCCACATGCATGGATAGCTGGTGAGCAAACAGAATTATTAAGAGATCAGGTAAAACAGATGTCCTCGGGTGATACTTTTGTGATGACAATTCCAAAAGCTCCTTACCGTTGCCCCCCCGGTCCTTATGAGAGAGCTTGTGTTATTGCTGATATTGTAAAAAAGAAAGGGGGTAAAGTTGTAGTATTAGATTTGAATTCTAAAATCATTGTAGAAGAACATATGTTTTCCAACGCTTTTTCTGAGATATATAAAGGGATTGTAGAATATATACCTAATATAGAGATTGATGCAGTTGATTCAAATAATTTGATTGTTTATACGAAAAATCATGGTGAATTTAAAGCTGATGTATTAAATGTTATTCCTACTCACCGTGCTGGAAAAATTATCACAGATTTAGGCTTTAATACGGTTTCTGATCGATGGGCTGATGTTAACCCTATTAGTTATGAATTAAAAAATACTGAAAATGTTTTTGTTATTGGTGATTCTAGTGGAACAAACCAACCTAAGTCGGGGCATATGGCTAATTCACAAGCGAAGGTCTGTGCTGATGCTATTATCAGGAAAATTGCAAATACTCCGCTAGACAGTCAAGAGCGTCTGGCTAACATTACTACAAATTCTGCTTGTTACAGTCCTATTACATCGACTACAGCTACTTGGCTAACGGCGGGGTTTGCTTATAACCAACAAGAAAAAAGAATGAAAGCTATTCCTGCTTCATTAGGTCAAGCAGAGCTTCATAGTGTGAATCATTATAAAGATATGTTTAGTTGGTCGAAAAATTTATTTGAAAATACTTTTATGTAAGCTGAAGAGTGATTGTTATGTATGGTAATCGGGTCAATTTGTATTTTAAAGAGCTAGTTATTTCTGACAAATAGAACAAAAATAACTAGCTCTTTGAGCAATTTTTAATTGTTTGATCGGGGAAGAGCATTGAATACATTCTTCATCTTTACGACCATATACAGCTAAAGACTGTTGAAAATATCCAGGTTTTCCTTGTTCATTAACAAAATCTCGTAAAGTTGTTCCACCTTGATTTATGGCTTGGTGTAAAACATTCTTTATACAGGCTGCCAGTTTTTGATAACGTTTTAATGATATCTTGCCAGCAGCTCTTGTTGGCAATATTCCAGCCATAAAAAGTGATTCACTGGCATAAATATTCCCTACACCCACTACGTTATGTCCATCCATAATGAATGATTTTACTGTTGCTTTTTTATCTTTTGATAAGCGATGTAGATGATTACCTGTAAATTGATCAGATAAAGGCTCTGGCCCTAAAGAGTGAATTAATTTGTGTTGCTCAATGGGTTCTGAGGTAGCTAAAATTGCACCAAATCGTCTTGTATCATTAAAACGTAGGACGGTTTTATCATTAAATACAAAGTCTACATGGTCATGTTTTTCTGCAGGGTTGTCTGTATCAGTAATACGTAAACTTCCCGACATACCTAAGTGAATAATAACGGTTTCAGTATAATTGGTTTTTAGTAAACAATATTTCGCTCTGCGATTAACTGATTCAATAGATTGACCTAACAATAATTCTCGAAGGTTATCGGTAATAGGCCAACGTAATTGGTTTTGTCTGATAATAACATCTGTAACTGTCTTACCTATAATATGAGGGCGGATGCCATTACAGGTGGTTTCTACTTCGGGTAACTCGGGCATTATATTTACGCTTAAGTATTGGAAATGCTTTTAAAGCCCTCTCCTGCTGGAGAGGGTGGGGTGAGGAGAAATTAAACAATTCTCTTATTCTTTAATATTTTCTTGTAAATCAAGAGATAAAAGAAAATTTGAATTACATGCTGTTTGTTTTCCTCTATCTACACAAATCGATCTATTCAGAAAGTAATCACTGTTTCTTACGTTTATGCCAAATATAAAGGCCGGTCAGCATAAGTAATAAAGGTAAGATTAATAAAAATCCAAAACCAATAATTGCGATGGATGTATTGCTTAAGTTTAATGACTTTCCTGGGGTAATGTTATTAGGAATTTCAATAAACTGGTCGTCATGGGTAAGCCAGTTGATAATTCTAAAGCCTAGTTCAGCATTACCTACATTACCTAAATAGGCATTAGATAAAAAATCGCCATCACCTAAAACAACAATACGCTGTTGTGTTTTGTTAGGGAGGTTACGTGTTAAAGCATAGGCGATTGATAAAGGCCCTTGCTGCTCTTCACTGTCTACATCAAAACGAATTTTTCCTGTTATCTCACCGGTTTCTGACCATGATTTTTGTGCGCTACTGAGTAATACTTCGGTTTCAAATTCAGTTTCTTTATCTGTGATAAAGGCTGATGAAATAGGAAAAACACTGATGCTATTAAAATTAATAGTAATAGGGTGTCTGCTATATTCACTCACTAAAACAAAAGTGGGATCATCAATACCATATAGGCTTGAACTGCTATCTACTACAGTTCCAGGGAGCTTTTTCAGCCCTAGTTGTTGCTCAATAGTATTGAGGTGTGGGTTATTAGGATCAGTTAATAACAGTATATTTCCACCGTTTTTAATATATTCAGAGATAATATTAAGTTCTGCAGATAATAAAGCTACGGCGGGTGAAGCTAAAATTAACAGTGATGAATTATCAGGAATAGTCGAAAACTGGGCTAAGTTGATAGTTTGCACTTTTATTTTATGTTGCTCTAATTGTTTGCCAAATAAACCAATATCAAAGTTAGCTTGACCAATAGGGGAGCGTTCGCCATGACCTGTTAAAAATGTAATCCAGCGTTCTTTGGTATGAGCTAACTGTAATAAGGCGTTGGATAGAGTAGACTCATCCAAGTAAAGTAGTTTTTCTGTGCGACCTAAGTATTCAACAATTATTACACCTTGCGGGCCAATATTAAGTTCGCGTGCTTTTTCTGGCACTGAGGTTGGGTCAATAAAATTAAAACTAATATTATGTTTAAATCTGCGATATTTATTCAGTAACTGAGTTAATTGTTGTTGTAAATTTGGCTCTTTAATATATGCAGTTATGCTGACAGGCTCTGTTAAAGATCTTAGTATTTTTTGAGAAGCCTCTGAAAGTGTGTTGCTGTTGCTAGCACTTAAGTCATACTCTGCTTTATATGTTCGGCTCAGTGAGGCTAGGGCAATTAAAAGAGAGATAATAATAAAAGTGATTAAGGTATTTTTAATATAGATACGTTGGTGAATATGCTTAGATATTTTCATTTTTGTAACCTGTCACTTTCAAGTCTACGAATACTAAGAATAAGAAAAGTGCCGATAAACAGTAGAAAATAACTAATATCAACAGTATTTAATAAACCTGTTTGGATATTTTGAAAATGTTTAAGGATTGATAAATATTGAAAAATTTCACTTCCTTGACTATTTAAACCTACTGTCCAGTCAAGAACCCATAACAGAAGTAATAAGCCAAAACTACAAATGGCTGCAATAGTTGGATGGCTTGCAATACAAGACATATAAAGTCCCAGAGAAGCAAATGCTGAAACTAATAATAGTAAAGCAAAAATATTACATACAAACTTGCCAATATCAAGCTCCCCACCTATTAACAGGGATAAAGGCATTAGGGAAACCAGTATTACAACCACTGCTAACATAGCAAAAATACCCAAAAATTTGCCTAGAATTATTTCTGCTCCAGAAATGGGAGCAGAAAGTAACAGTGATAACGTTTTGTTACGTCTTTCTTCACACACTAAACGCATAGTGAGTAGCGGGGTAACGAGTAATAAAATAATTGAGGCATTCCCAAATAGAGGTTGTACTATAACTTCTGTCATGCCTGGGGCGTTATTAATAGTGGCCAATTGTGCTTGAAAGGATGTAAATGTTTCAACTTGGGTTAAAAATAGATAAGCAAGAATAAGTTGTAATACTGCTAAAATTGACCATGCTAAAGGTGACAAAAACAGTGTTTTTAATTCTCTGCTGGCGATGGTAAAAATCATGCTGAGTCCTTGTTAGAGGTTAGGCTAATAAAGATTTCTTCCATTGATTGTTTAACTGGCGATAGTTCTAATAAGCCCCATCCTGCATTGACGATTTTTTCAGCAATTAATTCTATCGGGTTATTGCTGATGTCGTGATGAAATAGATAACTATTATTTGAGAGCTCTTCAATAGTATGGATATTATTAATATCAGAAAAGTGATCTAAATTCATTGTTGAGCGAGTACTTACTTTAATCCTACCCGTGTTCATCCGTTGATTTAAACAGGCTATTGATTCCTTTAAAATCAGTTGACCTTGATTGATAATTTGAACATGAGAACAGGACTCTTGAACTTCAGATAAAATGTGGGTTGATAAAATAATACCGTGATTTTGACCAAGCTCTTTGATTAAAGCACGTATTTCTTTAATTTGGATGGGATCTAAGCCAACGGTAGGCTCATCAAGGATAATGATTTTAGGGTTGTGTAAAATAGCTTGTGCTATACCTACACGCTGTTGATAACCTTTAGATAAGTTAGTAATTAAGCGATTAGCTACCTGCTCAAGACCACAACGATCTTTGGCTAAATCAATAGCATGTTTAATTTGTTTAAATGATATTCCATGTAAACGCCCACAATAAGTCAAGAATTCATTAACTGTGAGTTCTTTGTAGAGGGGAGGTGTATCGGGTAAATAACCTAAACATTGCTTGGCTTGTTTAGGTTGATCCAATAAATCAAAGCCATTAATCCGTATTTCGCCTGAACTGGGAGCAAGGTTTCCACAAAGCATTTGCATCGTGGTGGTTTTGCCTGCTCCGTTGGGACCTAGAAACCCCAGAACTTCACCTTTTGCCAAAGAAAAGCTGACATCATCTACAGCGCAATGGTCATTGTAATAACGGCTTAAGTTGTTGGCTTCAATTAATAAGGCTGTCATTGGTAGCGTTTATTTAATCAATTTGAGTAAGAAGGTATTCTATTTCATCTTGCAGCTTTTTACGAAAAAACAGGAACTTCCAACGTGCTCCACCACATTGTCGCCATAGCATAGTGGCTCGAATACCTGATAATAATAATGATCTTATTTTATTGACAGTATTAGGTTGAGACAAATATTCTTGCTCACCATTAACCATAATACGAGGCTGTAATGTACTAATGGTGCTGTGGTAAAGGTCGCCTAAATTAGCTAAAACATTTTCATGTAGCGTACCAAAGTTTTCTGATTGCGCTTGTGCAATCGAAATGCCTGTACCTATCTTTGTTAGCATTTCCGGACGATTAGATAACTGTTTTTCTAGAAATACTAGCGAAGCAGCATAACGAGCCTGTTCTGGATCAGCAATGGTTTTACTTAATAACTGTTGTTCTAATTGTTTTAGTCCAGGTTTTAGGTTTGATAGCCCGCCATAAATATCAACAACGCCATCAGAGTCGATTTGTAGAATACTATTAATACTGGTTTCTAAGGCAGCATTATCAGCTGTACCTGTGGTTGCTAATTGTTGTACGAGCAAACAAGCCTGAGAAATGCCAGCAAGAGCAATAGTTTGGTTAGTTATAGTGTTTAAAGACATGATAAATAGTTATTTACAAGCAAATTGAGTAGGGCATTTTATATTTGTTTCATTGCCAGCTCTTACCCACGACATCATGCCGTTAGATAGGTGATGAACATTTTCCATACCTAATTGTTTGGTTAGCATGTTTCCAAGCCTACCGCTTCTGTTGCCTGATTGACAAACCAAGATAATAGCTTGATCTTTAGAGGTTTTTAGTTTATTTAAATCAGCCAACCACTTTTCAGTGTCATATTTACCTCTTGGTGAAAAGAATTGTAATTTATGGCTATTTGGAATGGTTCCTGTTGAATTCCATTCTCTTTCTGTACGAATATCTACAATTAATGCATTCTGATTTTTTTGTAAGTCGATAAGTTCTTTGTTTGATAAATTTATAAGCTCTGCTGCAGAAATTAAAGACGAAAATAAAGTGAGTAGTAGAAAAAAGCTAAGTTTGATTTTCATAAGGATAATATTTGGTTTGTTTGTCTATACTTCGCGTGGTCTCACGACCGCGCGAAGTATATAATAAGAAAGATCAGCCATATTATTGTTGTATAATTAAGCTATTATGCATTAAATTATGGCTTTGCATATTTTTTAAATTACATGGGAGAAAGAAATGTCAGAATCAGTATCATTAGATGTAACCGGTATGAAATGTGGTGGTTGTGAAACTAATGTTAAGAAAAAATTAGATGCTACGGATGGTGTTATATCTGTTGAAGCGAAGCATAAAGAGAATAAAGTTGATGTTGAATTTGATTCAGCAGTAACTAATGTAGAAGCTATTTCAAGTGTCATAACAGAAGCTGGTTTTGTTGTAGGCTAAGAAATGAGAATAGTTTAAAAATTTACTGGGGTATTTCCATGAGTACAAATAAGCAAGAAAGTTCAGAAGATGAAGGATTAAGATTATCCATCTTAGGGATGAATTGTGCAGGGTGTGTAGGTTCTGTAGAAGGGGCTTTAAAGTCAGTTGACGGTGTAGACTCTGCTAGTGTTAATTTTGCTGATCATACTGCGTTAGTTACGGGGACAGTTGATCCTGAACTATTGAAACAAGCTGTACAAGAGGCTGGTTTTGATGCTGCGGTAATGGAAGGTCTGGAAGACCCTAGTGAACAAGAAGAACAAGAAATGCAGCGCTATCTACGCTTAATGCAAAAAGCAAAGGTAGCTGCTATTTTTGGTGTGCCTTTAATGACATTGAGTCATTTAGGCTGGCTACCTGCAATAAGTTCAGGAGCCGGAAGTTGGTTTTGGCCATTTGTAGCAATCATTTCTTTAGGTATATTGCGGTATTCTGGTGGGCACTTTTATACCAGTGCGGTAAAGCAACTGATGTTAGGCCAGGCAAATATGGATACCTTAATTGCTTTGGGCACAGGATCGGCCTGGTTATATTCTTGCGTCATCATTGATTACTCTAGCCATTTAACGCAATTTGCTCCACATGCTTATTTTGAAGCCTCTGTTCTTATTTTGGCTTTTATTAATTTTGGTTCGGCTCTAGAAACTCGAGCAAGAGGACAAACTTCATCCGCTATTAGAGAGCTTATTGGTTTACAGCCTCGTACAGCAAGAGTTGTAAGAGATGGTGTAGAGCAAGATATTGCCATTGAAGAGGTCGGATTGGCAGAGACAATACGTGTTAGACCTGGTGAAAAAATTGCTGTTGATGGCATATTAATTGAGGGGCATTCATCTGTTGATGAATCTATGTTAACCGGCGAAGCTATTCCTATTGAAAAAACAGAGGGTTCAAAAGTAGCGGCTGGGACAATGAACCTAAAAGGTAGTTTTTTATTTAAAGCAACTCGTATTGGTCGTGATACTGCCTTAGCTCAAATTATTAAAAGTGTACGAAATGCTCAAGGTAGTAAGCCAGAAATTGCGAAGTTGGCTGATAAAATATCCAGTATTTTTGTTCCAGTGGTTGTGTGTATCTCTCTTTTTACCTTTTGTGTTTGGTACTTGTTTGGTCCAGATCCATCAATGGGCTATGCATTTGTTACTTCAATGACAGTATTGGTTATCGCCTGTCCTTGTGCTCTAGGTTTAGCGACACCAATATCAGTCATGGTATCTGTTGGACGAGCTGCGCAAATGGGGGTTTTAATTCGTAATGGTGATGCATTACAAAGTGCTGGAAAAATTACTACGCTTATTTTAGATAAAACAGGGACAGTAACTGAAGGCTTGCCTGTTGTATCAACCATTGAGGCAGTAGGTAAATATGATGAGCAAACAGTTTTACAGTTAGCTGCAAGTATAGAGTCTGGATCTGAACACCCATTGGCGGCGGCAATTTTAGCAGCGGCTGAAGAAAAAGAAATTAAACTAGATAAAGCTACTGCTTTTGAAGCAATTGCAGGTCACGGAATTGCAGCTACTATTGCTGATCAACAAGTATTTTTTGGTAACCAGGCTTTAATGGCAGAAAAGAATATTGAGTACGATCAACATATTGCTAAGATAGATCAATTATCTGCTTTAGGCCAGACAGCTATGATGTTGGCTGTTGACGACCAAGTGGCTGGAATTATTGCTGTTTCTGATCCGATCAAAAAAGATTCAGCTGAGGCAGTGCAGCAGCTAAGAAGCCAGGGTATTCGTGTTGTTATGGTGACTGGTGATAATGAAATTACTGCAAAAGCCATTGCCATGCAAGCAGGAATAACAGAGGTGAAAGCTCAAGTATTACCTGAAGAGAAAGCGGCAGCAGTTAAACAATTACAGCTTGCGGGTGAAGTTGTGGGAATGGTTGGTGATGGTATTAATGATGCGCCTGCTTTAGCGCAAGCTAATGTTGGTTTTGCAATTGGTACGGGAACAGATGTTGCTATTGAAAGTGCTGATATAGTGATTTTACAAGGGTCTTTATCAAAAGTACCAGAAGCTATGGCGTTATCTAAAGCAACGGTTGTTAATATTAAGCAAAATTTATTAGGTGCTTTCTTTTACAATACAATTGGTATTCCTGTAGCCGCTGGTTTGCTTTACCCAATGTTTGGGGTTCTATTAAGCCCTATGATTGCAGGTGCAGCAATGGCAATGTCATCGTTTACCGTGGTGACAAATGCGAGTCGTTTGCGTTGGGTGAAATTAAACTAGGTTTAATAGTTAGAACTTATTCTTATACCCAGCTGACATAGCTGGGTATAAGAGTAACAACAATAAAGCTTTGCAAACGCAATTATAGTTAAAAAACTATAGATACTTGTTAAAGTAGTCTATATTTTAGTTTAGGGTAGGGGATAAGGTTTAGAGATCGCCTGCAATAAACAGTATTGAAAGGTGATTTTATTTTGCTATTTCGATTGTTCGAATCACAAGCTAAAATGATAATGGAAGCTATAGTTTTCATTGTTTTTCTATGTAATATGTTTTTTTCAGCTGCATACGCAACTGAAATCGTTGTGAATTCATCTGTTCCTGAATATAAGGTTTCATTAAATAAAGCAAGAGCGATTTTTACTATGCGCCAACGATTTTGGCCGAATGGTAAAAGAATAAAAGTCTTTACCTTGGCGGATAATCATCCGCATCATCAAATGTTTACTAAGAATAATTTACATATGTTTCCACATCAGTTGAGACGAGTATGGGATCGAATAGTTTTTTCGGGGATTGGGCAAGTGCCAATGGTCGTTAGCAGTGAAGAAGAAATGTTAGCAAAGGTTGCAAATACACCAAATGCAATAGGTTACTTAAGTAGTGAGTTTAAAAATGAAAAAGTTCGATTATTTATTTCTCAATAAATTGTTAGTGCTTTTATTTAGCGGAGTGCTGTCAGCACAAGTGCTGGCTGATACTTGGTATGATGATATAGCCGTGCATGGTTTTGCAACGCAAGATTTTTTTCATACATCAGATAATAATGTCTATGGTGAGAGTGATGATGGTATTAGTCCGGGCTTAACAGAAATAGGCTTAAATCTATCGTATCAACCATTTGATCGATTAAATCTTTCTGTACAAGGGTTATATAGACGTGCAGGAAAGGTTGATGGTGGCGTTGTTAGGTTAGATTATGGGGTTGCTGACTTAAACTTGTTAAAGTTTGAAAACGGACAATTTGGAATAAGAGGGGGGAGAATAAAGATTCCTTTTGGTTTATATAATGAGACCAGAGATGTAGCCTTTACCAATCCAACGATTATATTGCCGCAAGGTATTTATTTCGATAGGTCTCGTTCCTTATTGGTTTCTGCTGATGGTGGCTCGTTGTATGCTGATTATAGTACTGAATATGGAGATATTGGGTTTAAGTTTAATCTAGGAATGCCTTTGGGTGATAATGAAGAGATTCTGTCCACTATTCTAGGTCCATCCGCATCAGGGGATTTTGAGGCAAACCCTGCATTTGCAACGCAATTAAATTATGAGTTGAATGGTGGTGAATATGTTTTTGCTGTCAGTTATATGAATTTAAAGTTGGATTATAAACCTTCAGCAAATGATACTCTTGGAGAAGGTAGTACAAAAATTAGACCTCTACTTTTTTCAGCTCAATATAACGGTGAAAAGTTTGGGCTAACGGCAGAATACTTATACCGTTGGAACCATTATTCAGATTATGATGCTTTTCCTGATTTTAGCTTTGTTTCTGAAAGTTGGTATGTGCAAGGGAGTTACCGTTTTTTACCAAGCTTACAAGGTATTGTCAGGTATGATACATTTTCCTCTGATATAGATGATCGAAGTGGAAAGCGAGCACAAGCTAGTGGCTTGCCAGCTCATATGGCCTATGCAAAAGATTGGATGGCTGGGTTGCGTTGGGATATTACTTCTTCATGGATGATTAGAGCTGAATATCATCGTGTTCATGGTACTGCATGGCTTGCTCATTCTGATAATCTAGACAGTTCAGCTACTAAACAAGATTGGAATTTATATGCATTACAACTTTCGTATAGGTTTTAGTTGCTTATGAAAAAGAGGGGGTTTCTAAGTTTAAAATGGAAATTCGCTATTTTAATTGGCGGTGTTTTTTTGTTGCTACATACTATCTTTTCATATTTTTTGTATTTAGATGTAAGTGAAGATTTTTTACAAAGCCGGAAAAACATACAAAATCGTTATCAGCATATTGCAAGGGCATTAACTGAAGATTCTTTTTTAGTTTTAGGTCAGGTTACTGAGGTGTTAACCGTTATTGATGATACTTCACAGCAAGATGGTTTTCTAGCTGAAACCCAAATAAGTTCAATAATGGATAAAAACTGGCAACAATGGCAGTTTATTTGGGGAATAGAAAGTGCCATTTATTTTAATAATAAAGGGGTGTTAGTAAAGCAGTGGGGAGAGAGCATTAACCCTAAACAGCTTTCTGTACAAAAAGTTTTAAAGGCTGAATTACCTGATTATCAAATTATTTGTTCAGATAATTGTTTACAGTTTGTGATGATTCCTGTGATGTCGGATTCAAATTTAATCGGTGTTTTTGGTATTAGTCGCTCTTTTGCCGATATAGTTATTGAATTTAATAGGACAACAGGCTCTGACATTGGTGTTTTGGTCGATTCAGGTATAAAAAACCCTGAGTTAGATTGGCCTTATAAAGTTTCTGCGATGACTAATATCAAGTTGAATAGAGCTATCTTGGCTCATATTTCTCAAGAGTACTCATTTGATCAGTTTTTTGAACAAAGAAAAGAGATTGAATATGGGGGACGGTCTTTTGAAGTAAAGGCTTTTTCTGTCAAAGCAGATACAGAGCAGACAGCTCCTTTTTTCTTAATGATTAATGATATTAGCGATGAAAAAAAGGCACTTATAGCTAATCTACAAACTATTTGGATTTATGGTGTGATTAGTTTGTTTGCTTCATTATTTTTATTAGTATTAGCTTTGTTTTTTTCTCTTCGTAGAATAGTGCATTTTTCAAATGCACTGCCGTTATTGGCAGAAAATAAATATGAAAAATTCAGACTACTATTAGGAAATAAGTCAGATTTAAAGCCGGGGTATGATGAATTAGATTTGTTGCAATTTACTGCGTTGGAATTAACAGATCAACTAGAGAATTTAGAGCAGGAAATTAAAGGAAAAATATTCCAATTACTTGAGAAGAGTCAAGAGTTAACAGCAGAGAGAGATTTTATACACCAATTAATTAATGTGGCACCTATCTTAATTGTTACACAAGATAGTGATGGTGTTATTTTATCTATAAATTCTGCAGGTGTATCTGAGTTAGGAATAGATGAAAAGCTAATTATTGGTAATGTTTTTGATAATTTTATTCCTGAAGCTGAGGTTGAACATTTATTAAAATTGAAACAATTAAGGTCAGGCGCGTCTTCTAATGTAATAACTATCGATGGTGTCTTGTTAACTTCAGCAGTCGAACAGCAGAAAATATCTTGGATTCATTCAAAAGTTAAATCAAGTAAAAATCAAAAAGAATTTATTATTTTAAGCTTGGGTGTGGATATAACTGAGCGTAAGAAAATAGAAGATAAAATGCTTAAAATAGCGACTCATGACCAATTAACGGGGTTGAGTAATAGGCGTAATTTTCAGTTGTCATTTGCCAGGGAAATAGCAACAGCAAAAAGATATGGCACTCAGTTAGCCTTGTTTTATCTTGATTTAGATCAGTTTAAAATTGTAAATGATACTAATGGTCATGAAGTGGGAGACAGTCTTTTAAGGTTGGTTGCAAGAACTTTGGAAGGTGTGGTTCGTGAGACGGATATTTTAAGCAGAGTAGGCGGAGATGAATTTACTTTGATCATGCCAAATGCCGAGCATGAAGGTGTTGTTAATGTAGCAAGAAAAATTAATGAAAACTTATTAGCTTTAGATTTTTGGGTGGGGGATAAGTGCTATAAAATTAGTACCAGTATTGGTGTTGCTATTTATCCCATGCATGGTGCTAATGAGCATGAGTTATTATCTAATGCAGATTTGGCAATGTATCAGGCAAAAGATTCAGGAAGAGGACAATATCACATATTCTCATTAGATAATGATTACCAATCTAGGTTGACTATGCGATTGCATTGGAAAGATGTGATTGAAGAGGCTATAGAAAATGAACGCTTTGTACTGTTTTTTCAAGCTATTTTGGATTTAAAAACTAATGAAATAAGTCATTATGAATGTTTAACTCGCATACAAAACCAAGATGGTAGTTTATTGATGCCTGGTGACTTTATTGGTTTTGCTGAAGAATTAGGCTTAATTGGCAAGATTGATAGAATGGTCTTAAAACAATCAATTGAGCAACAGCAGGAATTTAAAAAACAAGGAAAAGATTATAAATTGGCTGTAAATTTTTCAGGCCGATCATTTAGTGATGGTACTATTTTTGAAGACGTTGAAGCTTTACTTAGTCAACCTGGGGTAGAGCCAGAAAAAATAATTTTTGAAATCACTGAAACAGCAGCGGTATCTAATTTTTCTGCGGCAAAGAATTTAATTGAAAAAATAAAAGGTTTGGGGTGTTCGTTAGCTCTTGATGACTTTGGTGTTGGTTTTTCATCATTTCATTATTTAAAACATTTACCCGTTGATTATGTGAAAATTGATGGTTCTTTTATTAAAAATATTGATACCAATTACGAAGATAAAGTCTTTGTAAAGGCATTGATAGATGTCTCTCAGGCTTTAGGTAAAAAGACCGTTGCCGAATTTGTAGAAAATGAAGCAGTATTACAAGTACTTAAAGAATTTGGGATAGATTATGCCCAAGGTTACTATATTGGTAAGCCAACAGATATTCGTTGAGCTATTGAATTATATAGGCTGCTGTTCTATTGATCTGGCTTAAGCGCCAAGGTTTTCCCCATTTTAGTTGTTATCTAATGATATAATATGCTCATTTATGCCCATTTTGCCTTGGCTGTTTGGGGGTCGTGAATTGTTGTGAGTAAACTATGAGTAAACTGAAGTGTGCGGTAATTGGTACTGGATATTTAGGCAAGTTTCATGCAGAAAAATATGCATCTTTAGAAGATTGTGAGTTGGTTGCTGTTGTTGATATAAATGAACAGGCAGCTAAAGAAGTCGCAGATAAACATGGGGCAGAAGCACTTACGGATTATTCATCACTATTAGGTAAGGTTGATGCTGTGAGTATTGTTGTTCCAACAAGCTTACATCATTCAGTATCGTGTGATTTTTTAAATGCGGGCACACATGTTCTTGTAGAAAAGCCAATTACAGTCACAGTTGAAGAAGCTGACGAACTTATCGCTATTGCTAAAGATAAAAATGTTATCTTACAAGTCGGTCATTTAGAGCGCTTTAATCCAGCTGTTATGGGGCTAGATAATGAGGCCAAACCTTTATTTATTGAGGCACATCGCCTTGCTCCTTTTAATCCTCGTGCAAACGATGTCAGTGTGGTTTTGGATTTAATGATCCATGATATTGATATTATCCTGGCATTGATAGATTCAGAAATAGACCGTATAGATGCAAGTGGTACTGCTGTATTAACTCAGGGTACTGATATCGCTAATGCTAGGCTGACCTTTAAAAATGGTTGTGTGGCCAATGTCACTGCTAGTCGAATCAGTATGAAAATGGAACGTAAGATGAGAATGTTTAGACCTTGTTCTTATATAAGCGTTGATTTTCAAAACAAGGTTTTAACTAAACATAAAACTGGGGATAAAGAAATGTTCCCTGGTGTACCAGAAATAGTGAGCGAAGAATCTACCTTTGATGGCGGTGATGCGTTGTTAGAAGAGATAAAGCATTTTGTCGACTGTATAAAAACAGGAGCTAACCCTCTTGTTTCAGGTGAAGCCGGCAGGCGCGCATTAAAAACAGCTATTCAAATTACAGATTTATTAGAAAAAAAATTAGTAGAGGAAAAAGCATGATACCTATGGTCAACCTTAAAGCTCAGTATGTTGATATTAAAGATGAAATTGAGAAAGGTATTGCAGAAACAATAGCTAACTGTTCCTTTATTTTAGGTCCAAATGTTCAAGCGTTTGAAAAAGAGGCGGCAGAATATTTAGGGGTTAAACATGCCGTTGGTTGTGCGTCAGGTACAGATGCTCTACATTTAGCGTTACGAGCAGAAGGTATTGCTGATGGTGACGAAGTAATCACTAGTGCCTTTACCTTTATAGCAACAGCGGAAGCGATTAAATATGTTGGAGCAACACCTGTATTTGTCGATATTGATCCTAAGACCTTTAATATTACCGTTGAAAATATAGAAGAAGCGATTACACCAAAAACTAAAGCTGTGATGCCAGTTCATCTTTTTGGGCAGCCGGCTGATATGGTAAAAATCAAAGCATTATGTGATAAACATAATTTGAAGCTGATTGAAGATTGTGCTCAATCTTTTGGTGCCAGAATTAATGGTAAGCAAACGGGGTCAATAGGTAATGCATCTGGGTTTAGTTTTTTTCCAAGTAAAAACTTAGGCGCTTTTGGTGATGGCGGGTTAGTTGTTACTAATTCTGATGAAACGGCCAAAATGATTAAAATGTTACGGAATCATGGTTCCGATGTACGTTATTATCATGATGTTATTGGCTATAATAGTCGTTTAGATGATATTCAAGCTGTGGTATTACGGGCTAAGTTAAAACGACTTGATCAATACAATAAAGCTCGTCGACATGCGGCACACTTATATTCTGAATTAATGGCTGATTTACCGTTATCAACACCCTATGAGGATGGTTTGGGTGAGCATGTTTATCATCAGTACACATTATTATCTGATCGTCGTGATGAGGTGATACAAGCTTTACAAGATAAACAAATAGGTTGTGCTGTTTATTACCCAGTTCCTTTACATCAGCAAAATGTATTTAAGGAAGAGTGTAAGGGAGTATCTTTACCTGTTACTGAATCTGTTGCGGCTAATTGTTTTTCTTTACCTATTTGTCCATCATTATCAGATGAAGAAATTAAAGAGATTGTGGCTGTTATTCGGGGTGTGTTGACAAAATAGTTTCTATTTTAGGGTGTATTAATCTTCGTAATAGTTTTGCTATTTCGAAGGTTTTTCCTATTAACTAATGGGCTTTTTTGTGAAAAACTTCAATTGAATTGCTGGTATGTCGATTTATAAAGTTACATGGCTCTATACAAACCACAGGTTGAGTTAGGATAATTTATTGTAGGGCGGACTTCAGTCCGCTATAAATAAGACATTATTGCCTGCATAGCGGACTGAAGTCCGCCCTACAATTGCTTCAACCTGTGGTTTGTTAATAGCCATGTAAAGTTATTTGTTGTTTTAAAAGGCTTTATTTTGACTTTAGGCGCTGTTGTGATCTGTTGCTGAGAAATAAGACTTGTTAATTTTTTTTTACTTGAATTGTTTTCTTGTGGAGAAGTCGCTGTTTTGTGTGTGTGTTGATGGTCTAAAACATTTTCTGGTAAAAAGCAGAATTCAGTAGCTGTTTTGACTGTTTTTGATTCAATTACAGCTTGTTCATCAAGGCTAGCTTGAAACAGACAAGCACCACAAATAGTATTAATAAGCCATGGAATCCCCTTAGAAAGCTCTGCTATAGATTGTATTGCTTCATCAGTAAATAATGAGTTTTTAGAATATCCAGAACAAGATAAACGATAATTAATATAGTCTGTAATTTCTTCTTTGTTAAAAGGGTTTAATGATAAAGATTTTATTAACTGTAAAGTCTGCTTATTTAATTCTAGGTTTTTAATTTGTAATTTAAGATCAAGAGGCCCTGTTAAAATTAATATGGTTGACTGAATTTTATTATTTTCAGTGACTTTGTTTAAAAGGTTTTTTAGAAACCTGGGGTTAAACTTGTTGGCATTATCTAAAATAAAAACAGTTGCTCGTTGTTTCTTTGTATTTAATAAGCAAATATCAGAAAAGGATTTTATAATCAGTTGATTATGTTCAGGTGCAGATAATTGTAGTCTAGATGCAGGGTTTAGATGATTAAACACTACTTCATTCTTTTTATCGCTGAAGCTTTCAACGAGTGCTTTAATCAAACAAGATTTCCCCACGCCAATGGCACCACGTAGTATAAATATACCACTTGATGTATTGATTTCATTTCTAAGTAACTCTAAAGCTGGACGGTGGCTAGTGGGTAAAAAAACACTGCTTAAAGGCTGAGCTTGGCTAAAGGGGTTAGATTTAAGCTGAAAAAAAGTATTATACATTTTAGTGTTATTCCTTAAAGGGAATTAAATGACTTTTTTGACCTTTAAAATTATTGTAACTGATATTTAATATAAAAGTTGTAAAGCTTTTATTACCAAATAATAAAACCGGTAAGAAGATTTTCGTTTGTAGTGTTTTTTATAGGCTGAGTAACTGATATGCTTCTTTTATGATGATTGATAGTCGTTACTTTACTTGTATTTTTCGGCTGTTTTAAAGATACTATCTTATTAGTTAATAACTGAATTTCCATGTTCTACAGTCCAATGTTTTAGTATTGATTCATTCTAACAACAGAAAGCTGAATATTATGTGAACTATTCACCTTTTAATTAAATTTTACTTCACTTCTTATATGGCTGCCAAATAAGTTGTTAACATTAATGCCAATCTTTAAAAGCGAGTCTACTGTTGAATAAAAGTGATACATCTAAAATTATGTTCAGTGCTGGTGAATCCTCAGGTGATCAGCATGCTGCCAATATGTTTAAGGAGTTGCAAAAACAATTGCCTAACATTAAGGGTTTAGGCATGGGTAGTAGCAAAATGCAGCAATCGGGTATTGATATTCATTTTGACTCTTCAAATATTGCTGTTATTGGTTTGGTTGAAGTATTAAAGCACTATGGTGAAATACGATCTGCATTAAAATTAATGCAGAAATTAGTTGTTTCTGAGCAACCCGATTTATTGGTTTGTGTGGATTATAAAGAATTTAATTTAAAGTTGGCGCGTTTTGCAAAACAACAAGGTATTAAGGTCTTGTTTTATGTAAGCCCTCAAGTCTGGGCCTGGCGACCTGGCAGAGTTGTCACTTATGGTAAAGCTATTGATATGATGGCAGTCATTTTCCCATTTGAAATGGCCTATTATGAGGCAGAAAATGTTCCTGTTACTTATGTCGGTCACCCGTCTGTTGACAAAGTACACCCTCTACATAGTAAAGCGGAAGACCTTGCTAGTTTTGCTTTAGATGTTAATGTGAAAACTGTGGGAATCCTCCCTGGTAGTCGTGTTAATGAAATTAAGCGAATGTTGCCAGTTATGTTGGCAGCCGCTGAAGAGTTGCAAAATAAATATAGTAAAATTCAATTTGTGTTGCCACAAGCAGATTCAATTACCGATGAGTTATTACAATCGTATTTGCAAGCATCAGTCGCTAATGTCACTGTCATTAAAAATCAGCCATACGATGTTATTCAATGTTGTGATGCAATTATGACAACATCAGGAACTGCATCATTGGAGATTGCTATATTACAAATACCTATGGTGATTGCTTATCGTCTTTCTGCTATCACTTATTTTTTTGCTAAATATTTAGTTAATACTAAATTTATTGGTTTGCCCAATATTATTGCTGGTAAAGGTATTGTTAAAGAATTGATTCAGCATGATGTGACTGCCAATAAATTAGCTGATGAAATTGATCAAATTTTACAAGACCAAAGCTATAGAGAAAATATATTGGCAGAGTTAGCTGTTGTTAAAGAAAGACTAGGGAAGGGTGGTGGCTCTAAAAATATGGCCGACTTAGCAATTAAGATGTTGTCGGTGTGATTTTTTGAATAATATACAAACGAGGAGCCGTTTCCTTATCTGAGCTAAATGCTGTGTTAACAGTATATTTAGTTTTCTCTAGTTGTTCAGACCATTGTTTAATAGCATCTGTTTCTTTATCGCCACCAGAATGTCCAGGGTAAGCTGCAATAGTAATAATACCCGAGTTGTCTAATAAACTAAGTGATTGCTGAACTGCTAATAGGGAAGATTTAGTTTGTGTAATGATGGATTTATCACTACCAGGAAGATAACCTAAATTAAACATAATAGCGTTGATCTTTCCATGAAATTCAGTTGGAATGCATTGTTCTAATTTGTCGTGACTAGAATGAAATAGCTGCGTATTTGTGATGTTGGCTGTGGCTAATCTTGTTTGTGTTGATTCAATTGCTTGTTGCTGAATATCAAATCCAAAAACCTTTCCTGTTACACCTACTTGTTCAGCCAGAAATAAAGTATCGTGTCCATTTCCTGTTGTTGCATCAACAGCTATACCTCCACCCCTTAAATGTTGCTGGATAACAGTGTGAGCCTGCATTGTAAGCGAAATACGTTTGTTCATAATTAAAGAAATAAAGAGTAGTAGCGATTAATATTGCTGCTTTGAGGGATAGTTTGATTATTTAATAGCTTATCAGCTAAATTTTGGCAATGCCAAGGGATTTGCAAGCTACCTTTTGCACCAAAGCCATTAAAAATAAAGAATTCAGGGTGATGAGGGTGTTGACCAATAAAAGGCATTTTGTCTTGAGTTGTCGGCCTAATACCCGCTTGATGCTTGATTACTTGTTCAACGGTTAATGTTGGATAAACTTGTTGTAGTGATTCAAATAATTTCGTCTTCACTTCATCTGAAATATTGCTATTGATATTATCTCTATCAAAGCTCGCACCTGTGCGAAACTGATGATTATCCAAAGGAATAAACCAATGACCATAATTTAAAATAGATTGGGGGATTACATGCTTAGACAAGGCAGTAATAATTTCACCTTTAACTAATTGAAAAGGTAAAACTGAAAACCAAGGATTTTGTGTTGCTGAGTGTCCTTCACAAAAGATGATTTGTTTTGGTTTAAAGTTTTTCCACTGCAAAGTGGGGGATAAACTTATTTCATCATAATGTAATTCGGTTTTAATATAAGCATTAAGGCTAATAAAATAGCTTTTCAGGGCTTCTAACAAAGGACTTGTTAATAAATACCCGGTGTTATTCTGTTTTAAAATTCCATGACTGGCATTGATGCCTGTAGAAGTAGGAACTATTTCGGCTAAATAGTTTTTGTATTGGCTGTCTTTAAAGCGTTTAGTACAAGCTGTTATTTCTTTATCATTACGTAGCAGGCGTAACATAGGCTTCTCTATATAAAAGGCCTGTTTAAAATATAGACTTAGATTTTGGTAGTAATCAAGGGCTGATGGAAGTAATGTATCAACATCAGTTGATTTGACAAAGCGCATGCCAGTGACTGGGTTGATTAAACCTGCAGCTACTTGTGATGCGTTAAGTCGGTTGTTATCGACAATAATGACTTTTTTATCGCGCTGGATTAGTTCCCAAGCTAATAGGCTACCAGCCAATCCTTGGCCTATGATTAGGTAATCAATTTCCATTAAAGTTTAGTGCTATTTATTTAGCAACTAAAGCTGTGCCAGAAAAAGAAATACCATCCCAACCAAATTGCATAAAATTTCTAATATTTTGATGCCCATTTCCTGATGGATCATCTAAAACATCTTTTCGGTAAAAATCACCAAATAAATTAAGTGTTTGATCTGGACTTAGTTGGTTTATCTGAGCAAATGCAAAAATTTTGCATGAGCCCTCATTAGATCCAGCGGTATTAATTAATTTAGAATCTGCTAAACCGTTACTAAACTCAGTTGCTGTATAGCTGTAATTTTCTGCAATAGTAGTAATAGTTTGATCAAAAGTAACGTTTTCATTATTTTTAACTTGTTGTAAAAAAACTGATAGAGACATAATTTTATAAAATGATGATTAATTTACTCAGTTTACAATAAGGGAGGGGTTTTTAATAGAGTTGCTGATTTAATCTTGCTTGGACTTAAATAAAACCACAGCGAGCAGGGTTAGTTAAGATCAAAAAGTTATCAGTAGAAAATATTGAAGGTGTACCTAGAAATTTTATAAATTATGAACTACTCTAATGACAAGAACTTTAAAAATTATACTTTGAGTTGATAAATGAATGTAGGTAGAACAAAATCAAAATTTGTTGCAGTTGCATCTATTGCTGCTGAGTTAAGTGCGGTAATGGGGGTTGCTAAAGAGATATCTTTAGCAGCAGCAAATGCAAAAGCTATTGCATTTAGGGCTGGAGAAAAAGCAAAAGGCTTTCAGCCTATTACTGACTTTATTAATGAGCTGGCTAAAGACACTATTGATTTGGTCGAGAATATAAATGAACATGCTATTTCTTTGTATCAATTAACAGTTAATGAGCATCGAATGGCAGAAGCGTATCAGAAGTTTGAGATGGTATCTGCTTTAGCAAAAGGGGCTGCCTATGAGCAATCACTTGAGCACCCTATGGCTAATGCTCAACTTAGAATGCTAGAGTGTAGACAAGGGTTTAAAACTAATGTGGCTCGATTGTTAGATCAGCTGGAAGAAGTTATGCATCCTGCTAGAGCTGCACGTGTTATTGCTGCAAACTCTCGGATTGAGGCATCTCAAGCTGGGGAATATTTACAAAGTCTACAGGCCGTTGCGGAAAGTGTAGATAATGCGGCTCAAGTTATTCATGATAATGTTCAACGATGTCGCACAGCTTTATCAGTTGTTGATACGACAGAATAAATTAACCTATTACTTATTTTATAAGAGGCTTGTTTTAAATGAAAATGACCAATATATACGAGGGATCGTATCAGTGGATTATGTTTGGCCGGGATAGTAATAAGCCTGAAAATATTATTGATACTAATCAATATATCGTAAGAACAGCGAATAGATGCTTATTGATTGATCCTGGTGGTGTAGAGTTATTTGCTCCAATGTTGGCAGGGGTGTTGCATTATGCACCTGTTGAGCAAATTACTGATATTTTTGCCTCTCACCAAGATCCTGATATTATTTCGTCTTTAGGGTTGTGGGATCAGGCTTTACCGGATGCTAGGCTACATGCCTCAGAATTATGGGAAGGTTTTCTTCGACATTTTGGTTGTGAAAGTATTGAATATGTAGGTGTTGCTGACAATGGTGGCGTTATTGATTTGGGGAGTGTTGAGTTACAAGTAATTCCCGCTCATTATATGCACTCAGCAGCTAATTTTAATATTTATGACCCTCAGGCAAAAATATTAATGTCTGGTGATGTTGGTGCAGCTTTAGAAGAGCCGGGTGCTCCGGTATTTGTTGATAATTTTGATGCGCATGTTGAGAAAATGCGATTTTTTCACCAGCGTTGGATGCCATCCAATCAAGCTAAAAGAGTGTGGATTGATAGAGTACGAGAACTGGATGTAGAAATTCTTGCGCCGCAACATGGACGCATGTTTAAAGGCGATGATGTTAAGCGTTTTCTAGATTGGTTTGAGGCATTGCAAGTTGGGATTGCTGTTTAAGAAAATGATCAGAACAGGATGGGTAAGTCTCATCCTGTATACTTTCACTAGCTGATATTAATTAGCGTAACAGCAATAATTAATATCAGGAAAGATATTATCCATAGTTTCTAGAGCAAGTAGATAATGCTCATCAATACTATTTTTTCGAATACTTTCATGTAAGTAGTTAAACCTAGCTAAGTGGTCAGTAATTCTCTTTTTTGCATATTCTGTAGTTGTGCCAGATTTCATAATAAACGGCCAGTCTGATGCCTGAGCAAGTAATAATGATCTTGCTGCTTGATTTAAAGCCCTTTCCTGAAGTTTTGATACAGTCACTTTTTTAAAATCAGTAGCTAAATGTTCCATTTCTATTGCTGCTTGATGAATAAAAGGGTAAATCCAATCATTTTCTTCATTAATCCAGTAGCTAGAATACCCCTCATGTCCCCAAGTAGACGCTGCAGGTATTGCAACTTGATGATCTAGTTGCTGATTTAAATAATCTGCACAACTAATGGTATTAAAGTTATTGTCTTTATTATTTGTCAACCTAATAACAGATTCTAACCAATTAGTCCCCTCAAACCACCAATGACCAAAAAGTTCAGCATCATAAGGAGCAACAATAATAGGCGGCCTATCCATTGTTGAATGTAATTGATCAATATGCTGTTGGCATTTTTTTATAAAGTCTTGAGCATCCTGATTGATTGCATTTTGTGCCTGTTTTGGGTTGTAGAATTCTTTTTCTACATCTTTACCTGTAATGCGATGATACTTAATGCCTGTATTAATTCTGCTATTATCTTCAAGAATATAAGGGGCAATGTAGTCTTGATCTAATTCAAAGCCAATATCACTGTAATACTCTCGGTAGAATTCATTACCTGGGTAGCCAGTTTCTGCGCTCCAAACTTGTTGTGATGTTTCCATATCGCGGGCAAAAGCCATGACTCCATTGCCGCAGTCTAAAGGTGCATAAACAGCATTATTAGGTGCTTCACTGGCATCCATAATTCCATGTGAATCAGTGAAAAAATATTTTATTCCTGTATCTGCTAGTACTTTTTCAAGGCTAGGGTAATAGCCGCATTCAGGCAACCAAAAACCAGAAGGGGAGAAGCCAAGGTGAGATTCAAAAGTTGTAATACCTATCTCAATCTGGTTTTTAACAGATAATGGATTAATATTAAGTAACGGTAAAAAACCATGAGTAGCGGCAGTTGTTATTAGCTCAAGATGTCCTGCATGATGATGTTTTTTAAATGCCAATAATAAATTAGTATGGTATTTATGGTAAGTCTGCTGTGCTTGTATAAAAAATCTACGGTATAAGCGGGCTAATTTATGAGCTTGTGGCTGAGGGCGAGTTCTAATAATCTCTTTTTCTGCTAGCTCTATTCGTTGCTTAAGATATTTTTGATAGCGTGCCTGTAATAAATCATCAGCAAGCATTGAGATTAAAGTCGGTGATAAAGATAAGGTTAAGCGAAAACTAACGTGGTCTTTCGCTAAATTATCTAATGTATTGATTAGAGGGATGTAGCACTCGGTCATTGCTTCAAATAACCAGTTCTCTTCAAAAAAGCTATCGTACTCAGGGTGTCTTACATAAGGTAAGTGAGCATGAAGTACAATGCTAAGAAATCCTTTATTCATCTTGTAAGCTCTTTATTCCTTGACCTGAATGGTTACTGCTAGCGTAATGTGATTGTGATGAAATAGACGTTGAAGTTGTCTTTATAGGCTCAATAAATTCATCAACATTGCTCTCATTATACTCATCAGAGCTAAAACCAGGCATGCTATTGTTTTTTAATATATGTAACTCATTAGATTTTGCCAAAGAGTTAAATTTATTCTTAATTGCACAATTGCCAATATAAGCTGAATATACTACGTTATTGTTAGCAACAGGAATGGTGATTTTTTTCTTATGCTGAATATCATAAATAGGTGATTCAAAAATTGTTGTTGAATTACCTTGGGAAGTATCTTGCGCATAAACTCTTAAATGTAATTGGTCACTATGAATAGAAGGTAATAAGAAGTGAGAGTTTTTCTCACCTAAGTTCCAATATATATAAAGTTGCCGAGGGCTAATGGAGAGTATGGTTATATCTGTTAAGCTAGGATCAGGTTTTGGGGCGTAATAAAGACTAATGTTTTGACTGACTGCTAGTAGATTTCGGGTTGATAGACTAGGCTCAAAAGCCGGTTCTGCTACCTTAATAGGTGCAACAGGGGAAAAACCACGACTTATAATAATACTAATCGCAAACATTTCTTGTTTAGAAATGTAAGGATGAATGTTATTGTCAGAATAATACTTAGAGAGCATTGATTGTTTTAATTGCTATAAGTCTTGCCTATTTAGGTAAATAGGTACATTTCATTAGTACCCCTATTATATAGCAAACTGAAATACCTTTTGATAAAGCTATTAAGATAT
>ENA-OSET01000975-OSET01000975.1-sediment-metagenome-genome-assembly--contig:-NODE-975-length-30934-cov-22.124899_pt1 | contig 30934 bp, 24 predicted proteins | sample MGYA00237882_ERZ534229 | MGnify/ENA primary metagenome ERZ534229 (study PRJEB26408, sample SAMN06266212) | sediment metagenome | isolation source: Hudson Canyon methane seep mesocosm | place... | reverse complement strand
CAAATGACTGGCTGGAAATACCGGGTTCATTTTTTAAAGTTTCACCAATACTTGAGCTAGCCTTCATACGTAATTCATCTCCACTTAATATAGAGACTGGTAAAGCAGTGTTAGAGGTGGAGTCACTTAATGGTGTGCTAATAATTAGCTGATCCAGCTCATGAACATGTTCTGACCCAGCATGGCCCTGCTGGTTTATGAGTAGTAGAGCAAGCAGAGTTAAATTAAATTGATAATTGAGCATATGGAAATCTATTTCGATGGATAATGGAACAAATATAATATAATATGATATAACATAACATTTGGCAAGTGACTAAGAGAATTGTTACTAACGTTTCGCTTAATTAGGATAAATATCACTGCATTTTTCGATATTTTATTTCAATAGAATCCCTGTTTTGTTTTGATATTTGTAGTTTTTTAACTACAAATATTGTTTATTTGTTGACTAGTAATTCACTAGCTCGTATCTTATGTAAGTATAAGATTACCACTAATAGTCTACTTTGATAATGATGGTAAAGATTGATCTGTCTACTCTTTAATATGGATAAGCTTTATGAATTGGAAGGCTTTCTTCCAGCCGTGAATTACTAGTATATATCTTTGATTAGTAAGTTTTTTTGCATGTGTACTAAGGACTCTAATAATTGACCTATTTATGAACGATATAATTAAAACCAAATCTCAGTTGACCAAAGAAAATCAACAGTTACGTGCTGATCTGACTAATGCCAAGTATCTAACTGAAAAGCGTTGCGCTGAACTTTTAAAAAATGAAGAGCGCTTTTCTCTAGCCATGCGTGGAGCGAATGATGGGATATGGGACTGGAATCTAGAAACAGATGAAACTTATTATTCGCCTCGCTGGAAAAGCATGCTGGGCTATGAAGTGAGTGAGCTTGATAATATATTTAATACTTGGGAAAGCCTGGTTAATATAGATGATAAGGAAATGGTGATAGAAAAGGTTCATGAATATTTGGCTGGCAGAGCAGATTCATTTGAAGTTGAAATGCGAATGCAGCATAAGGATGGTCATGATATTTTTGTTTTATCCCGTGGATTTCTAGTTAATCGCGAGTCCGATGGGAAACCAATTCGTTTAGTTGGCACACATGTTGATATTACACAGCGTAAAAAAGCTGAATCATTCAATGAAAAAAATGCAAAAATTCTGGAGATGATTGCATTAGGGGAGTCAGCATCAGATATCTATGATGCGATTGCCTTAATGTATGAGGCACGTCATCCAGGGATGCGGTGTTCAATGCTTGAGTTACATGGCAATAAACTTATGCATGGCGGGGCACCTAGCTTACCTAAAGAATATTGTGATGCGGTAAATGGTCTGGAAAATGGACCCTGCGTTGGCTCATGTGGAACATCCACTTACACAGGAAAACGTGTACTTGTTGAAAATATTGAAACAGATACTAAATGGGCCAAAATTAAACAGGTTGCCCTTCCTCATGGCATGCGTTGTTGTTGGTCTGAACCCATTAAAAACTCTTCAGGAAAAGTGTTAGGTGCCTTTGGTATGTATTACAATCATACCGCTTTGCCAAATGAGGAAGAATCTAATGATCTTAAATCTGCGGCATGGCTTGCTGGTATTATCATGGAGAGGGAGCAGGATCAAAAACGTATACGTCAGCTAGCTTATACTGATGAACTGACTGGACTAGCCAGTCGTGCCTTTTTTTATTTAAGCCTTGAAAAATTAATAAAAATTTCTGAGAGGCATCATCGTCAATTTAGCCTGTTATATATTGATCTGGATAATTTCAAAGATATTAATGACAGTCTCGGGCATGATGTTGGTGATTTACTGCTCAAGGAAATTGCCAAACGTCTGCTTAGTGCAAGTCGTGAAGTAGATTTTGTTTCTCGTCTCAGTGGTGACGAGTTCAGTATTATAGTGGAAGATGTGGTTGATGATTATACCGCAGCCAATGTTGCTCAACGTTGTCTTGATGCAGTGTCTCAACCTTTCGAACTTTTAAATAGAAAACTCACGCCAGCATGCAGTATTGGGATTGCACATTATCCAGATGATGGTGATAATCTATCCACTTTGCTGAAAGTTGCTGATACCTCTCTTTATGCAGCTAAGGAAGGTGGTCGAAATTGTTATACTTTCTATAAACCGGAACTTTCTCAGAAGGCTGAGTATCGTTTTCAAGTCGAGCACAGCCTCCGAGAAGCCATCGAAAAACAACAGCTATCACTGGTTTATCAACCTCAGGTTAATATAGACAGTGGCGAAATTATTGGTGTCGAGGCTCTGTCACGTTGGAAACACCCTCAATTGGGAAATGTTTCACCTGTTGATTTTATTACCACAGCCGAACGCATTGGCATGATAAAACCACTCACTGAGTGGGTTTTAAAAACCGCTTGCAGTCAGGCAGTTGCTTGGAAGAAAGCTGGTTTTCAGCCTCTTCAGGTCGCTGTAAATATTTCCCCAAGCCATTTTCTAGATAAGGACCTTATTTCATTGATTAAGTCTGTTATCGATGAGACGGGGATGATTTCATCTGAACTGGAGTTAGAGGTTACTGAGAATGTTGTGCAGACGGACCCTAAAAACCTATCAGTTTTCCAATATTTGAAAGATCTAAGGATCATCTTGGCAATCGATGATTTTGGAACAGGTTATTCATCTTTCGCATCACTTAAGCACCTTAAGGTTGATTACTTGAAAATTGATAAACACTTTATTGATGACATGGTTAACGATAAGAAAACTCAGCTTCTAGTTAGCTCTATGATAGAAATGGGCCACAATTTGGGGTACGAAATTGTGGCCGAAGGCGTTGAGACATCAGAACAATTAAATTTACTCAAAAAACTAGATTGTGAGACTGCACAGGGTTATTTGTTTAGTAAACCAGTTTCGGCTAATGAAATTTCTAAAATGTTGAATACTGATGTATTAAGCGTTATATAACTTTGTGTAGGTTGGGGAGAGAGGCATGAACCCTAACAATTTCGAAGCCTTGAATGTTGGTTTTCGCTCTACCCAAGCTACCGAGCTGATATAGTTAACATTCAATTAAATTCACAGCTAATCCACCACGCTAAGTTTCTTAGTGCTTAGTTTTCATATCTGCACCAGTTTCTCGCATTGTTTTAATCACTTTATCCAGCGATACAAAATGAATCCCATCACCGCGTAAGGCAATACGTGTGGCATTTATGGCTGTGCGTCAACGGGATCTTTCAGTGATATATTTATATATTAAAGATGGCAATTTAGAGCAGCTAATTTTAAAAAGAAAAGGTGTATTGCAAGGAAAGATCTGCCCCCCAATGCCATTAAGTTAAGAAAATATCATAGGATGTGCTGACGTTAGGAAGCGCATCAAATGCAAAAGATGCACTTCGTACCTCAGCACATCCTATATAAAATCCCTTAACTTAACGACATTGGGTCTGACTCTGCGCGCTATTATTATTTGGCTCATGATGCATAGTGAGCTTGTTTTATTCTGACTAGCCATTGTTTAACTCCAGGAAAAGGCCTATTTGGTCACATATCCAATGCTATGTGACCTGGTTACGCATAGCCTTAGCTGGTCTAGCAGTAGTTTTATTCTGAAAACATTCTTAGCCTCTGTGAATTGTAAGGATAAGCTTTCAATCTGTTTTGATATATTAATCTTATCGCTAACTTTTGGGTGCCGAAGAAACCTACCAGGTGTATTTCGGGTAAGACTGTTTCGTATACCCAATAAAAAAAGCGCTTAGAATTGCGCTTTTACATTTTGTTAACTGGAGACCAATCCAGCCTCTAGATTGAGAGATAGTGTTGTAAAACTAGTTATTAATAAAAATTGTCAAGGATTGAAAAATTGAAAACATTTTTAAAATCAATGTTAGAGGACTTGGATACCAGGGCGGGGCGGTATTTTGCCTTTTTTATTCAGTCGCTTATTTTAGTTTCATTAATTACTTTTTCAATTGAAACATTGCCAGATATTAGTGATGACAGCAGATCTGTATTAACTTTTGTTGAGCGATTTTTAGTGGGCATTTTTACTATTGAGTATCTATTAAGAATCCATGTGGCAGATAAAAAAACAGGGTTTATTTTTAGCTTTTTTGGCTTGGTTGATTTGCTGGCCATTCTGCCTTTTTATTTATCTATTGGCCTAGACTTACGATCTATTCGTATTTTTAGATTGTTGAGGCTTTTTCGGCTATTCAAACTACTACGCTATAACCAAGCAATTAAACGATTCCATAGAGCCTTGATGATTGCTAAAGAAGAGCTAGTTTTGTTTAGCTGCGTTACAGCTATCCTGCTGTATCTATCGGCAGTGGGTATTTATTATTTTGAACATGCAGCACAACCAGAACAATTCCAATCAATCTTTCATAGTCTTTGGTGGGCTGTGGCTACCTTAACTACGGTTGGTTATGGTGAGATTTATCCCATAACCATTGGTGGTAAGGTTTTTACATTTTTTGTTTTGATGCTGGGCTTAGGCGTTGTTGCTGTCCCAACAGGGCTAGTTTCTTCAGCTTTATCCCAAGTAAGATCTGAAGAAAACGAATGAAATTGTATTTTTAAATTTAATCATGTGAATGTGAGGAATCATGGACTTAATAGATAGAATTAAAGACATTGCAGTTAGAATACCAAAGCAAATTGATCATATTGAAACAGAAGAGGCGACAAAAAATGCCTTTATCATGCCGATGATTAGTGCCCTTGGATATGATGTTTTTAACCCGATGGAGGTTATTCCAGAGTTCACAGCAGATATTGGAATAAAGAAAGGGGAAAAAGTTGACTATGCCATTAAAAAAGACGATGACATTATTATTTTAATCGAATGCAAATGGTCTGGGTCTGATTTACATAAAGACCATGCCTCACAATTACATCGATATTTTGCAGCAACTGAGACCCGGTTTGCTATTTTAACTAATGGAATTGATTATGAATTCTATTCAGATATTGATGAGCCGAATAAAATGGACTCAAAACCTTTTTTTCAGTTCAATATACTTCAATTTGAAGACCATCAAATTAGTGAACTAAAAAAGTTTACAAAATCGGCTTTTTCTTTAGACGATATTTTAACAACTGCAAGTACCCTGAAATATGCAAGTGAGATTAAAAAAATATTAAAAGAAGAAATAGACAGTCCATCTGAACTATTTGTCCGTTTTTTTGCATCAAAAATTTACGATGGAAGAATTACACAGCCAGTTATCGAGCAGTTTACAAATATAGTAAAAGAAGCTTCAACTCAATTTTTAAATGAACGAATCAGTCAAACAATTAAATCAGCACTATCTGGCAATCAATCCGATACAGTTTCTGAGTTATCCAATGAAATAGAAGACGTAACCGAATCACATTCAGGAAAACCTGGAGTAGAAACGACTCAAGATGAAATCGATGGCTACAATATTGTACGGGCTATATTGAGAGAAATTGTTGAAGTTAAGCGCATCACTATGAGAGATACCAAAAGTTATTGTGGAATCTTATTGGATGATAATAATCGTAAGCCGATATGCCGACTTCATTTTAATTATTCACAGAAATATATAGGTGTTTTTTCAGGTAAAAATGAAGAACGAATTGAAATTGATAATGTTGAGGGTATTTTTCAATATGCGGACCGAATAAAAGCAATAATTGCAGAGTATTAATTAAATCTACTTTAGAAAGGAAATTTATGTTGGATTTATTTGGGCTCAGTCTACAAACAAAAATATTTATCAGGTCGTACGCTTTACCTATGTTTTATTGATAGTTTCTTCTTTACTATTATAGGGTTAGGCAAAACTGTTTTAGATATTGTAAAAACTGCTCCTTTGCTAATTCAATTGGGTGATTTTCTTAATAAGGGAATGCCATGTTTGAGATGTTAAAGGCAGGTCTTTGATTTATGATTGATAAAAGGAGGCATTGTGGGAGGGCAAGAAAACTCCCAATATTACAATCTAGTAATTGGATAAAACTAAATTGCAATCATTTTAAATGGATACAATGATGTCAATTATATTGATATTAAACAACTAAAGGCTATAATAGTATCCATTATTATTTTTTCTTTAAGCGTTTTATGTCTTTACTTTCATTGCTCTCCGCTGATGATACCCAACAACAACTAGCCCAGGCAGTTCGGGATAAGCGTAAGCAACTGAAATTATCTCGCAATGCTTTGGCTGAACGTAGTACGGTTCCTGCATCGACTATAAAAAAGTTTGAGACTACAGCTCAAATATCTTTGCGCCAGTTTATTTTACTTTGGCAATGTGTTGACTCACTTGAAAACCTAGTTACTCTGATAAAACAACCAGAGAGTATCCCAAATTCTATTGATGAAGTACTTAAAGGATGAAAAGCTTTGAGGGTATAAAAAAACTTGATGTGTATCGGCGTTTAAGTAATTGTAATGAGGTCTTTGTCGGGCAATTGGCTCAAAATAAACAGGCTGTTTATTTTCAATACGATTTAGCTTACCTCGCTGACTATCATAGTCTTTCACCTTTTTCTCTGCCATTTTCAAAGCAACTTGCTCAAGCGCCAATTCATCCTCATCATGGTTTGCATGGTGTTTTTTCTGACTCTTTGCCTGATGGTTGGGGTTTGCTGTTAATGGATAGGGTTTTTCGGCAACATAATATTCAGCCGCAGCAATTAACAACAATGGATAGGCTGGCTTATATTGGGAATACTGGAATTGGTGCTTTATCCTACCGACCGACTCTTGATTGGAAACAGCAGCAACAGGATTTGTGGATTGAGCTTTCTGAATTAGGCAAACAGGCAACAGACATATTTGATGGTGATGCGGAATCAGTATTAACCATTTTGGCAAATGCTGGTGGATCTGGTGGTGCAAGGCCCAAAGCGTTGATTTATATTCATCCTCAAAAAATAAACCGTGTAACTACAGTGGCTCAGGCCGGTTTACAGTCCTGGTTAATTAAATTTACGTCTGAAAATTTGTTGCTAGGACATGATGAAGGCTTATGTGAAGCAGCTTATCTTATGATGGCAAAAACTGCAGGCATTGATGTACCTGAATGGCGGATTTTTTCTACGCCAGAAAATTCCAATGCTAAAGCATGGCTGGCATTAAAGCGATTTGATTGTTCTGAATCCTCTGGGCGATATCATACTCATACCTTGTGTGGCTTATTGGATGCTGATTTTCGCCAACCTTCCATGGATTATGAAGATCTGATTAAGGCAAGCCAGGTTTTATGTAAAAGTCCTGCGGTAGGGCAGCAACAATTTGTGCGTGCCATCTTTAATCTATTTGCGGATAATCAGGATGACCATACTAAAAACTGGTCATTTTTAATGGATGATAAGGGGCAATGGCAACTCGCTCCCTTTTATGATGTCACTTTTAGCCCCAGTCCTCATAATCAACATATGATGGCTTATGGCGGCTATGGCCAACAGCCGACTGTTAAAGTGATGCAAAAGCTTGCTAGACAAGCTAATTTTTCAAACTGGAAAGATGCCCAAAATGAAATGGTTAAAGTGCTTGATGCATTATCTAAGTGGACAAGCATTACTAGTGAATTAGATGTTTCAGCCGATATTAGCAATTTAATTTCCAAGCAACTCGATAAGGCCTATCAGTTAAATAAAGGGTTATTAGAGTAAGCGTTTCTGCTTATTAATGAAAGAGTGGTCTAGGTTCCATAAATATAGTGTAGGAGCGCCCATCCTCGGTGCATTTTTTTGAAAAAGGGCATGATTTATTCGCGCCGAGGGCAGGCTCTCCTACAATTGGAATTAATTAAAGGAGTTACTGGGTTAATTACATATATTTTATTATTATTGTTGTTGTCAGTAATTTGCCGTTCTGGATCTGCTCCTGGTTTTTGACCTTGATTGTTTCCAAACCATAGCTTGAGGGTGAGTTAATTATTATTCCCCTTACTTACTACTCAGAATGTTTGTGAAAAAGGGAATGGCAGGAGGGGGTTCTTGCTTCGGGCTAAACTTGCATGATCAATACCTGAAAATAGAGTCGAATGGTCTGTTTACTGATTGTCAAGTCAGGCTTGATTATAATTTTCTTACAATCAGCCTATAACTTACATATAGGCTAATGCTCTTTAATGGTGCGAAAAAATAATCAATGACTTATACACATAAATTATTTGATCATAAAATTGTCAAATTTATTTCTAAAAAAAATAGCCTGGTTTTGTATTGACATGCTTAAGTGCATGAAAAATAAGATAACTTGTTGTGCTGTATGAAAAACATACAATTTAATTGTAAGGCTATAAATCAAAGGGCTGGAGGGGGATATTGATAGTTTACCCACAGAGTTATCCACAGCTATTGTGCATAAAAGAATATTCCCTTATTCAATAAACACTTAGCTAATTTAAGTGAGATTTTGTCTGCAAAAATAAAGCTTATTTTGGTTTTTTTTGAAAAAACTTTTTGTTCGATTATGTTGATAGATTGTTTCTTATTGCGGCACTAAGTTGGGGCGTGAATCTGTGTTCAGATACATTTAACCTTTGCTAGTTCATTCCAGTTTGTTGTGTAATGCTGGGATAAATGTTCCACAGGTGTTTGCCAGTCAGTATTTAATTGAGCAGCACTGACAGTAATTCCTTTAGAAAAACGACGGTTGATTTGATCGATAGTTGTCATTAGTAAATCACTCTGACTACCACTCTGGTCATGTAGATTAAATAAATCAATTTGCCCGGGCAAGGTGGCTGTATGAATATGGCCTAATTGCACGCCACATTTTTGAAATCGATACCCCGGTTTATAAATATCTTTAAGCAAGCGTTTGGCGATGCTAATAATATATCGACTATCGGCGCTAGCCTGTTTAAGCAGAGTATGAATTGAACGCTGATATTGAGGTTCATTGGGATTATAAGGATTGGTGCGGATAAAGACAGTTATTGAACCAGTGACAGATTGTTGTCTACGCAATTTTTCCATTGCTCGATTACAAAAACTGCTTAGCGCTTGAGCAAGTTCATTATATTCAGTTAATCGTCGTTTAAAGCTTCGTGAACAGACTATCTGTTGTTTGTCAGCAGTAATATCTTCTAATGACAAGCAGGCAATGCCATTTAATTCCATTGCTGTTCTGGCGACCACAATATTAAATTGAGCCTGTATGGCTTCAATGGGTTGTATGGCTAAATCGTACGCTGTATTAATGTTCATTAGTTGTAGTCGTTTGCTGGTTTGTCGGCCTATGCCCCAAACCTCGTTGACTGGAACTAAGCGCATGAGTTTTTCTCTGCGTATAGGGTCGGATAAATCTACTACACCGCCTGTTTTCTTCCATTTCTTTGCTGCATAATTGGCTAGTTTAGCAAGGGTTTTAGTCGGTCCCAGTCCTACGCAAACAGGAATTCCAGTGTTTTTAAAAACTGTTTTTTTAATTTTCAGGGCATAAGCAATAGGGTCTTGTTGGTAAACGTCAGTTAAATCCAGAAAGGATTCGTCAATTGAATAGATCTCTAGTGTAGGCGTGTAAGCTTCTAAACACTGCATCACTCGATTCGACATGTCGGCATATAAGGTGTAATTGGACGAAAACAACTGGATATGATGACGCTTAATTAAGTTTTGCACCTGATGAACGGGTGTGGCCATTTTAATGCCCAGGTTTTTTACTTCCTGGCTGCGGGCAACAATACAGCCATCATTATTGCTGAGCACGGCCACCGGTTTATTAGCAAGATCTGGACGGAAGACGCGTTCGCAACTGACATAGAAATTATTGCAATCAACCAGCGCAATTAATGATTGACTCTCTTTCATCATTAAAGCGCATGGATAACATTCGTGACTACCCCCCAAATAACCAGTTCAATCTCTTTATGGACGATAATATCTGCATAAGCAGGGTTCTCTGCCCCTAAAACGATTTCTTCGCCTATGCTTTTTAGGCGTTTAACGGTTAACTCACCATTTAAGGCGCAAATGACAATTTTACCTATAACCGGATCAATGGAGCGGTCGACAACTAGAATATCATTGGGGTGAATTCCTGCACCCAGCATGGATTCACCCTCGGCCCGGACAAAAAAGGTTGCTGCAGGTTTTTGTACCAGTAAATCATTTAAATCCAGTGTTTTCTCAATATAATCATCGGCGGGTGAGGGGAAGCCAGCAGCTACTTTGCCAGAAAACAAGGGAATATTAATTGTTTGGGGGCTACTTGCTGGGTAAGAAAAGCAAGTAGGGCGTGTGTTCGAATTTTTAAATAATTGTTTTCGCTGAGTTAATAGGGTTTTGACTTCGGGGATCATGCTTTCGGGTATGCGAATTGCCTTGGTGCTTTCTCCGTAGACTGAAGAGCCTTTTTTGCGGCCAGCGCCTGTTCGGGCGCCGCCTCTGTTGGGTTGATTTATTTCTGACATAGAAGGAAATCTGTAAAATTAAAAAGTGTACACTATTCAAAAAAACAATCAAGCGATTCCTCGTGGTATCCATTACAATGAATATAAAACTCCAGGCAGAAAATGATGTGTGGTCGATTTAATTTAATAGCAACACCTGAGCAGGTTATAGAGAATTTTAAGCTGCATAGATTGCCTCGTTATGAAACGAGCTATAACATTCCGCCTGGACAAAAAATATTAACGGTTGTGCAGTTGGATGATGGAAGTTATAAGGCTGTTTATTTGTATTGGGGGCTTATTCCACATTGGGCAAAAGACCGTAAGATCAGTTATAAGCTGATTAATGCCAGAGCCGAAACAGTTGCTGAAAAATCGGCGTTTAAATCAGCCTATCGACAAAGACGTTGTTTAATACCGGCAACAGGATTTTATGAATGGCAAGTAACCGAGCAGGGTAAGCAGGTTTATTGTGTTGCGGATCAAGCTCAACAATTATTTGCCTTTGCCGGGCTGTGGGAATATTGGGAGCATGAGAGAGAAACCATTTATAGCTGTACTATTATTACTACGGCTGCTAATGAGTTGATGAGCCCGGTACACCAACGTATGCCAGTTATCATTGCGGCTAATAATTATAAGCAATGGCTGAACAAGCAGGCTACGTCAGCAGAAACAGGGCAACTTTTAGTAAGCGATGCATATCAAACAATGCAACTCAAGCAAGTGAGTGACTGGGTTAACAGTCCTGCTCATAACGATAAAAACTGTTTAAATTAATATGACCGGAACTTATCATATTTTGGGTGTTGTATGGGGTAGGAGGGGCCTTTGGCCGCGATTGAAACAAAGCTACAGCTAGAGCAATCGCGGCTAGAAAGCCCCTCCCACTTTTGTCATCATTTTGCTAGATAATAGAGAAATCAGCCATTGTGCAGTCACATTCATCAATCATTCTAAATTGTAATATAAAATGAAAATTAGTTTTTTGGCATCTCATGGTGGTTCAGCTGCAAAGTATATTATTTCAGCAATACGAAACAAGCATTTGGATGCAGAAATTGGCCTTGTGATTACTAATAATCGTGATTCTGATATTTATCAGTGGTGCACAGAAAATGCCGTAGAAGTGATTTATATCAGCGCCAGAACCCATCCTGATGAAGAGCAAAAAGATGGTTTTATACAGCAGACATTACAGCAGGCTGGGACAGATTTAATCGTTTTATCGGGCTATATGAAGAAAATGGGGCCAAAGACAGTGGCTACATTTGCCAATAAAATATTAAACATTCATCCTTCATTATTACCCAGGCATGGAGGGAAGGGCTTGTATGGTGATAAGGTGCATGAGTCTGTATTAAAATCAGGGGATAAACAATCGGGAGCAACGGTTCAGTTTATCAATGATGAATATGATGCTGGCCCGATAGTGTTGCAAAAAAAAGTAAATGTAGTCGCAGATGATACGATTGCTTCTTTAAAAGCTAAGGTGCAAGCTATTGAAGCAGAGCTTTATTTAGAGAGTATTAACTTAATAATAAAAGATATATTATGAAAACAGTTTTAATTACAGGGGCTAACCGTGGCCTGGGGTTGGAGTTTTGTAAGCAATATGCAGTGCAGGGTTGGGGGGTTATTGCATGTTGCCGTGAACCAAAAAAGGCACAGCTGTTAAATGAATTGGCTGATAGCAATAAAGCAGTTAAGGTGTATAAACTGGATGTTGTTGATAGAGCTGGAGTTGATACTTTGGCCCGTGAGCTGACGACTAAGACTATTGACTTGATTATTGCTAATGCGGGTGTCTATGGCGATAGTCCTCTGCATGGTTTTGGAAGGCTTAATTATAATGATTGGGTTAAGACATTAGAGACTAATGTGCTGGGTGTGGTGAAAGTTATTGAAGCTTTTATGCCGCATTTGATAAAGAGTACAAAGCCACATATAGCGGTTTTGAGTAGTCAAATGGGAAGTATTGATGATAATAGCAGTGGTGGCAGCTTACTTTATCGCTCCAGTAAGGCGGCGTTAAATGCCACAATGAAAAGTTTATCGATTGATTTGCGCAATGACGGCGTTGGTGTGCAGATCTTTCATCCTGGGTGGGTTAAAACCGATATGGGCGGGCCACAGGCTTTAATCAATACTGAAACCAGTATCAAGGGGATGATCAAGCAAATTAGCAGTTTTAAAATGTCACAATCAGGACAATTCATCAAGTATGATGGTAGTTTGTTACCCTGGTAGAGGTGGCAAATAAATTAAAGCTTACTTAAGCGGTTAACCAGTCATCTTGATCATCATCTACAAATGCAGGAATGATTTTTTCAGTCTGAAAAAATTTTGATTCGACATGGTCAAATATGGGTAAGTCATCCATATGTTCATAATCAATGTCTGTGTCGATGTTTGTTGTATCTAAATAGTCAATCATGATATTTCCCCTCTTATGTTAGGTACAACTATATCCTCAGAGGGGAAAATAACAATTGTACCTTGGTACTAATTGGAAAGAGTTTCTAATGAAACTGTGATTAATATCAGCTTTTTAGACAGAATGTGCGACTGAAAAAAAGCAGGAAATTATGATTGCCTGGGGGAAACGATAAAATAATAGTTTTAGCCTAGACTCTTTTCATGCCCTGACTTGAATTAGCTAGTGTTTATTTTACATGGCTATATACAAATACAGTTTAAAAAGTAATTAAGCAAAATTAAGGTCTGAGTAGTCGCGACTAAAGAGGCTGTGAAAGTATTAAGGAACGTGTGCGAATCAACTTAAGCAATTATTCGGGGCGCAGTCCTTTAGGCTGCATTTTAAAAGCAGCCTAAAGGACTGCGCCCCTAAGTTGTCTGTTTTATTTTATGCACATTCCTAAGCTCTTATCCCCCTTTTCCAAAGGGGGAGGCGCTTTTCTTCAAGTTGTGGATTGTTAACAGGCATATTGATTTATTAAATCCCAGTAAGATAAAAGGTGAGGTTTATGTATATTTTCCTATCGTATTCTAGAGCTGATTTAGCAGATGCTGAGCAGATTGTAGCGAACCTGAAACAGGCTGGGCATAAGGTTTTTTTTGATAAGCATAGTATTAAAGCTGCCGAGGATTTTAACCGAGTTATTTGGAATAAAATTCAGAAAGCTGATTTGTTTTTGTTTTTAATCTCCGAAAACTCAGTGAGACAGGGATCGTATGCCCTTACAGAGCTCACTTTGGCAGAGAAAAAATGGCCTAATCCGGAAAGAAAAGTGTTGCCCGTTCTGATAAAGCCAATGGACCTGGCTAATGTTCCAATTTATGCCAGCATTTGCAATATACTTCAGCCCGAGGGTAATGTGGCGGCAAGGGTAACCATTGAAGTCAATCATCTGAAAAAGGTTTATCTGCGTAAGAAAATAGCTTGGTCAGTGATTATCTTGACAATGCTGACTTTTATTGGTTGGGGTGGGGTATTCGTTTATCAGGAATATATAGCGCAAACGCCTGAAAAATCACGTACAGCACTAGGTGCAATGAATGTTGCTTATAATTCAGAGACTTTTTTGGATAGTGCGCTTCGGGGTGATTTAGGCGTAGTTAAGCTTTTTTTATCAGCAGGAATGAATTCAAATGCTACCAATAAGAGCGGAAATACAGCATTGATGCAGGCGATTATTGGAGATCATATTAATGTAGTTGAGATATTGTGCCAATCAGGTGCTGATGTTAATAAGGCAAATAAAAATGATGTTACGGCTTTGAGTTTAGCTATAGATAGTGGGCAAGATGCAATGCTTAGTTTGTTGTTGAATGCTGGAGCTAGAGTGGATAAAGTTGCTTTTGCTAATGTTGCAGCTAATGGAGATGTATCGATGCTTACTAAGCTAATGACAGTCTCTTCTAAGCTTGAACAATCTATAGTTGATGAAGGATTTATTTCGGCAGTAGAGCATGGTCAACATGAGGTCCTTGCTCTTCTTATAGATAAGCTTTCTGATCAGTCTAAAGTTGTATCTACTGCTTTAATTCGTGTTTCAACAGGTGAGCTGAAAAATAACTATGGGCGTAGTAGGGGCCTTGTTGAGGTAACAAAGATATTTAAATACTTACTTGATCATGGAGCCAATGTAAATATTAGAGATAAAGAGGGCTGCCCTGCTTTGATTTATACTGCAATATATGCAAGGTCAGACCTTGCAAAAATGCTATTAGATAAAAATGCTGACCCTAATGCGGTGTGTGATAATTCTGCGGGCGCGCGCGGTGGGTTGACAGTATTGACTGAGATTATAGACAGAAGCTCTTCTATTCAGCAGAAGAGGGATTTTATGGATCAATTATTTATAAGTGGTGTTGATGTTAATCAGAGTAGAAGAGATGGTGAAACGGCGTTAATGTTGGCAGCAGGAAAAAGCCTGGAGATTGTACAAATATTGCTTGAAAAAGGAGCAAAGGTAAATGACCGAAGCGAGAAAGGGAAAACAGCAGTACGCTCGGCAATACAATTTGGGTCAGTAGCTGTGTTGACAGCTTTATTGGATAAGGGGGGCATTATTGACCCTGAGGATAATCTATTAATTTATGCGGTGGATCAGAAAAAATATAGTATCGTACAAAAATTATTGCAGCAGGGTGTTGATATTAACCAAGCGGATAGTAAGGGAAGCACCGCTTTGATTCATGCTGTGCAATGGGGTGATGTTGATATGGTGCGGCTATTGATTGATGCGGGGGCAAATATTTCAATCAAGGATGAAATGGGGCGTACAGCAGAGGTGTTTGCGAAGAGGGGTAAGCAGATATCTGAAATGATCAAGCTTTTAGGTGCTGCAGTGGAATAAGGTGTGTTGCATTCAAAGTGTTTATATAAAAGCCCTATGGGTAAAGGGCTTTTATATATGATTTTACACTTTACAAAATAACCCTATGGTACAGGTCAGAACGGAATATCATCATCAAAATCTTCATAAGCCGCAGGTGGTGGGCTAGAAGCAGGTTGGTTGCTGGCTGAGGGGGCTGGGCTGCTTTTTGGGGGGCTGCTTTGTTGGTCGGCGTTAAAGTGATTTGGGTTTTCCGCAGAGTCATTAAAATTCCCAGTACCTCCGCTTTTACTGTCCAGCATTTGCATTTGTTCTGCAATAATCTCGGTTGTGTATCTGTCCTGACCTTCTTTGTCCTGCCATTTACGTGTGCGAATGCGACCTTCAATGTAAACCAAACTGCCTTTTCTTAAATATTCGCCTGCAATTTCAGCAATGCGATTAAAAAAAGCAATTCGGTGCCATTCAGTTTCATCTCGACGTTCACCTGATTGTCTATCCTTCCATCTGCGCGTCGTTGCCAGGCTAATATTCGTAACAGCGCCACCACTAGGCATGTACCTAACTTCGGGGTCTGCACCTAATCGACCAATTAAGGTTACTTTATTGAGCATTGTTTATCCTTGGTATGGCGCTCTGCGAACGCCATAGTTGATGAGAGTATTTAATTATATAGATTATTACGTTCTAAATTGACCAATCGTTGCTTTTAATTCATCTGCTAGTTGTAAAAGTTCTTTACAGGCTTCAGAGGTATTTTTAGCGCCGATTGAAGTTTCGTTTGCAACAGCGCTGATATTATTAATATTACGATTAATTTCTTCAGCAACAGCGGTCTGTTCTTCGGCGGCTCCAGCAATTTGATTGTTCATATCACTGATGGTATCAATACGTTCACTGATAGTGGTTATCGATGTGCTGGCAGAAGAGGCTTGTTCAACGCTAGATACAGCCTGTTTTTTACCATTATCCATTACACTTACAGCTTGTTTTGCACGGTTTTGAAGACGTTCAATCGTTTGCTGAATTTCAAGTGTAGAGTTTTGTGTGCGGCTGGCGAGTGTACGTACTTCATCGGCAACTACTGCAAAGCCCCTGCCTTGTTCACCTGCTCGAGCGGCTTCAATGGCAGCATTTAGTGCTAATAGATTGGTTTGTTCTGCTATGCCTTGAATAACGCTTAAGACTTCGCCAATGCTGTTACTGTCATTTTCCAATTCATGTATTACATTAGCCGCATTTTCCACTTCAGAAGCGAGTTGGTTAATGCCGTCCATGGTATTGGCGACAATGCTTTTCCCGCTAGATGCTTCACTATCAGCAGTACTGGCTGCTTCTGAAGCATTAATAGCATTTCTGGCAACTTCCTGTACTGTTGCTGTCATTTCTTCCATAGCTGTTGCAACTTGAGTCGTTTCTGCAAGCTGGTTTTCAACACCTTGTTCAGTTTGTTGTGTTATTTGTGCTAATTCATGAGAAGCGGTTGCTAGCTTTTGACTGGTATCCCTGATGTTATCAATAGTCCTTGCAATTTTTTTGACAAAGGTATTGAAGCTACTGGCAACCCAGGCAAATTCAGACTTTCCTTGTGCATCAAGTCGAGCGGTTAAATCACCTTCACCACTGCATATATCTTGCAGCCGTAGTGCAAGGTGAGTAAGAGGAGAAATGATTATCTGGTTCATAACAAAATATCCGGTAAAACCAATAACAAATAAAGTAAGGAAGATGAAGCCTATGGCTATCCAGATATTTTCTTGTAATTCAGCAAAATCATTTGCAAGGGGTTTGATTATCTCAAAAGTACCGTGTAGATCACCTTGTCGTTTATTTTCCATAGGATATCCCAGTATATCCAGGCCATTGCTGTTTCCCCATATTTCCTGTGAAGTCGCTGGATCTCCATGGCAAAGTTCACATTGTTTAACTAATTTTACCGGGCGAAAATAGCGCGCTTCGTCTTTCTTTTCATCAATAAAGCTGTAGTCTTCGGCTGAAGGGTTGTTTTGAAAAAAAGCTAAAGCATCACGCTCAATCGCATCAGGTTCATTTTTTGGATTTCTTGCGCCAATCTTTGGGGCTTTAAAGCGAAAGTTTCCTTTTTGGGCTTCTTTTTCAACAACATTCCATGCTGTAGCAACTGGAACGGTGGCAATGATAGTACGTCGGGCATCTGATGGGGATTTATTGGCTATCAATTGTTTTAGGTGCGGAGCACTAAAAACGCCTTGATTCCATTTGTTAATAGTGTTGCTGCGTATAGATTCGGAGACGAGTAGTAATTGTTTTGCTTCCAGAATATTAGATTCGATTACTTTTTGTTTTTCACTATTTGCATAGAGAATTAAAATCCCAATTGCCATAACGGTTAATGCTGACATGGTTATAGCTATTACGCGCACGCCTACAGAATGCCAGTTCATCATTTGCATGTAGTCTTCTCCTAAAATTCCGAGCTTAAATTAGTTGTTAATATTTTTGAATCTAGCAACAGGGGAGGTGTTGCATGCTTATATAATAGTTCAATTAGGTTATAATTCTAATCTTAAATTAAAGTATCGGTCGTTTTATTACAAACTTGAAGGTTATTATGGAAAAAATAAAAGTGTTATTTGTTTGTATGGGGAATATTTGTCGGTCCCCAACGGCTGAAGGTGTGTTTTCTGCATTACTTGAATCTGAAAATGTTACGAATCAATTTGACATTGATTCGGCAGGCACCCATGCATATCATGTTGGTGATGCTCCTGATCTAAGAGCTCAAAAGGCAGCCAAAGATAGAGAGATTGATCTTGCTAATATAAGAGCAAGAAAAGTTATCGTTGGTGATTACGAAGATTACGATTATTTATTGGTGATGGATAATGATAATTATGAAATTTTAATGGAATTTTGTCCTGAGCAATTTCAGCATAAAATAAAACATTTTTTAGAATATGCACCCCAACTTGATACCCTTGAAGTACCTGACCCATATTATGGGGGTAAATACGGTTTTGAAAGAGTGTTGGATATGGTTGAGGATGCATCTGCTGGTTTTTTACATTCATTAAAACAATCTGGAGAAATAGAATGAAGAGTGTGTTACTTTTTTTACAAGTTAGTGTGCTGTGTTTTATATCGTTAACAGTCAGCTCAGTTTCTGCGCAAGAAAATAAAAAAATTACTCACGTGGTGATGGTCTGGTTAAAAGAACCAGGGAATGAGACGCAGCGTGCTACTTTTATTAAGGCGAGTGAGCAATTGAATGATCTGCCAGGGATTATTAGCCGTCATGTCGGTGTGGTTCAAGCCAGTGATCGCGCTATTGTTGATGATACTTTTGATGTGGCTGTTACTGTGACGATGGAAAGTAAAGCAGCTTTAAAGGCTTATTTAAATCATCCTAAACACAAGAAAATTCTTAAGGAAAAAATTAAACCATTAACGAATAGAGTGGTTGCTTATGATTTTATTAGCCAATAAGGAATAATAGAGTGGCTATTATCTCCAATACAGTTGGGTATCTTGACGGTGATGTGTTGCTGGAAGGTTTTTTTGCCTATGATGATGCTTTGGAAGGTCGCAGACCCGCTGTCATCATTAATCATGCTTGGGCAGGGCGTAACGCCTTTGTTGAGGAAAAAGCAATAAAGCTAGCGGAATTAGGTTATTTTGCTTTTGCCGTTGATATGTATGGAAAAGGTATTGTCGGCAACAATAATGAGGAAAGTGCGCAACTGATGCAGCCCTTTATGGATGACCGGGCAATGTTGTTAAAGCGCGAGGAGGCCGCTTTATATGCGGTGAAATTGTTGCCGTGGGTCGATGATAAGATGATTGCTGCTATAGGCTTTTGTTTTGGAGGGCTTTGTGTGCTTGACTTGGCTCGTTCGGGGGCAGATGTTAAAGGGGTGGTCTCCTTTCATGGTTTACTGCATGCACCAGCGCTAAAGAGTGAAGTGCAAGCAATAAAATCTAAAATTTTAGTTTTGAATGGTGCTGATGACCCTATGGTTTCAGATGAACTGCTTGTCGCTGCGAAGCAGGACTTTACAGATGCAGGCGCTGATTGGCAAATTCATAACTATGGTCATACCATGCATGCATTTACTAACCCTGTCGCTAATGATCCTGGCTTTGGAACGGTTTACCAGGCTAGTGCTGATAGGCGGTCGTGGCAAGCGATGGAAAATTTCTTAACTGAAATATTTGAATGAGTTTTTAAATTTAGTCTATTTAAAAATAATCAACTAAACAGCTCGTCATTCCTGCATTCTCTTTGCGAGAATCTAGGGTCACAGCGAATAGATCTCAATTCCATTAAGTTAAGACTACTAGGAGCCTGTCCGAGAATAGAAATCGTCGCGAGGGAAAGCCCTTTTGAGGCAGTTTTTTTGTTCATTTGAGGCGAATAGTTGCGCTATTTAACGAGAATGAACGGAAAAAATGGCCAAAAGGGCTTTTTCCGCAGCAGATTCTCTATTCTCGGACAGGCTCCTAGGCATTTCACTCACTATAGTACAGGATCAGTAACTACTCAGGGTTTTGCAATTGCTCTTAAGCCCTCTCTTGCTGGAGAGGGCTTAAGAGAAAAATATTATTGCTATTTAATACGCTGAATAGTTACTTTTATTTTTGATAAATGAACTGTCAATAATGCTTGATCAAGATTCTATATAGTCAATCATATCTTTTAGTTTTGCGACGGCTGGTGCCATTGTTTTAGAATTTTGGTTTTCTATACTATCTGTAATTGTTTTGCATAAAGTGAGTAATTCTTGCTGGTCTTCATTAGATTGCTGCTCAAATAACATTTCAGCTTTAATGAGTAGGCTTTGTGCTATTTCAATTTCAGGGGATACCTCATGTTCATATAAACTGGAATCCAGTTTGCCAAATATAGAAGAAATACGTTGTTTGGCACTTGCTAATGAACTGCTTTCAAAACTGGATAAGGCATTAGATAGAGTGACTGATTTTTCTAAGCCTGTGGCTTTTTCAACTGCGGACACCTGTAAAATACCATTAAGATCAAGCGCTAGCGATAGAATAATAACATTGCCTGCTTTGACTTTTTGTAGGCCTGCAACTTTAAACTCTGCAATTTTGATATTGTTCAAAGCATCAGGGTCTTCGCCTTGATAAATGGTCACATCAATACTTTCCTGACCATCTTGACTGGTCATAAAGGCATCAGATTTGGCATTGGGTAATACGCTGTTCTTGTGAATGATCGGCACATACATAAAAGGATATGATTCCCCATTTAATAGACCAATGGCACTGGTACCATAACTATATGGAGTCACATCAACCAGTACTTTATCAAGCTGTTGACCATTAATCATGGCTGCCTGTATGGCTGCACCCAGAGTGACGCATAAATCTGCATCGATCTCGTCATGAGGTTCAAAACCAAATTCATTTAATAAGCGTTCTCGAATACAAGGTGTGCGGGTAGAGCCACCGACTAGCACAATTTCATCAATTTCAACGGCAGTAAGTTTTGCACCTTTTAAAGCTGTGTGGACGGCATCCATAGTGGCGCTAATATGATGATCTATCATTTCTTCGTAGGCCATACGCGATAATTCGATAGATAAATGTATAGCTAAACCGTTATCTTCTAATAAATATTCTTCATCAATTTGCACATAAGGTTGTACTGATAATTGATGTTTTGCATTTTCAGCTGCTCGGCTAAGACGCGCCATGGCTTTACTGTTTTTTCTGACATCAACAGCATAAGTACTTTGTAAGTGATTTATCAGGTAGTCGATAATTTGCTGATCAAAATCATCGCCACCGAGATGGTTATCGCCATGGCTTGAGAGTACTTCAACAACCCCTGCTTCTATATTAACCACCGAAACATCGAAGGTTCCCCCGCCCAGATCATAAACCAGCATACGCTTTTGTTCAGTCTGATTGGCATCATAAGCCAGTGCAGCAGCAGTGGGTTCATTAATAATACGAACAACCTCTAAGCCTGCAATTTCACCCGCCTCCCGAGTGGCTTGGCGCTGAGCATCTGAAAAATAAGCAGGAACGGTAATCACTGCTTTGCTAACGGCTTGTTTTAGATATTCTTCAGCAATAGTCTTAAGACGTTTAATAATAATCGCGGAAATTTCCTGAGGCGTATAATCCTGCCCCGCTAGCTTAACCTGGATGTTTTGTCCCATCAGTCGTTTGATAGATTTAACGGTTCGTTCGGGATAAGCCAGATACTGATTTCTTGCAGTTTCACCTACAATAATGTCGCCGTTATCATTAATACCAACAACAGAGGGCAGGATTTTTTTATCACCGTCAGCAATGATTTTTGCTTTACCTAGTTCGACGATTGCAACCTCAGAGTTGGTTGTTCCTAAATCGATACCAATAATAATTTCGTTCATAGATGTGTGTAATGTTATGGAATAGCTATGAAATAACTTAACTGCCAGGATGTGAGGCTTTAGCCTCGCCATTTTCTGCGGGACTAAAGTCCCACTTCCTTTGGGAGTTGTCTTGTTATCTTATATCCGTCCCTAAGTTGATTGTTAATGATAAGGGCTTGAAGGTAAATTTTATGAGTCTATAGTGTTTACTTTCACCTCTGCAAGTCGCAGAACCTGGTTTTGATAAAGAAAGCCAGGGCGTAATTCTTCCAGTACAATGCCCTTTTCAATGTTTTTCTTGCTGGCCGTTTCAACCGCAATCATTGTTTTAGGATCAAGCAATTTATCGACACAATCTATCTTGCTTACTTGATGGTGATGGAATAATTGCTCAAATCGTCTAATTGTCATGTTTTGTCCTTGATCAAAGCGCTTGATAAAGTTTATATCTTTTTTTCTGGAATTTTTAAAGATTGATTTAACAGGGCGATAGTTGTGTAAAACCAATACCCCTGAATTGAGACGGTCATAAATATCAATAAGTTCCAGCAGCATGCTTCGCTTAATCTCATCATGCTGTTGTTGTCGCTGATCTGTCGATGCTGCAAGCGCTTTAGACAAGGCTTTGTTATCTTCTTGCACAGTGGCTAATGCAGCAGTCAGTGTATCCAGAGTCTTTTTTAACAGCATGGATTCGGCTTGTATTTCTGATTTTAAGCCATTGAGATTAGTTAGCAAGTTGCTGGCATTGATGGCATCGCTATTAACAACAGATTCAATGGTATTTTGATCAAGATAGGTTTGAAACTGTTCAAGTAACTGGTTTTTTTGCGCTTCTGTGATCATGGTTTATCTGGTGTGGAAAGACTGTTATGGAGCGTTGAGTCATCAATACTAGCCGTTAATAGGGCATTAAATTGCTCAGCAGTCAGCGCTTTATTGGGTTCTGAACCTAAGGCTTGATTAATAATGTCGTCAAAATTTGCTTCAGGCACGGTAAACAATTCATAGTTTAGTCGACTTTTGTGATCTTTAATTGCTAAATAAGCCTGATGTATTAATTGAAACAGCTGCTGATCGCGCTCGGGTGGATTGTTTTTTACTTGTTGTAAATAAGCCTGCTTAATTTCAGCATCTGTTGCAGTACTAGAAATATTCAGTATTTGATAGGGGGTTTGCATAATAGAGCCTTAAGTCGATAGTTTTTACTGTGTGTTTTGAGGCAAATTAAAACAATCTAGTATATCTCTAACCGTTATATCAACAATAAAGCCTAAACTGTTTGCCGCTTTAATGACGATTAAGGCAGAGAATAAATTGGCTTGTTGCATCATAGCTGATAAAAGGGTTTCAGAGTTGTCCGTGCCACTACTTAAATCCATAGCCAGTTGTTCGGGTGATATTTGCTGCATTAAGCTATCAATAGTATCTTCAAGTTTAACTTGTTGGTCTTCTGAAAGCTGTTCAAATATTCGTTCTATAGGGTCTTCAATAATTTGCTCTTGTTTATCGGCTGTTTTATTCATCCCGATTAACTCTCCGATAAGTCCGGTATCTTGCTCAGAATAAGTTTGATAATAAGCATTAATAAATGCATCAATCAAAATCATGGCGCGATTCTGTTTTTGCTGGAAGGCCAGGTCTCGCGCTTTTTTTAACTGCAAAATTTGGCTTTGAGTACACATGTCAGCTAGCCCCAAAACCTCTGCATAGAGCTGATAATACTGCCAGATAGCTTTGTTCTCTTTAACAAGGGCTTGTTTCGCACAATAATGCAGTAATTTAAAGGCGTTAATATCTGCCAGGGTTTGAGATAAGTCGAGTAGTAGGGTTTCCTGGTAATTTTGTTGTAATAGTGAATTTTCTAATGCGGGTTTAATCTGCTCTAGCGCCTGGTTTAATAGTGTTAGGTTTTCAGTCTGTTGCTGATAGACTTTTAGTTGCTGAATAAGGCGAGTTAATGCCTGGCTAGAAATTAGCTGTTCTTGATTTAGCGTTAATGCGCTTAAAACAGGTTCAATGGCTAAGCCTGTTAATAATGCTTCCATCATTATTTGAAAGCGTGTGTTGATTGGGTCCAGTGCTTGCTTGTTAACTGAGTCGTTGATTAATTTTAGGCCCTGGTTTTTATCCTCACTGGCAAAATAAAAAAGGCCACGTAATATTTGTGCTTGAATCAGATAACGATTCGCTAGTTTTAAATCTTCAGCCTGTTTGATTTCATCTTCTACTAAATGATATTTTTGCTCTAGCATGAATTGTCTGGCATTTATTAAATGGCAGGAATACAGGGTTTGTTTGGCAAAGGTGTTAAGAGGATCAGCTTTTAATAGTTGCAAAGCATAGTGACTGGCTTGCTTATAAGATTTGTTTCTAGTCGCTTCCCGTATCGCCATATTAAGCACTTCAATCTGTTGTGGGAATTTTTCAATACTGCTACTCAGCCAATGCTGATAGTCGTCTTCATCATTCTGCTCAAAATAGTTAACAATATGCAAATAACTCGCTAAGTCTTCAGGGTCATATTTTAGACTTTCAATAAGGTATTGGTTTTGTAATTCAGCATCGGGGTTTTGCCCCGCAATATGACGTAAAATGAGCGCAATTTTAAGATCATTTCCTGCCCCCTTGTTGATTAATATTTCTACGCATTGCAACCAATACTCTTCCGCATCGACACTATTATTCGCCTGTTCGTAGGCTAATGCTTTTAAACGATTTTCTTCAAAGTCAGAGAGAGGACTAAAGTGGGTGTTGAATTCATTTAGCCCGGCGGGATAGTTAACCAGCATTGCCTTGCAAAAATACTCTGCGTCCTTTTTATCTAATAGAGAGAGGTATTGAATGGCTAAACTAAATTTTAGTTTGTCGCTTAATGGTGCATTTTGTTGAATTAAATCTTCAATAAAAGCCTGTTGTTTACTATTGAGTCCTTTAATAGTAGAGATTAATGTGCGTTGTTGATAATTAAAATCGCTCAGTTTTTGAGCAAGCTGTGATCCTTGCTGTGTACTAGCAGATAATAATTGAGCAGCTTGTTGATAAGCTGAGCTAGCGGGGATTTTAGACAAAAATATTGCCGATTCAGTTGCACTTTGTGCCACATTTATTAGTGTACGCAAGTCTTTAAAGGCAGAATGAAAAGGTATTTGTTTTAAACTTTTCTTGAGTATATCCTGATCATTATCTTCATAGGCTTGTAATGCAGTCTGTGCTATATGCAGATGAGTCATAAAAACGGATTCTTTTGTTAAATACCGCTGAAACTCTGGGTGTTCAGTCAGAGTCAATAGGCCCAATAAAGCAGTAAGAGCAGGATAATGTTTATCAAGCTGTTCTGTAGATAGTTGCTCTAGCGTTGGTCGAAGTTTGTGTTTATTGCCATCCTGAATCAGCCAGAAAATGTAGTGATCAAAAGCTTGGTAGGGTGGCTCAGTATTTTGAGTATGTTTGTCCCATAAGGATAATGCCTGTTGTATCATGCCCCTTTTTGCAAAGGATAAGGCGCGTTGCAAATAACAATAGGCAATTTGTTGCTGCCATTTTTCATCATCAGATTCTAGCCATAACTTATTATATAGTTCTATAGCTTCTTGAAAGTGCCCTGCATTAAATTGCTTTATGGCTTGTTGCTCAACAGAGTTGGTGGATAGATGCTGGTTCATGAGGTTATTATAACGATTGTGTTTTAAGCTTTATATAATAGGCTGATTAAACAGTCTGTCATAAAATTGTCATATTAAGTTCATATTGCTGTCATATTAAAAATGCAAAATGGCTCCATTAAATAAATAACACAGAGTAGAAAATATGAAAATAAAAGCATTAGTTGCAGCGCTGGGTTTTGCTTCAGCGACATTATTAAGCGGTACAGCAACAGCTGTGCAAACTGTAGATGCAGGTGTACCTGAATATCAAAAAGCCAGTGGCGTTTCTGGCAACCTATCTAGCGTAGGATCAGATACTTTAGCAAACTTGATGACACTTTGGGCAGAAGAATTTAAACGGACTTACCCAAATGTAAATATTCAAATTCAAGCAGCGGGTTCATCAACTGCGCCACCTGCATTAACAGAAGCCACGTCAAATCTTGGACCTATGAGTCGTAAGATGAAAGATAAAGAACGTGATGCTTTTGAAAAGAAATATGGTTACAAGCCAACAGCAATCCCTGTAGCGATTGATGCATTAGCGGTTTATGTAAACAAAGAAAACCCTATTCAAGGTTTAAGTATTCCACAAGTTGATGCGATCATGTCTTCAACACGTAAATGTGGCAACGAGACAGATATTAAAACCTGGGGAGATGCTGGATTAGCTGGCGCCTGGGCGGGTAAATCTATCCAGTTATACGGTCGTAACTCAGTATCGGGTACTTATGGTTACTTCAAGAAAAAAGCCTTATGTAAAGGTGATTACAAAAGCAACGTAAATGAGCAGCCTGGTTCTGCATCAGTTGTACAGTCGGTTACTTCTTCATTGAACGGTATTGGTTACTCGGGTATCGGTTATAAAACATCTGGTGTTAAAGCGGTGCCTTTAGCTAAAAAACCAGGACAGGCATTTGTTGAAGCAACACCAGAAAATGCAGTTGCAGGCAAATATCCTCTATCTCGTTTCTTGTATGTTTATGTAAATAAACAACCTAACAAGCCTTTAGCACCACTAGAGCAAGAGTTCATTAAAATGGTTCTTTCTCAAGCAGGTCAAAAAGTGGTAATTAAAGATGGATACATTCCATTACCAGAAAAAGTGGTAGCAAAAGCATTGGAATCAGTTCAATAAGTTTCGTGGACGAAGCTCTTAAAAGCACATAAAGTTTAAGGATGTAGTTTGAAGGTAGGGTATAGGATGCAATGCCATTAAGTTAAGAGATTCTACAAGATTTTATACTCACACAAAGGCACAGAGACACAAAGAAAAGAAAAAGAAATAGCTCTTCTTGGTGGCTTTGTGCCTTTGTGTGAACATCTTTTGTCTCTAACTTAATGACATTGGTATAGGATGGTGATTTAAGCGTATGGATTATTGTGCAGGGATGCACAACAGGGACGAGACAAAATAATTTCTATCCCCCTCAAGTGAAAGAAGTTATTTGTTAAGAAAGCCAGAAGTTGCATTAGTGACTTCTGGCTTTTTTGTATCTGTTGTTTAGAGATTCAAGATTTCTGGGGGACTATAAAATGTGTGCCTGCCTGGGACACGACAAAGGTGGTACTTATCCATCTTGTAATATACATGTAATGTACTTGTCATATGGCTGTCATATTAGTTTTTTAAACTACAGACATGACTGAATTAAATAGTAATATACAGAAGCCCTCATTGTTTCAACATGGAACATTGACCCGGCATCAACGTTGGCGGCTTATTAAAGATAATGTAGCAGGTAAAGGCGTTATATTTGGTGGCCTTGGTGTTATTGTTGCCATTGTATTGATTTTCTTTTATTTGCTGTATGTGGTCTTTCCATTGTTTGGTGATGCAGAAGCAGAATCAGTGGCCCAATATAAGGTACCCGAAATGCAATTGGGTAAAACTTTATTATTGGCAATGGAAGAGCAGAATGAAGTGGCTGTCAGATATACTGAACAAGGACAGGCGATATTTTTTGCAGTAGCAACAGGAAAAACCATACGGGTAGAAGCCCTTGCGATACCTGAGGGTGTACAGATTACAAGTTTTGCCCCAGGGAGCCCAGCTAAAGGGGTTGTTGCCTATGGATTGTCTGATGGTCGTGCGCTTGTGGTGAAGCATGATTATAAAATCAGTTACCCTAATGATGTACGTTTAATTACCCCCGTTATTGAATACCCTCTGGGTAAAGAACCCTTGCTTATTGATACCGAAGGCAATGCCTTAGAAAAGGTTGCTGTCAGAATTGAAGAAGAGATAAGCACTTTAGCTGCCAAGACAGCTGATAACAGGGTTGTGTTAAGCAGTTATGCTAAAGAAGAATCCATGTTTGATGACGAGCCCAGTCTGGAGCAGACAGGTTCGGTGTTAGATTCAATTGCCATGGATGTTGATTATTTATTGATTGAAAAAGAACATAGGCTGATGTACCTGGCAAGCAAGGATGGGCATATCAGTGTTTATAGCATTATCGATAAAGAAACCCCTGAATTAATACAACATCTGAGTGTTGTTGAAAAAGGCAGGGACATTAGCAGTCTAGAGTTTTTAAATGCAGAAATCTCCTTGTTAATTGGCGATAGCAGTGGTCTGTTATCGCAGTGGACAATAGTCAGAGATGATAAAAATCAGCAAGTGATGCAAAACCTGCGAACATTTAAAGTTTCAGATTCGGCAGTTGTTGCGATTAATGCAGAACAGCGCCGCAAAGGTTTTATTACCGCAGATGCAAAAGGTAATATCGGTATTTATCATTCAACAGCTGAAAGAGAATTGATTAAAGAAAACATTTCTCAATCATTCCCCGCGGCTTTAACTCAGTCACCCAGAGCCAATGCCTTTTTGCTGCAAGCAGCTGATAACACAATCAGTTTCTGGAACGTACATAATGAACATCCTGACGTTTCTTTTGATTCAATCTGGAAAGAAGTCTGGTACGAAAGTTATCCAAAGCCCGATTATATTTGGCAGTCGTCTTCAGCAAGTAATGATTTTGAACCTAAAATGAGTTTGACGCCATTAGTGTTTGGGACTTTAAAAGCTGCGTTTTATGCCATGATGGTGGCAATGCCACTGGCAATTATGGGCGCTATATATACTGCGTATTTTATGGCACCTGCGATGCGCAGTTATGTTAAACCCAGTATTGAGCTTATGGAAGCTTTGCCTACCGTTATTCTGGGCTTTTTAGCTGGTTTGTGGCTAGCCCCATTTGTAGAAGCTAATTTAGTCGGCATATTTTCTTTGTTTATGATTGTGCCATTGGCGGTGATGATATTTGCTTATTGTTGGCAGCAGCTACCAAAGTCAATTAGGCATCGAGTGGCTAATGGCTGGGATGCTGCTTTACTTATCCCTGTTATCCTTATTTCAGCCTGGTTTGCCTTTGTTATTAGCCCTGCTATTGAGCAACTCTGTTTTGCCGGAGATATGCGGGTCTGGATGAATGATTCATTTGGGATAGGCTATGACCAGCGTAACTCTCTGGTCGTTGGGTTGGCGATGGGCTTTGCTGTGATTCCAACGATTTTTTCTATCACAGAAGATGCTATTTTTAGTGTGCCCAAGAATCTAACGGTAGGATCATTAGCACTGGGTGCGACACCTTGGCAGACCATGATTAGAGTGGTGTTATTAACAGCAAGTCCAGGTATATTTTCAGCGGTGATGATTGGTTTTGGGCGGGCCGTGGGTGAAACCATGATTGTATTAATGGCAACGGGCAATACCCCGGTGATGGATTTAAGTATATTCCAGGGAATGAGGACTTTATCGGCAAATATTGCCGTAGAAATGCCTGAGTCTGAAGTGGATAGCACACATTATAGAGTCTTATTTTTGGCCGCATTAGTGTTATTCCTGTTTACCTTTGTTTTTAACACCCTGGCTGAACTTATCCGTCAGAATCTAAGAGAGAAGTACAGTTCCTTATGAGTATTAAAGAGTGGTTTAAAAGTGGCTCACCCTGGGTCTGGTTAAATGCAGCGGCGGTAAGCACCTGTATTATATTAGTGATTGGATTATTACTTCTGGTTGCAGTACGTGGCATGGGACATTTCTGGCCTGCTGATGTGGTTGAATATAGCTACGTTGAAGGTGAGAAGAGAACGCTGGTGGTCGGTGAGCTGGTCGATAGCAGTGTGATGTCAGCAAAAATGGCTAAAGAATCTGGCTATAAACTAAAAGATAATGCCGAGACTTTGGTTCAACATTTAATTAAAACAGGAAATAGAGATATTTCCGGGATGGATTTTCGCTGGATACAACAGCAAAATATTCAATCAGAAAGTAGCCCGGATGAAATGATCACCATTGAACGACGGGAATGGGGGAATTTTTATGGCCGATTACTTGCTGTAAAAGAAAATGGAAAAGTTATTGCTTCAGGCGAAAAAGCCTGGCCTGTTGTGCAAGAAAGACTTGAGCAAGCTTTGGATATATTTGAAGAAATTGAATATCTACAGAAAAAGGAAATTGGCGCAATTAATTATCGCTTAGAAAGGTTGCGTCTTAAGCAAAAAAGCCTTGAGCTAAAAGGAAAATGGACAAGCGAAGCAGCTGAAAATCAAGTTAAAGAAAAAGCTGAATTAGATAAAGAATATCAAGGTTATCAGCAACAGTTAGCAGCTTTGTATAAAAAAATCAGAAGAGATAGTCTGCTTGCTTCAGAGTCAACAGGGAAAGAGTTAGAGATTCCTTTAGAATCAGTGGTTCATGTTATTCGACCTAATAGCATGAATGTTTTTACTAAAATGGCTCAGTATGTCGCTAAGTTTGGCGAGTTTGTGTCGGAAGACCCTAGAGAAGCAAATACCGAGGGCGGTATTTTTCCCGCTATTTTTGGTACGGTGATGATGGTGATGTTAATGGCTGTGATCGTGACCCCTTTTGGGGTTATTGCAGCAGTGTATTTACGTGAGTATGCAAAACAAGGCTTCACCACACGCTTAATACGAATCGCTGTTAATAATCTGGCGGGTGTGCCTTCGATTGTATATGGGGTGTTCGGCTTGGGTTTCTTTGTTTATATTCTGGGTGGAAATATTGATGCTTTATTTTTTCCTGAATCGGCACCTGCTCCGGTGTTTGGAACACCCGGCTTGTTATGGGCTTCACTAACGCTGGCTTTACTAACATTGCCGGTAGTTATTGTTTCCACAGAAGAAGGTTTATCAAGAGTACCTAAATCAATAAGGGAAGGTAGTCTGGCATTGGGGGCAACTAAAGTAGAAACTTTATGGCGTACAGTGTTACCGATGGCCAGCCCGGCCATGATGACAGGATTAATTTTGGCGGTTGCCAGGGCAGCAGGTGAAGTAGCACCTTTGATGTTAGTTGGGGTGGTAAAACTGGCACCGACTTTACCATTAGATGGTAACTTTCCTTTTTTACATTTAGATAGAAAATTTATGCATTTAGGTTTTCATATTTATGATGTAGGATTTCAAAGTCCTAATGTAGAAGCGGCGAGACCGTTAGTTTATGCAACATCATTATTATTGGTGATGGTGATTATTGGCTTAAATCTATTTGCTATTGGAATAAGAAATAATTTACGGGAAAAATTTAGAGCACTGGAAGGGATGTAATTAATGGGGCGCGGGCTTTAGCCTGCAAACTTTTATTATCTATGCGGGCTAAAGCCCGCTCCCCATCACCTTGAGCTAAATCAAACCTCTAATTAAAGAAAACAGAAATATATTATGACTGAACAAAGAACTCATGCAATTGATATGGCTTCCATAGCAAACT
>ENA-OSET01000974-OSET01000974.1-sediment-metagenome-genome-assembly--contig:-NODE-974-length-30939-cov-4.182684_pt1 | contig 30939 bp, 22 predicted proteins | sample MGYA00237882_ERZ534229 | MGnify/ENA primary metagenome ERZ534229 (study PRJEB26408, sample SAMN06266212) | sediment metagenome | isolation source: Hudson Canyon methane seep mesocosm | place: USA:Hudson... | reverse complement strand
CTAATGTTTGCAATAAACTCAGCATATTTTGCACTTGAGGGTTTGTTTCATCTACTGCTGCTGGCACTAACTCCAAGGGAGTAATAATGGCAGCCCCTTGAGCAGAACCTAGTACAACACCCCCTATCGAAAACGTGACATTTTCGCCAACTTCATACTCAAAAGTACCATTTGAACTTGTAATACCAGAGAGCGCTCCAGAAACATAAGAGAGGCCGCTGACCGGGCTATCGACAAATACTCCCTGAGATATCGAGGCTTGGGAAGATGTATTTTTGGTGTCCTCTCTCTCATTCTCACTCCCACCATTGCTGCCACCACTACAAGCAGATATGACCAATAATACTAAGGCGGTTACTACGACATAAAACGGGCGACAGACTGAGAATTGCATCTTGATTTCCTTATAGTCTAATTTTTATTTTTGAGCTAAAAAAATGATACCATCAACTCACGGATTATCTAAAAAAAGAATGATAAGTTGTGAGGTCCATTGTTTATTTTTGCTAGAGGTTTAGCGCTAGGATATCGATTGAAATAGTAATTTGGATCAGTGTAATAGGTGAATGAGGACAAACAAATATCAATAACAATTTTATAAATCCGCCTCAGAGTGGCTGGTTTAGTTCCACTAATTCTAAAGTATCGATTGTACTCACTAGCCTTATGGGAGGCAGTCACGGGAGCGCAGAAACGCGGTTTTAAAAAAAATATCGGGTATAGATGGTCGTTAGCAGAAGCTGAGCTAACTGCTTGCCGTTACTGAATTTAGAGCTGGTGAAGGCGGCTAAAAACTTAGAATTTTATTCGTTAGCTCATCGTAGGGAGTGATTTTTGTATGGTCTGAATTTTAGGGCGTGATTGTTGATTGATTGGGGATACATGGAGGCTTAAACAATTATCAAATTTCAGGCAAAAAAAAGACTCACCAGTAAGTTACTGATAAGTCTCTTTAATTTGGTAGCGGGGGCCAGATTCGAACTGACGACCTTCGGGTTATGAGCCCGACGAGCTACCAGGCTGCTCCACCCCGCATCAAAACTCGTCTTGATAAAGGTTTGTGGCCTCAATCAATGTGGCGCGTATACTACCCATCAAGTTGTTTAGCGTCAAGGGCTAAAACAGCTTTATTTTTACATCCCCAGGCAATGTTAATTACTTGTTGATCTGTCACAGCAAATTGGTCTCGCTCCTGTATTCTGAAGAGAATTTAAGTTCGAAAAGACAGCATCCGGTTTATTTTCACCTACACTAAGTGAGTGAATGATCTTAGCTGTCAAGATTGGAGAATTATTGATGCAGTCTGTTGATGAACTCATTGCTACCGCACGCAAAAATGAAGTAATCGCACGAAATCTTTTTGATATCGAAGTCGCGATTATGAATATCACCCAATGTGCTGATTTTTTTGTTTCTTTGGTCGCACTGGTTAAAGAAAAGTTCGAGATCGACCGTGCTTGGATTGTTTTGTCTGACATACATGCAAATGCTCACCTAATAGACTCTTTAAAAGAGAGTGAGAATAGTGCCTTTCTACTAAAAACCATTTCAATGATTGATTTTCTTCAAGCGACGCAAAGTTTGAAAGAGCCCATTTTGGCGAATAGAGACTTACGACGATACAGACATTTCATACCGGTCGGGCTTAAGTCAGCACTTCAAGATAAAGAGCTTCAAGGTACAGAGCTTGGTTCGATAGCCATTCTACCGATTGTGGTGGATGGGAAGGCGATTGGCTCTTTAGTTTTGGGTGCGAGTGAAGCCGAGCGATATGACCCTAAAAAAGATAGTTTTTTTCTTAAGCAATTATCAGTAAAAGTTTCAATATCATTGGCTGGCGTGTGGGCGCGAGAAAGAATCAGTTTTCTGGCCACACGTGATCCGCTGACCATGCTGCGCAATCGGCGCGAGCTAGAAGAGAGTCTTGAGCAGGAATTGAGTCGTCACGCTCGACAGCGAGAGCACATGGCTGTGATGTTTATAGATTGCGATGATTTCAAAGCGGTAAATGATACATATGGCCATGATGGCGGTGATAGTTATCTTAAGCATGTCGCATTTCATTTAAATGAGTTAACACGAAAAAGTGACCTGGCGTTTCGGTTTGCCGGTGACGAGTTTGTGGTGCTGTTACCGCACCAGAAACAAGAAGGTGCGGATATTATCGCAGGTCGAATTCGAGAACATTTGTTGAATACGCCATTAGAGTTAGGGGATATCACTATTCCCGTTTTGATCAGTTATGGTGTTATTTCGACTGAGTTGCTGCAGCGAGCTGATTCAAAGTTGATGTTAAAACTTGCAGACGAACGTTTGTACGAGATGAAAAAGCATAAACCGGGAAACGCACGCGATACAAAAAAATATGTGACTAAAGAGAAGGTCTCTCCTTAGTTCTGTTTGGCCCCCCCAGACAAGGTCAAATCAGACAATAAATAGAGTGCAACACTCACATTTGCCTTTCTATTCCTATATCATGGCGCAAAATATGTCTTCGGTATCACATGTTGATGTCGTCTGACGTTCTGGTTTACACAGTTTTGGAACAATGAATGCCGAAAAAGGAACAAACAATCTCTAGTTATGGTGTTTACTGGAGAATGCTCAAGTATCTCAAAGGCCTTACGGGGCCATTTGTACTAAGCATATTTGGGTATTTGGTTTTTGCGGCCTCTCAGCCAATGATGGCGATGTTGATGGAAGAAATTGTCAACTCGCTGCAAGTAGCGAACAGCGATAAACGCTACAGTCTTCCCCTGTTCGCGATTGGAATATTTTTACTAAGAGGTATTAGCTCCTTCTTGGGTGAGTATTACAACGCCTATGTGGGCGAAAGTGTCGACAGGAATATCAAATTAGAGTTATTCAAACGTCTTACAATATTACCCGCGTCTTTTTATGACAGACAAACCCAAGGAAAAATTCTTCATAGGCTAAGCAGCGGAGCCGGTAAAGTAAAAGCATCTATCACAACGGCGTTAAAAATACTCGTTCGAGACGGCTTGACCGTTGTCGCTTTGCTTGGCTATGTGTTTTATCTCAATTGGCAAATGTCACTTATTTTTATTCTTATCGCGCCTATTATGGTGATGCTGGTCATTTACACCTCGGGAAAATTCAGAGAAATTTCTCGCCTCAATGAAGGTGCGCTTGGAAAGGCGATGCAAATCTCAAAAGAGTTGGTGGGTAACTACGGCGTTGTCAGGGGTTTTGGCGCAGAAAAATATGAGGTAGACCGATATAAAAAAATGGTTGATACCTCCTATAAAGCACACTTGAAAATCAGGAAAATTGCAGCGATCTTTTCGCCCTTATCTCAAATAATTATTTCGATGGCGATAGCCGGTATCGTATTTATGATTATGGATCCGGATATATTGGCTAAACATGATACTGGTGAGCTAATTGGTTATCTCACCGCGATTGGGTTAATCCCTAAGCCCTTGAGGCAACTAAGTGGCATTAGTGTGGTGGTGCAGCAAGGTGTCATCGGCGGAGAACTAATATTCGAGCTTCTTGATGAAATGCCTGAAAAAGATGAAGGTACTTATTCTAAGGATAAGGTTAAGGCAAATATCAGGGTTGAGAACCTCAGCTTTACCTATCCGGGCACAAAAGCTCTGGTGATCGATGATATTAGCTTTGAGGTTAACGAAGGTGAAATGGTGGCCTTTGTTGGTGCTTCAGGGAGTGGGAAGTCGACTATCGTTAGTTTATTGTGTCGTCAGTACGAAATTGAAAAGGGTTTGGTCTACCTAGATGAAGTTGATATTAACGATTATAAGCTGGCTAATCTGAGGCAGCATATTTCGATGGTAAACCAAAATATTGCCTTGTTTGATGATACGGTCCGCAACAATATCGCATATGGAGAAGACTACTCTGACGAAGAGATTGAATTAGCGCTGAAGCATGCACACGCTGAGGAGTTTATTTCGAAGTTGCCTAAGGGCTTAGATACTCGAGTTGGAGATAATGGTCTTAAGTTTTCGGGTGGCCAGCGACAACGATTGTCTATCGCGAGAGCCTTTTTGAAGAATGCGCCTTTGATTATTCTGGATGAAGCGACTTCATCATTAGACAATGAGTCAGAGACAATCGTAACGAATGCTATTGAAGAGCTTGCTGAATCTAGAACGACCATTGTGATTGCACATCGCCTTTCGACAATCTTAAAAGCTGACAAATTATTAGTGCTAGATAAAGGTAAAATTGTTGAGCGTGGAACGCATGCAGAGTTGTTGTCTGAAGGTGGCTATTATAGCAAATTATTCAACTCTGACTTTGCTGGCGAGGGCCTTGAAGGCAGCGATAATGTGCTCGCGTAAATATCTCTAAATTCATCATACTTTTTTACCTGCAAAACTTGTCCCTGAATTTACCCGGCGTTTCGCCCGTCCAGCTTTTAAAGCTGCGATGGAAGGAGCGCCCGTCTGAAAACCCCAAATTATAAGCGATATCATCTATTTTCAGTTGTGTACTCTTCAGCATGTCAGAGGCCATTTGTAAGCGGATATCATTTAACAGCTCTTGATATGAGCGACCTTCATCAACAAGTTTTCTTTGTAATGTTCTAGAGGTGATGTTTAGTTCTCTTGCAATCAGCTCTTTGCTGGTGACGCCGCTTTTTAGCTGAGCCCTAATAGATTGGCTCACTCTAATTGATAGCGCTCGCTTGTCTTCATCGAGGTCAGATAGCTGATTAACGGCATGGCTTTCTAAAGTAGACAGCAGTGATTTGTTGGGCTGTCTTAGCGGTGTATTTAATACTTCGTTTGGTATCAATATGCCGCTTTCTCGACAGCCAAACTCCACTGTACAGTTGAAGAACGCGTGGTACTTGTCTACCAATTCTTGTTCTGGCTTGGGATGTTCAAGAAAAATTTTCTGAGCAGAACTTTCACGGTTTGCCAGCCACCTTGCAAAGCTAAACCAGGAAGATAGAACATTGTCTATCATATGCTGCCTAACCAGTGGGTCTGTATAACTACAATGCCACTGTACCAGTGTATCTTGTCCCTTAGGGTGCAACGATGTTACACCCATATCGCCAACCAATTTTTCAAAAGGTGCAATTCGTTTTATGGCATCTTCAAGCGTGCTACAACTCATCATGATATAGCCTTGCACACTATAAGAACCGGGTTGAACAAACTGGCTGGTATGTAGGCCCATTAAAGGGTTGTTGGAAAGAACTACCAGCTTCTTGATTAGAGATTGGAACAATTCACCCCTAATTCGGCCATCTTCGTTTTCTAATACTTTGGGGTCTATTCCTGCATTCACTATCGCGCTTTGTGTGTCGAGCGAGTGGTGATTTGCATAGCGAATGTACTGCAAAACTGCCGGAATAGAAGCGAAGCCTAAATCTTTCATAGTCTTTAATGATTCTAATAAAGGTTCAAAATGTCTGAAAACGTCAGTGAACTAATTCATTAAGTCTATATGATAATGCTGAATGAGATAAAGCTAGTGGTCTATTAATCTGGTTTTTTCGTATGTGTTGCAGCTATTGAATTGTTGAAGGTAATTATTATGCGTCGTTGGAATGGTTGGGGTGATGAGTCGAATAAAATGGATCTACCTTCGTCAGGTAGCGAGTTTCTAATTAGTTTAGTTGGGAAAGGGGCTCCTATAGGTGATGTTGAACTTAGCTCTGTGGTGAAAATGGTGCCTGAAAGTCGTTTGCCTGAGCATGCTTTGATTACCACAGATCCAGAGCAGCGCGTTCGCCATGCTAGGGGGCAGAGTTTGCCTGACTGGTTGGCGATGCGAGGCGGAGACTACGAGTTCTTTCCTGATGGTGTTGCGTTTCCTGAAACAAAAGATCATGTCGCCGAATTGGTGAATTTCTGTCACGACAAAAATATTGTATTGATTCCATACGGTGGCGGTACCAGTGTTGCCGGGCATATTAATCCCTTCGATTCTGACCGGGCGATCTTGACCGTTTCGATGGCAAAAATGAACCGTTTACAAGAGTTGGATACCGAAAGCCAAATTGCTACGTTTGGTGCCGGAACACCTGGTCCTCAGGTTGAGGCGCAGTTAAGGGCCAAAGGCTACACATTAGGGCACTATCCTCAAAGTTTCGAACTCGCGACAATTGGCGGTTGGGTAGCCAGTCGATCTAGCGGGCAGCAATCGCTACGATACGGACGAATAGAGCAAATGTTCGCTGGTGGGAGCGTTGAAACAACAAAGGGCCGGATGGATATTCAAACTATACCGGCGTCGGCAGCTGGGCCTGATGTTCGAGAAATGGTCTTGGGCTCAGAGGGGCGCTTAGGGATTATTTCTGAAGTAAAAGCTAGAGTAACGCCTGAAGCCGAAAAAGAAGATTTTTACGTTATATTTTTCCCTTCATGGGAGCAGGGCAAAAACGCCGCAAAGTGCTTGGTACAGAACAAAGTACAATTGTCGATGTTGAGACTGAGCAATGCGATTGAAACCGTCACCCAATTGGCTCTGGCGGGTCATCCTGAGCAAATCGCGTTAATGGAAAAGTATCTGAGTATACGTGGGGCATCTGAAGGGAAATGCATGATGACGCTTGGCGTCACTGGTAGCAAAGACCAATGCCGTGCAGCGCATAAGTTGATGAAGAAGACGATCAAGCCATATAAGGGCGTTTATACCGGTGCTTATTTAGGCAAAAAATGGGCTGAGAAAAGGTTCATGATGCCCTACCTACGAGAAACATTATGGGATGAGGGTTATGTAGTTGATACGTTGGAAACGTCTACCGATTGGGATAACGTTGACAATATGCTTGAGCAAATGGAAACGAGTCTGCGAAACGCCTTAACAGACGAAAATGAAAAGGTGCACGTATTTACCCATTTATCGCACCTCTATGGCCAAGGTTCTAGTATCTATACCACTTATGTATATCGAGCCGGATCTGATTGCCAGCAAGCCTTAGCGCGCTGGAAAAAGCTCAAATATCCGACCTCTAAAATCATCGTTAATAACCGCGGCACCATAAGCCATCAGCATGGAGTCGGTAAAGATCATGCGCCTTACCTTCCTACTGAGAAAGGCGAGTTAGGTATGCACTTACTTAGTACTTTATGTCATTCGATGGATGAGAAGGGAATATTGAATCCGGGAACGTTGATTGACGACATGCCGGTGCGCAGTGCTGTGAAAAAAACCGGCACATCCAATGACTAACAAGTCGGTCATTTGGAGCCGAAGCTGGCGAGATACGGTTCTTGCTAAACTGAAGGCAGAAGAAAAGCACGCGGATACGACGTGGGATCTGATCATTGTAGGCGGCGGGATTACCGGTGCTGGCGTGTATCGTGAAGCAACGAATTTGGGGCTAAAAGTGCTCTTGGTCGAACAGCGTGATTTTGCATGGGGAACCTCTTCTCGTTCTTCAAAAATGGTGCATGGCGGTCTTCGATATTTAGGAAGTGGGCAGTTTTCGCTAGCGAATGACTCTGTAAAAGAACGTCAGAACTTGATGAATGAACTCCCAGGGTTGGTCAATCCATTGCCGTTTATTATGGGGCATTATAAGGGGGCGTTTCCTGGCCCGTGGATTTTTGACAAACTGCTAGCGATTTACGATTGGATGGCAGGTAAAAAATATCGGCAGTATTTTTCCAAAGGCATCAGAAGTTTTCTTGTTCCGGGAATAAAAGAATCCGCGTTAATTGGGGCGACCCAATTTTCAGATGCAGTGACCGATGACGCGCGTTTGGTCATGCGTGTTTTACACGCAGGCAATCAAGATGGCGGTACTGCTTTAAATTACGTGCGAGCGATTGATACGCTAAAAGACCAAAATAAGGTTAGTGGCTTGACGCTAGAAGACCAACGCTCAGGTGAGAAATTCGACGTATTTGCCAGAGCGGTCGTCAACGCAACTGGTACGTGGACAGATCATCTCCGGGCTACCTTGGGTAAAGACAAAGTGATTCGACCGCTCAGAGGAAGTCACTTGGTTATTCCTTTGTGGCGCTTGCCTTGTGCGTTCTCTATTAGTTTTTTTCATCCGCAAGATAAACGACCCGTTTTTGTTTTTCCATGGGAGGGGGTTTGTGTCATTGGCACGACCGATCTTGATCACTCTCAATCTGGCAACAGCGAGTCGGCAATTGATGAGCAAGAAGTTGCCTACTTGTTAGATGCGGCAAACGCTCAATTCCCAGGTGCTTATTTGACCGAAACTGATATTAGAGCCACGTGGTCAGGTGTAAGGCCGGTTGTTAGTAAGCGGCAAAATAAAGAGTTAGATACTAATTTGCCCAACAAGCCTTCTGATGAAAAACGAGAACATGCTATATGGGATGATAACGGCATGATTAGCGTAGCAGGGGGTAAGCTAACGACATACCGCCTGATCGCAATGCATGTTTTAAGAATGGCTGCGCCGTATTTATCAGGGAAGTTGGAAGATAGTGACCTGAACCGAACAAGTCATTTCGAAAATAGTATAAGTGATCTGCCTTCAACGAAACTAAGCTCTGAAGCTAAAAAAAGATTGAATGGGCGTTATGGTTCACAAGCGAAATACCTGTGCCACTTAGGAAATGAAAATTCGAAACTCTTGGGTAAAATTTCGTCTACCGATACGCTTTGGGTTGAATTGGTTTGGGCCTGTCAGTCTGAAAGTGTACAGCATCTAGATGATCTCCTTCTTAGGCGTACGCGTATTGGTTTGCTGCTTGAGCATGGAGGATTGGCGTTATTTAATGAGGTGAAGGGGGTGTGTCAGGCATATCTGGGCTGGGATGACTCGATATGGAAAGAAGAATATGAACGTTATCAGGATATTGTGACACACCATTACTCATTGCCTAGCAAACGGCATTTGAGTGATAGAGGCGACATTGCATGAACGCGCAAGAAGAACAAAATAAACAATTTATATTTACAATTGATAACGGCACTCAGAGTGTGAGAGCAATACTGTTCGATCTCAAGGGTAATATTGTTGCCAAAGGACGTGAAGAGATTGAACCCTATTTTTCCAAGCACCCTGGATGGGCTGAGCAGGACCCCGAATATTACTGGTCCTCATTGGCTAAAGCTTGCGACAAAATGTGGTCTGAGACAAATATTAAACCAGAGCAAATCGTGGCAGCAACGATTACGACGCAGCGTGGTACGGTCGTTAATCTAGGTAAAAATGGAGAGGTGCTTCGCCCTGCAATTGTTTGGCTTGATCAGCGTCGAGCTGATGTGGTTGGCAGTGTTCCGGGTGTTTGGAAGTGGTTGTTCAAAGTAGCTGGTGTTGAAGATATAGTGCACCGATTTAGAGAGAAGGCGCAATCTATATGGATGTCTCAACATCAAAAAGACATTTGGAAAAAGACACATAAGTTCTTGTTACTATCGGGTTACTTAACCTACAAAATGACGGGGAATTATAAAGATTCCACAGGGAGCCAGGTTGGATACATTCCATTCGACTACAAAAAACTAAAATGGGCTTCGGAATCGGATTGGCGTTTTAAGGTTTTACAGATGTCTGACCGTTCTATGCTTCCTGATCTTGTTAATCCCGGTGAATCTTTGGGCAGCGTGAGCGAATCTGCGGCCAAGCATACTGGTCTACCTGTTGGCTTGCCTGTTATTGCCGCTGCGTCAGACAAAGCATGTGAAATACTGGGGTCCGGTGGCAATCGTCCTGATATAGCATGTATGAGTTATGGTACGACTGCGACGATCAATACGACGAATAAAAAATATGTGGAACCGATCAAGTTTATTCCGGCTTACCCTAGTGCGATACCCGGAGCATATTCGTCGGAAATCATGATATATCGTGGCTTCTGGATGGTGAGTTGGTTCAAAAAAGAATTTGGTCAGCGTGAACAGAAAATTGCAGAAGAGAAAGGTGTAGAGCCAGAAGAGTTATTTGACGAGCTAGTTAACAAAGTGCCAGCAGGTTCAATGGGGCTCATGCTGCAACCTTATTGGTCACCAGGCGTGCGTGATCCGGGCCCTGAAGCTAAGGGTAGTATTATAGGTTTTGGCGACGTACATACTCGTTCACATATCTACCGTGCCATTCTTGAAGGCTTGGCGTATGGTTTAAAGGAAGGTATGCAAACGTTAGAGAAACGGAATGGCGTTAAGGTTAAGACCTTGAGAGTGTCGGGCGGCGGGTCTCAGAGTGATGCGGCAATGCAATTAACAGCGGATATATTCGGCATGCCTGCAGAGCGGCCGCATACCTACGAAACATCAGGCTTGGGGGCGGCCATTGATGTGGCTGTAGGCCTAGGAATCTACAAAAGCATAGATGAAGGGATCGACAATATGACGAGAGTAGGAAAGGTGTTTGAACCCAACCCTGAGAGCGTCAAAATATATGATCGCTTATATCGAGATGTTTATTTAAAAATGTACAAGCAGCTTCAGCCTTTGTACAAGAATATTCGAGAAATTACTGGCTACCCTGAATAAAAGGTAGGCAAATGTAATCGGCTAGTGGGTGACAATATGTTTTTTAGCGGTGTTGGTCATGCGGCCCATAATGCTGTATGAAATACTGTCGTAAGGTGGGACAAACATATTTTCCTTAAATATTCTCGTGGCATCTCCCAGACCTGATTCATTCTTCACCAATGATGACGCGGCGACCATTGATAGTTCATTAACAATTCTGTCTTGAACCGTTTTGCCAATGAAATAGTTTGCAAATATCTCAGCCGCTTCTAGTTTTTTTCCGCTAAGGCCTTTTACAAAATTAATGGTATCTAGCCAGACCATATGGCCTTCTTCGAAATCTACCATTTTCCAGTTTCCGCCGGCGTTGTTTTCTCGTGTTATTTCTGGCCCCCAACTGCTGACAATCAGCAAGTCATTATTAAATTCAGGTGATGAATTCCAGAATTGGCCTGCGTTGGCATAAAGTTGATTTAGGCTTTTTTGTAACGAACTGGATTTTCTCATTGATTGAATTATTTCGTTTCTATTACCTGATAAAACCAAGTCATGAAGGTGGAAAGGGGATTTGCCCATAGACATAAATGCCAGGCCGATGTTGTACCACTCTTGAGGCGCATTGAGAGAGAATTTGCCCTTCCATTTCTGAGACCAAAGGTCTTTGACCGATTTTGGCGTGTCTACTTCACTGACCTTGTTTCGATTCACATAGAATCCATAAGCTCCTCCTCCCCAAGGAATGTACAAAGGGGAGCCAATACCAGATGAGTCGTTGGCGTATTGCATACCCATGGGCAGGCTGGTCAAACTAGGAAGTAAATGTTTGTAGTTGCTTAGTCTAGGTGACTCTGTATTGATTGTTTGAAGCAACTTAGAGGTTTGCTCATTCATCATCTTGATAAAGAACAGCGTGAGAAAGGTAATGTCTGCTTTTTCTCCTCGAATCAAGTCGAACATCTGTTCAGCCCCTTCAGATAAAGGACTTATAACCTTAGCTTCGTACAAATACCCTTGTTCATCGAGAAGTGAGTTAACCGCTGTGAGGTCATTTTTGGTGACGTAGCCCTCCCAGGTCAGAATTCTAAGCGTTTCTTTGGTTTTGGCGGAAGCTGATTCGCAGGCCAGGCTGAACAGGAGTAAAAATAAGAAAAGGGGATAAATTAAAACAACTTTTGTATTAACTGCCATACAGGGGGCAGATCTTACCAGGGACATGTTATTTCTCCGAACGTTGCATAACTTTATCGATAATGCTGGCGAAGGCATCTTGATTGATCGGTTTCAATATCCACCCGGTTACCCCCAGATCTGAGGCTTTTTTCTTCATATTTGGGTCTGATTCAGTGGCGAGAACCAGGAGTGGTATTTTTTTGTAATGGGGTAGTTTACGAAGCTTTTCGACTAGGGTGAGCCCGTCCATATTAGGCATATTAATGTCGGTGATGACGAGGTCGAATCTTGTTGTTTTGGCAATTGCGAGGGCTTCAATGCCATCAGCTGCACGTATGATCTTGTTGTCTTGATCTTTTATGCACCCTGCGACCATTTCACGTATGGTGTAGGAGTCGTCAACAACTAGAATGTGTCGCATAGGGCGTTTCTCGGAAAAATAAAACCGACTAATGAATATGTTCTAAATTTAGACAGAAGGGTTGGGTCGGCAAGAATAGTCAAAAGAATGATACGAACCTTTATTTTCCAAATCTGAGTAGTACTTTTTCTACAATTGACGAAAAAGTTGCTTGATTAATGGGTTTTAAAATCCAGCCTGTAACGCCGACCTCTTTACCTCTTTGCTTCAAGTTTGGGTCGGATTCGGTTGATAGCATCAATATTGGAATATCTTTGTGGACGTCCATTTTTCGTAGCTCTTCTACCAATGTGAGCCCATCCATATTTGGCATATTATTATCGGTTACCACGAAATCAAATGCTGTCTTTTGAGCAAGTTGAAGTGCCTCAGCGCCGTCTTCGGCTTGAACAATCGTTCGACCTTCTGCTTCTATACATGCCGAAACCATTTCTCGGATAGTAAAAGAATCATCGACAACCATAATTTGTTTCATAGGTAATTTCTCGAAAAACCAAATTATTGAATATAAGTATAGACTATAGTAGAAAATTCGGCAGATGGTAAAAAGAAGAACTAAATAATAAGAATAATAATGAGGTCAGAAAGACTGTGTTTGGGACTCGCTTTCTTGTCGGTTAAGAAATTTCACTGAGAGTGAAGATTATAGGTGATTGTTAGTTCCTGTATTTGGAGAAATTTAGAGGAACTTACCTTACCCCTGCTAGTCTACAATCGTGACAATATTTGAATAATAGGAACGTTATATGAGTGAAGGTGGGTACAAATATCATGCTATTAAAGGTGTGGGGTTGGGTCTAAGGTCAAGTCATTATTATGAAATACTAGAAACTAAACCCAATGTACCTTGGTTTGAGCTATTGAGTGATAACTATATGTCAGAAGGGGGCTTACCTTTACATAAAGTGGATAAAATTCGTGAGCAATATCCTGTCACGCTTCATGGGGTAGGCATGTCTTTGGCATCGGCTGACCCTTTGAACCTAGACTACCTTAACCGCTTGAAGCGCTTGGCTGACAGATTGGAGCCAGCTTACGTATCTGATCACGTGGCTTGGGTTTCAGCATCAGGTAATTATACTCATGATTTGCTGCCTTTCCCCTATACAGAATTTACGCAACAACATGTATCAGACAGAATTTCTCAGGCACAAGACATACTTGGTCGAAAGCTTCTCGTTGAGAACCCATCATCATATTTGGAATTCCAGGCAACGGAAATGACAGAGTGGGAGTTCATTAGTGGGCTGTGTAAAAAAACAGATTGCAACTTGCTGGTGGACATCAACAATATATACGTTAGCGCAGTTAATCACGGTTTTGATCCGTATGAATACCTCGAGGCGCTTCCTCAAGATCGAGTGAAGGAGATTCATTTAGCGGGGTACGAAAAAATGGAAGGTTATCTGTTTGATACGCATGGGAGCCCGGTTCATCCTCCTGTATGGAAACTCTACCAAGCGGCGTTACGTCGTTTTGGTTCTGTTCCGACCTTGCTCGAATGGGATACCGACATTCCAGATTTTACAACACTTCGTGTCGAAGCGAGCAAAGCTGAGAAACTACTGTCAGGAGTGGCTTAATGGCGAATAAGGTCAATAGCATTGAAGAACTTAAGTTACAGCAAGATGAGTTTTACCAGGCAATATTCTTTCCTCATGCAGATAGCGGAAACGTGCACAATCTTGGGGTCGTAGAGACCGAAATTATGACCCAGTCTCAAAGAATAGATATCTATCGAAATAGTATTCTAGGAGGTATGTCTGGTGCCCTTACAAACATTTACCCCGTATGTGTGAAGCTTTTGGGTGAAACGTATTTTACGAGAATGGTGGCTGGGTATTTGAGAGAATACCCTTCGCACTCTCCAGATTTGGGTGGGTACGGACATTATTTGTCAGAATATATTGAGGGGTTCGAACCTGCAAAAGAAATGGAGTATCTCCCGGATGTTGCCAAGCTAGAGCTGCTCTGGCACAAGGCATTTAACGCTGCAGAGGATGTGTTTTCTAACGAAGGTTTGCGCGCGTTGTCTGACTTAGAACTCTTATCAAGTGAAGAGCACGTAAAGGTTGAACTGTGTCTGAGGACGTCTATTCAGGTTTTGACTTCAAACTACCCAGTTCACCGGATCTGGGAGGTGAATCAGCCTGACTATGTTGGTGAAGATGTTGTCGACTTAGCTGAGGGTGGCGCTAAATTGGTTGTGTGGCGGACTGATGATTTTACCATGCGAGTTGATGTTGTAAGCGACGATGAGTTTCGGCTTGTAGAGTCAATGATCAAAGGCATGACTTTTGATGATATTGCTCAATTGCCTTTTCAAACAGAATTGAGCGGTATTGTGCAGAATTGTATTAATCGTGGGTTAATAGTGGGCTTTCGTATTGATCGGTAGGTGAAATAGAAAATCGGGTTTAGATTTATGACATAACAAGTCTCGCAACAATTTATGAATGTAACGTGTTAAAGTTGAGCTCCCAATGACCACTAGTGAACCCGTATTAGATGAAATACTTGATTATATTATTGGTCGCTATAACAGCGGCTTTAGGGCAGGCATGTTCAACAACCAGCTCAGATGCCCGGAATATACTCCGCAAGGTAAGCGAGGAAGACAAAAGTACTTATTCTAATGTTCGGCTGAGCATCAATAGCGATAGTTTGGTTACTTCTTCTCAAGATAGCGGCCGACTTTTCAAGCTTCATGAAAGTAAATCTGATATTCGTCATTTAGCCGTCAATATTGCCGAGTATTATGGCTTCAATGTCGTTAGTGATGATCAAGCTGAGTTTCAGTTAGTGTTAAAATTGGCTCAGCCAGATGGTGGTGCATGTGTTGAAGGGCTGGGAGTTGCGACAAAAGGCCTGAGCTTTTCTGCTTCGATATTAACATTGGGAATATCTCCTGCGACAAGTAGCCATTGTTTTATCGTATCAGCCGACCTTTTTTATGTTCTAAATGACGAGGATGAGCTGATTGGCGAGTTTATTTCTAATGAAGGTCGTGTCGAGGTTTATGCTGGCGCGAATGAAGTCGATAACTACCAACTCACCGTTAGTCGGCATGATGAGGAAAAGGCCATAGAAACCTCAATGGTTGGACTATTCAACGCTATCATTTCGGCGCAATTATTCAGATAAACAATCGCCTCCACCTAGTTCTGCAGACAAGAGAATAAATCTGCAAGATAACGGGCAATTTGAGCGATGATTAGCTAAAATAACATCAACGCGAATTTGGGTGGCCACAAGCTGCCCTTATATCAACGCATCTAATTCACTTCTATTGGTTATCCTACCGATATAGTTTGGGAAAAAAATGACTAAATCCACATCTAAAATTATTTATACTAAAACAGACGAAGCTCCAGCTCTCGCGACCTATTCTCTATTACCTATCGTAAACGCATTTACTTCTGCAGCTGGTGTTGAAGTTGAGTCGAGTGACATTTCGCTGGCGGCGAGAATATTGTCCGCATTTCCCCAGAGCTTGACTGAACAGCAACAAGTTCCTGATGCATTAGCAGAGCTTGGAGAGCTGACGTTAAAGGCAGAAGCAAATATTATTAAATTGCCAAATGTAAGCGCTTCTGTTCCTCAGCTGAAATCTGCTATAGAAGAATTACAAGCTCAAGGTTATGACCTGCCCAATTTCCCTGATGAAGCGAACTCAGAAGAAGAAATAACAATCAAGAATGCTTATGCTAAGGTCTTAGGCAGCGCTGTGAACCCAGTGCTAAGAGAAGGTAATTCAGATCGTAGAGCCCCTCCTGCTGTTAAGTCTTATGCACGAAAGCACCCTCATTCAATGGGTAAGTGGAGTCAGGCTTCACGTACACATGTAGCACATATGCGCAAAGGCGATTTTTATGATCAAGAAAGATCTACTGTGGTCAAGAAAGCTGGCAATCTCCGCATAGAGTTGGTGAAAGAATGTGGCACGATTCAAGTATTGAAAGATAAAACGCCTGTGATCGAAAATGAAGTGATCGACGGGATGTTCATGAGCGTAAAAGCCTTACGTAAATTCTTAGAAGAAGAAATGGAAGGCGCCAAACATGCAAATTTGCTTTTTTCACTGCATGTAAAAGCAACCATGATGAAGGTGTCTCACCCAATTGTTTTTGGTCATGCGGTTACGGTGTATTTCAAAGAGCTTTTTGAAAAATATGCAGATAAATTTGAAGAACTAGGTGTTAATCCGAATAACGGTTTAAGTAACGTTCACGAAAAAATCGAGCCTTTACCTTATTCACTACGTTCTGATATTGAACGTGATATCCGTCGATGTTACGAGCATAGGCCTGAAATGGCTATGGTCGATTCAGATAGAGGAGTTTCTAACCTTCATGTACCAAGTGATGTGATCGTTGACGCATCAATGCCTGCGATGATTCGTGTCGGCGGTAAAATGTGGGGAACCGACGGAAAGCTAAAAGATACTAAGGCTGTTATTCCTGAAAGAACGTATGCCACCATATATCAAGAAATAATAAATTTCTGTAAGCACCATGATGCGTTTGATCCTACCACAATGGGCACGGTTCCTAATGTGGGGCTTATGGCACAAAAAGCGGAAGAATACGGCTCTCATGATAAGACATTTGAGTTAAAAGACAGCGGCACTATTCGTATAGTTGACGAAGATGACAATGTTCTAATTTCTCATGAAGTTGAAAAAGGCGATATCTGGCGGATGTGCCAAACCAAAGATGCGCCAATTCAAGATTGGGTTAAATTAGCCGTTACCCGCTCGAGGGCAACCGGTGTACCCGCTGTATTCTGGCTTGACCCTGAACGTGGCCACGATGCGCAAATGATCAAAAAAGTAAAAATTTACTTAAATGATCATGATATTGAAGGTCTTGATATTAAAATCATGTCTCCTGATCAAGCCATTCGATTTACGATGGAACGCTTAATTCGAGGTCGAGATACAATCTCGGTAACCGGTAATGTTCTTCGAGATTATTTAACTGATTTATTTCCTATTTTGGAGCTTGGAACGAGCGCGAAAATGCTATCGATTGTTCCTCTTATGGCCGGTGGTGGTCTTTTTGAGACCGGGGCAGGTGGGTCAGCACCAAAGCATGTTCAACAATTCGTAGAAGAGAACCACTTACGTTGGGATTCTTTAGGCGAATTTTTAGCTATCGCTGTGTCATTGGAAGACTTAGGCGAAAAGACAGGAAACAAAAAAGCAAAAATTCTAGCGAAAACCTTAGATGAAGCGACAGCCAAATTTTTGGAAAACGATAAATCGCCGTCAAGAAAGTCGGGCGAGCTTGATAATAGAGGTAGCCACTTTTTCCTCGCTCAATACTGGGCACAAGCACTTTCAGCGCAAGATGAAGATGCTGAGTTAAAAGAAATTTTCCAAAAGCTATTTTCGACGTTAAGTGAAAACCAAGAAAAGATACTAGCGGAACTGAGTGAAGTTCAGGGAAAACCCATCGACATTGGTGGCTACTATCACCCCAATTTGGACATAGTTAATTCAGCAATGAGACCTAGTGCAACGCTAAACGCTGCGATAGACTCTTTGCAGTAAAGAGAGTTTTAGTCCAAGAAAACCGGCGTCATATGATGCCGGTTTTTGTTTATTTGAACTGTGTAAAAATCATTGAAAAGGTAAGGTATGTCAAACCTGGAAGATATAAAGCAAAGAGCGTCAAACAAATGCGAATTATGCTCTGAGCCTAATGCAGAACTGCTTTTTTTGGTGCCTAGTTCTGAAGGTCGAGGTGACGCGAATATTCTCTTATGTCAATCATGTGAAGCTCAAGTTGAGGCGCCTCTCGAAAGCTTGAATGCGCAACATTGGCGGTGCTTGAGTGACAGTATGTGGAGCCCAATTCCGCCAGTACAAATAATGGCTTGGCGTATGTTGAAGCGTCTTGAAAACGAAAGTTGGGCACAAGACCTACTCGAAATGCTCTACCTTGAAGAGGATATGTTGGTGTGGGCACAGGCCGGTGTACAAGATGAAAGTGCTGCGATTATTCATCGTGATAGTAATGGTGCGATTTTGAATGCGGGAGATACGATCACCATCATAAAGGATCTGAATGTTAAAGGTACGAGTTTCGTCGCTAAGAGAGGCACCGCAGTTAGAGGCATTTCATTAACAGATAACCCCGAACATATCGAAGGGCGGGTTAATGGTACTCGAATCGTGATATTGACATGTTATGTGAAGAAATCTTGATAAATAGGACTAAGCTATTTACGAGACTAGTTTAGTCCTTCAAAGAGCAACGTGCCCCCTTGGTAAGCGTAGTAAAATATTTTTTTTTGATTGTGAGAGTAGCGCTAGCTGACTAAGGGTGTTAATTCTTCAGAGGATATGAGTTTGCCAAGATCTTCGGCGCCGCCGATTAGTACACCATCTACAAATACCATCGGAAAAGTTTTCCATCCGGTCCACATTTTAAGTGCATTTCGTTTTCGCCATTCTTTAAAATAACTTCCGTACTCCAAATACTTAAAATCTATCCCTCTTTCTGTGAGTGATTTGCAAGCAGACTTACATAGAGGGTTTATTCCCATACCGATAACGACAACAGCATTATTATCGACTACTGAGATCACTTCTTCGACAAACTCGCGATGGTTGTTGCTAACGATATCTTGGATACTTGGGTGAATTTTTGATTCATCTAAAATGTGACGGGTCATGTCTCCTCCTTGGGTAGATAGAAATTGTGCGACCGACACTTACCTTATCATTGATTTATGACAGTAGTTAGTGACTTGTAACAGTGGGACAGACCGTCTCATTGTTGGTGGAACTTTGATCTACATAGTGAGCGTGATCTATTGACACGCGAAGCTTAGGTTCTTGTATGACAGACATGATCTTGTGTTCTTTATCGGTTCCCAGGCGATAGAAATCTTGCGCATCGCCTTGTATTCCTCACGGATAAAATCGCTCATATCGTCTGAGCTCCAGCCTGATTCAGTGAATTGAAATATATGCTTCAAGTCGAATTGTCTACCAGACTGAAGCTCAAGTTTTGTTCCATCCACAAGCCATGAGTATTCATGTTTTGACATATTCAACGGGGCGTCTTCAAATCTAGGAAGGGTCGTATATTCTAAGCGGTAATCACATTCGAACTTGTTTTTAGATAATTTTTCACATGAGAGAATGTCGAGCTTAGCGACCTCAAAGTCTAAGATAATGGTAAACCCTTCTGAGAGGACTGACATTGAAAAAGTGTTTTTGTTACCAATTTTTAGTATATGTCCTGCACTTAGCCACTGTGACTGCATTGTTCTATAGAGCGTTTTTACCAAGGTCTCTTCGCTGGGGAATGGCGCATTCATATCGGTAAAGAAGTGACCATTGTCGCTTAGTTGAGATATTTCGAAGTCAGTATAGTATCGCTGTAATTCAGACAAAGCGTGAGCGGTGGGTGATGAACCTTGCTCTGCGATCATTAAAACGTGAAACCGGTCTTCTAGTCGCGACGTTAACGTTTGACCGGCCACAGTTTGGGAATCTAAACCGCTCAGCAGGCGGGTCTTTAAATAGGCTATTGCGCTTGAACTATGTAAATTTGCTAGTCTGAGCGTCACGGCCTCTAGCCCACTAGATACTGCAGCTTCTCGGATCTGAATAAGTGTTTGAGTTGCGTTAGCGACTTTGGGCTCAATACTAAAGCGTTGGTAGCGAGATAGAAATTTTTCTAACCAAGTTTGGCTTAATTCAATGCCTTCTATACCTGGTGGAAAAGACTGTAGCTGAGACATATCAATCGTTATCAAGGGCGAAATAACATTGCTAATTGCGATTTGTATTAACTCAGAAATGTTGTTTCTGGTGTTGAGGTCATCTGTTGCGCTCTGTAGATTTTCTTGTAATTCAAGTAATCCAGCCACTAGCGAAAAGGGTGTTGGGAGAGAATCGTTCTTCGACAACGAAATTGACTCAGTTTGTTCATATCGTTCAGTGAAGTCCTTAGGCAAGGCCTGAAAAATTTGTTCTAACGCGGTGCTAACAACAAACTCGCTATGTTGGTCGAGAAAAGCAGCCAGTGTTTCTTTTGCATCGCTGAGAAGGTGTTCTGCGTCGAAAGTGTGCTCTTGGTCCAAAATGATGTGTCTTGGGCTATACCCCCATTGTGCTAAATTGAATACTTCATTAAAGGCTTCTGGGTCGAATAGTTCAGGGTGATCTATTGCTGATTCTAACGCGCGAATCATTCGATACTTATACTCCCAGTATAAGATGACGGCTTTGTGTGCTTGCGCCGTTGTGCGTAACGCCTTGTCCTCAAGTTGCCAGCGCTTTTCTTCTCGTTCTTGTTGCCATTCGTAGGGGTATTTTTCAGTCATTGGTGCGATATATAAAACCGAATCTTCTAATATCTTGCTGATAACTCCCCATTTCACCTTGTTCGCGATTCGCCAGTCTGACCAGACAGAGTCGGGGTTCTCCATTTGGCAGTTCTTGATATGCTGAGCCAGTGCGAGCCGTTGTTCAGGATGAAAAGATAAATAACGAGGGTAGTACGCACGATTGAAATAATGCTCGCTAAACACAAAGCTGTAGGGGAATAATCGATCTTGATAGTTGCGCGCATAGGCAAGATCAAAAGAGGGCAATGCGTCCATCCATTTGGTAAGCGCAGCGCATTGTTGTGGGCTTGAATTGAGTGAAATTTCTACCTTTCCCTTGGCGAGCTCGTTTAGTTTATGGCAGGACATGGCGCCGAAAAAGAACTCATTTTTTTCGTTCTGGGTTAAAGACACAAACTTGTTAACGAAAAATTTCTGAAATATCTCAGGTTTGATTAATTCTTCGGGAAACGTATTGATCTTAGTTATTGCATTTGCCATTTCGAGCGGCAACGTTTTATTGTCGATTAGTTCTTGATAGTTAGCGCTGCTCTTAAGTTGATCTATAGAGTAGGGTGATACGCCGTAATTTCCGAAATTAGAAAACCAGGTAAGATACGCTTTGCAGCTTCGGTCTTTGAGTCGATAGTCACTTCGTTTTAGCCCGGCAGTAATCAGGCCAGCTTGCCTTTGTAGAATATTTAAGTCATCGAATGTCGTATCGTCGTCGATAACCTCTTTAGAGGGCTCCCACGAGAATCCGTTTTTGTGCAACGTAGCAGTTTGATATGGCGTGTTGGAAGTTTGTTGATATAGGTAAAGTTTTACAACTTTTACTTCATCGTCTATGTGTTGTTCGCAATACTCAGCAACGAGCTCGGCCGCGTCCAAGGTGAAGTCGCCATCCTTTTGAATAGTGTCTATTTCTGAGTTTGGTACGATGACTTTTACTACGACGTGCTGGCCGCAGGTCTTGTCAGGGTATGATCTATACCATATCCCATCTTCTTTAAATAGAGCCTGACTTTTTGTCTCGAATGGTATCTGGTCGGCCTGTTGTTTTTTTGATGCACACCCCGTAAGTGCTAAAACAAAGCACATTATGAGGAGAGCAGACCGACAGTCGGAAAACTTGGATAGAACGGAAGCTAGGGTGGTCATTTTTTATTGTTCTTAAGGGGACATTAATTCGATGTCCCGATTCTTGGCTAAGTTGCTACTAGAGTCAAGAGTCTTGCTATGTGTGCCGTTTACGCAGCAACCGTTAAACTGCTTAATTGTTCAGTAAGGTGTTCGAATTTTTTGTCCATTTTCAAGCCATGCTCCATGTGTTTCAAGGCCTGATTGATCTTATCTTGAATGAGAATACTGATTTTGTTTTCTTGGTCCTCGGTGAGAAATAGGTCGACATAGCTTTTTTCAACATCTTTAAGAAGTTCATCCATAATGTTTATATTGTCCTGCTTATGTTTTTGCTGAAATTCTTGTATAGACTGCATCGCAGCTTCAGACTCTTTCACAACGGCCAACACCTTGAATACTCGCTCCGACGCTAAGGTCAGGTCCGCATTGATTTTTTGATTTAGGTCATGAGCGCTTTCAACTAGCATCATTAAGTAGTCGCGCAACTCCCCGACTCGCTGCTCGTTATCGATAGGCATGACTTTTACAAAGATAGAAATGCTATCGTACATCACAATCAAACTTTTTCCGCTTTGATGCAATCTACCATCAATGTTAACTGAGCTGCTCAAAATTTCTTTTTCGAGAGGTGCAAACTCACCTGAGGTCGAGGCATGAAATGCATTTCCATCATGTTGCCTCGCTTCGACACTGGCGGGCAATCCGTATTCGTTGAGTGTCTCAACTATGGTGTCTGCCAGTGATTGCTCACTGTTTAGTTTTATTCCTTTGCGAAGAAAGTTATGGATTACCCCCATATCTCCAACGCTGCTCATTACTGAGTTGGCCAGATTGCTTGCCTCGGTATGATCTGACGTCAGCTGTGCTTTGGCATCACATTGCTTGAGAGTGAGTTGGATTTTGCTGGCCAAAACTTCTGGATTAATAGGTTTTGCGATGTAGTCTCTGCCACCGACTTCGAAGCCTTTTAAGATCTCTTCAGTTTTGGTGTTAGATGAAACAAAAATTACCGGGACACTGGGGAATTCATCTTGAAGTATCGAGCAGGTCTGGTAACCATCCATTGGTTCCATACATACGTCTAACAATATTAAATCCGGAGTATGTTTTCTGACGGTCTCTAGTGCTAACTCTCCACTCGTAGCGGCGACGACGGCAAAATCAGATTTTAGGTTTTCCATTAGAACTCTAATTTCATTTGGGGAGTCATCGACTACCAATATTTGTCTTTTATCACTCATCTGATTGCACCTCTGTAAATAATAGCGCCAAGGTTTCTTTCATGGCCTCTATATCGAACGACTGTAGCTGTTCTGAGATACGTTCAATATAGTTCAAATATTGACCTGTATAACGTTGAGAGCTAAATTTCTGAATTATTTCTTCAACGGCGGCAATATTTTGATCAACTTCGTCTCGAATATTCTCGAATAGTACCAGCACATCTTTGTCGTTCAATTCACATTTTTTAGTGGTTTTTGGTTCGATATCTTTTGCTTCGGTTAATAAAGAATCAATGGTTTTGTGAGTATCAATCCAAATTTTTGACAGCTCGGATTGATAACCGAGGAGTTCAGATTCGTTGCCCTTTTTTAAATGTTCTTCGAATCGCGCCGCAGAAGCAGAAAGAGCTATCGCGCTAATATTTGCTGCGCTTCCTTTAAGCGTATGTAACAGGCTCTGAGCAGTTTTGAAGTCTTTGCTTTCGATGGAAGAGTCTATGGAATTCAGGCCCTTTTTCTGTGCACTCATAAAAGATTCGATTAGCTTCAGATAGAGTTGTTTATTCCCCTTAAGCCTTTTGATGCCATCGGGGATATCAAGGTAGGGCGTTGTGCCAGATTTATTTTCTGGTATAGATGGCTTGATGCTCGCTGCGGCGGATTTTTCGTTTGTGGTGTCTGGTGAAACGGTCTCAAGATAATCCCCCAATACGCGAATTAGCATGTCACTGTTTATAGGTTTGGTAATGTGTTCGTTCATTCCTGCATTGAGTGAGTGCTGTCGATGATGATCTGTCGCATGTGCAGTCATTGCGATGATCGGAATTGATTGACCCTGTGTGTTTAGCATTCGAATTTGTCGCGTGGCTTCGAGCCCATCCATCATTGGCATTTGGATATCCATCAGAATCAAGCTATAGCTATCAGGCTCTTTTAACATTCGTTGAATCGCCTCTAAACCATTAACACATACATCCGATAACAATCCGATTTTTGATAATAGGTATTGGACTACTTCTTGATTAATATCATTGTCTTCAACTATGAGTACTCTGGCTGGTTTGAAGGAGAGATTTTTATTCGTGACGGGAGGAGGAACAGTGACATCACTTTGAATAATAGTTAAGGGTAGTAATACGGTGAAAGTGGAGCCTTTTCCTTCTTGGCTTTGAACCTTGATGGATCCGCCCATTTTATCAACCAATTGATTAGTAATACTCAACCCTAACCCTGTTCCGCCAAATTGCCGGGTGTTGGACACGTCAAGTTGATCGAATGAGGCGTAAATTCTGTCTAGCTGATGGTTCGACATGCCGATGCCGGAGTCTTCAACAATCAGCTCATAGTGTTTATCATTTCTGACTAGTTCGACAGAAACGCGCCCTTGAGGTGTGAATTTGATGGCATTAGATACAAGCTGCATGATGATCTGGCGGATTCTCAAATCATCAACCAGAATAATCTCTGGGAAGTTTTTTGGGTAGCTGCTTTGTAGGTCTATTCCCTTAGATGTGGCGTCGTATTTGAAAGAGGAGAGCGCGTCATCAAATAGAGTGATTAATCTAGTGGGCGCTTCTTCTATGTGAAACTCTCCAGAGACAAGCTTACTGAAGTCAAAAATATCATTGACGATATCTAGTAGTGCTCTGCTTGACTGTTGTGCTGTTTTTAGCTGCTTTATTTGTTCGTTAGATAGTTCAGAATCTGAAAGCATTTCGAGCATGCCAAACATATGATTCAGCGGTGTTCGAATTTCATGGCTCATGTTAGCCATAAACTGGTTTTTAGCGTCCGCGGACTTCAATGCGCCGTCACGCGAATGTTTCAATTTTTCGATGACTTTTAGATTTTTGAGTATTTCTAATTCTTTTTCATGAAGCTGTGCCTCGGCAGATAGCCGTGCTTGCGTTTCTAATTCTAGGCGTCGTTCAAGGTCATCCATGTTACTCATGTACCTTTTTAATTGCAGTTGAGGTTGTAACTCAATTGTTGGCAGGCGGGTTTTCCGAGTCGGTTAAGGCTTGTTCTCCTACTACTCTGTTTCTTCCTTCTTCCTTTGCCTGGTACAGTGCTTTGTCGGCTCGTTCTATCATACTTGCTACTGTGTCTGACGCTGACACCACCGCGACTCCAATTGAAATGCTTATGTTTCCGAGTGATGTTTTATTTTCTCCGCCCATAATTAAGGTCTTTTTAGCGACCTTATCGCACAGTTGTTGTGCAACGATGACAGAGCCTTGATAGTTGGTTTGAGGTAAGAGAACCACAAATTCTTCACCTCCATACCGAGCGACCATATCGCTACCTTTAATGCCTTTTTTGAGGATGGTTGCGATGAAGGTTAGAACCTTGTCTCCAACTGCATGTCCGTGGGTATCATTAAACTTTTTAAAATGGTCAATATCCATGAATAATAGTGAGAACACTTCGGCATTTGATTGAAAATCATCTCGAAGTCGTTCAATTGCTTCATCAAAGGCCCGTCGATTGGGAATGTTGGTAAGCTGATCGGTGTAAGCTGTGGTATTTAAATCGTCCATGTCTTGCTTAAGGATATTGACTTCGTCCTTCATGACAATGAGTTTTTGCTCCATTGTCGCATTGGTTTTTTTGACCTGGTCGGTTTCGGCGACCAGGTTTGCAACCAGTTTGGAAATTGATTTTATGTCTGGGTTTTTTTTGAGTTCCTGTTGGCTTTCGTCTAATGTGCTTGAGAAACTTGCCGCTCCTGCCTGCATTCCTTCTAGTTCTGACAGCAAACCCTCAACCAGCTTTTCTGTACTTCCCTGTACGTTACTGAGCATGTCACGGGTTTTGTCTGCAAAAAATTTTTCAAACAATTCATTATTCAAGGTTGGCGTGAATGTGGTTCCGCCATCCAGGTGAGATTGTAGAGTATCTATTAACTTCTTGTTTTTACCATTCTCGAATTCATACCAGACAAAATAATTTTCGGGCGTGATGGGGATTTCCAGATCTTTCATCCGGGGAATGGTCGATTTTAGATTATCGACAGCTTGTTTTAGCGCGTCTTTTGTCGTATTCATTTCCATAACGATCTACTTGCTCTGGTCGTGACATAAACAATACTAAGCTGGTGAAAATGAGCAGAAAGCACCCTTAATCATCTGTAATAATAAACCATGATTTCTATTCAGCAATTTATGGAAACAAAATAAGGTGAATTATTGAGTAAAGTTTTGTTGTGACGAAAAAGAGTTTGAAAATATGGCCGGAGCTAAGATTCGGATGGCGGTGCCGCGTCGAATTGTGCTTTGAATGCTTCAAGGCCCTGTAGAACAAGATCGTAAGTGGTAGAAATATCGTCAGCAATTTTTCCTTCCATGACGCCAAGTCCTTCAAGTATTTCTTTTGCTTCAGAAAATCCGGTTTCTATCCCGCCCCCAATGATGTCTACAAAACTTTCAACCTGCTCTTGTTCACCCATTTCAGGGTGTTGATCTTGGTATAGTGAGAATAAACCTGTGGAGAAGCTCAATATTCTGCCAGCAGTGGCTTCAGGCGATACATCTAGCCCATTTTCGTAACCTTGTTGAATTGAGTTTTCACCATAATCTGTTTCGAGTTCTTTATTAATTGCGTCGATCGCTGTTTTGTATATCAGCGTAAGAGGGGCATTTTTGCTAGAAATACTAACGTCATGATTGGCTTGTAGGATCGCGGCATTCAGGGTTTGCTTACTTTCTATTCTAGATGTCGCTGCGCCTGATTGCTGAGCGCTTTCTGTCTTAGTTAAGCTCGCGTTCGACTTGTCTTCGGTAGGTCTAGGTCCTGTGACGGGCCCGCCGCTAAGATTAGGGTCAAATGATTGAATGGTCATCGAAAGCTCTCCAGACTATGGGCTCAATTGGTTAATTATTGAACATATACTCCGTATCGGCAACCATCACCACTTCATAAGCGAGGTTTTGTTGTACTTGGTAAAGAATTGTTGCTTGTATAAGCCCATCGAAATAGGCGTTTATTCAAATAGCTGCAATATTTGCAGGTACAAATTTATGTAAAGGTGTACCAACAAACTTGTCTCTATGTTTTACGCTAGTGAGTTCATTGGCAAAAACACCTGACTTAAGTGACACGCCAGAATCATCAGTGAACTGCATACCTTGCCCATTTGGGATGGATAGCGTTCCTCTGTGCATACGATCATCGAAGGCTACGTTTACTTTGGTTCGTCCTGCTTCGGTGGTCAGCATGACGTTTGCCCCTTCTGCAATTTGGTATTCTTCGGCATCTTCAGGGTGAATAGATAGGGCCGTTACATTCTTTCCTTTTGCCCAGCGTGGGTCTCGAATAGCGCAGTTTGCGGTATAAGCACGCCTTGAACCAGCCACTAGCGAAAAAGGGTAAGACTTAGAGGTTTCGATTAAGGGCTTCATTGCTTTCAGGTCATCAAGTTCTTCTAATAATTCGCCTATGACCAGTTGAATTTTCTTCTCAGGATGGGGAATGTCGTCAAAGCTGTCTTCATACTTCGATATGCCTATTGTCGTCCCAGAGGGTGAGGCTACTATTTTCTGAAAGAGTTTGTTACCAGCCATCAACCCTTTTATGCCAATACGAGCCAACTGTTTTGCGCGTTTTTTGGCGTATATTTGCGCAATGCCCCAGACAACAGCGGTTGAAGCTTGTCCTTTGGGTAAGGTGGGCCCTAATGTCTTGTAGAGGACATAGGCAACCAAACCGCCTAGTTTTGGCTTACGCGTTAGTTGAAGAAGAAATGCCAAGGTGTAAGCTAATCTGCCTCCTTTCGCTGCCAGTTTCAAAAAGCTGAGCTCTTTCTCTTCGACTACGCCAAGTTTGTCAATGATGCGTGTGTGAATTTCAGGTTCAGTCAGTACTGTTGCGGGAGGCTCGATTAAGGGCGCTCGTAAGTGAAAAAAATTATTAGGGAAACTTCTCGGGAAAAAGGTCGCTTCCCATTTTTCGTATTGCGTTGCTGCCGGGAGGACATAGTCGCACTCCATGGCTGTCTCGGTCATGGCAATGTCGATGACCATGCTAAATTCTAAGGATCGAATGGCTTCTCTTAATTTTGCGGCTTCTGCCAAGGAATGAACCGGATTTGAACTTTCGACGATAAGTGCTCTAGGCCTTTCTTCATGATCGTTTAGAATTTCTTCGGCTAAGAAATTTCCGGGAAACAACCCACACATGATAGGCGCTCCGGACACAGGGAGTTTATATCTTCCTATCTCTTTTCCATTTTCGTCAACCGGTTTGTAGTCGGTCGTAATCACGTCGATAAATTGCGCTACCATGGCTGCGGTACCTGGCTTACCGTAATTTCCTGTTAGCAAGAAAGTGAGAAAATTCAGATATGTGACAAGCGTGGAGTGAGGGGCCATTTGAACGCCTAAATCTTCTTCTAGGGCGAAGGAGTCAGTTTCACCGATTAGTAACGCTGCTTCCCTTACCAAATCGGGTTTAAGCCCTGCAAATTCAGCATACTCGTCTACCGGGATATCTTTAAAATAGGCGATTATTTGTTCGTAGCCGTACGTGTGTTTATCGAGCCAATTCATTGGTAATAGTTCAGACTGAACCAGGTGAGCAACGATGGCGGCCATACACCAGGCGTCTCTTCCAGGTTTTACCGCGAGATGGATGTCAGCGTAGTCTGCTGTTTCAGTTTTTCTGGGATCGAGTACGATGAGCTTGCGTTTTGGGTCTTTTTTAATTTCTTTAAGGAAGCGCCTAGCTTGGTCCATCCCGTTGCTCATGAACGGATTCTTACCTGCGAACATGACTACTTTCGCGTGATCAACTTCTGGGTGAAACATACCACCAACCATTCGGCTAAATACCCAACCTAAGCCTGTTTTTTCTTGTGATAATGCACTGGCTTTGTAGCGCACACCCAGCGCCTTTCGTAACGAGGCCCCATAAACGCCGCCTAAGTGGTTACCTTGTGATCCCCCGCCATAATATAGAATCCGTTCACCGCCATGTTCGGCTTTGATTGATTTCAATTTTGACGCGATGTCGGAAATTGCTGTGTCCCAGTCCACTTGCTCGTAACTACCATCTTGCTTGCGGCGCATGGGGTGCAGAAGTCGTTCGGGGTTGTTTTGGTAGAAGTTCAGTCTGGCGGCCTTTTTGCAAATATAGCCTTCTGATATCGGATGCTCGTCGTCACCTTTAACTTTTTTTATTTCGTTAAGGTGATCGCCTCCTAGCTGCACTTTTAGACCGCAGTTCACGAAACACAGGTTGCAGGCGGTCTTATGCCATTCGTTTGTTTGTGAGGTCATCTTCTTCTCCAGCGATAGGTAGGGATTAATCAAGCTTAAACTAGAATATGGTTCTAGTTTAAGCTTGTAAATATATAATTTGGAAAAAACAGTTCCAAAAAAGAGAGGTGAGAATTACCTACTTGGGTATTTGGGGGGAATTATTGTTTCAGAGGCTGGATGATTTTGTCCAAGCCCTCTATTTTTATTTCTAAGGTTAATCCAAGTAACAACCCAAGCTCTCCAGGAGGAAAGCCTTTTTGACGAAACCACAGTAGATATTCTTCTGGTACATCAATTAGACGCCGCCCTTGGTATTTTCCAAACGGCATCTTGTTGTTTGCGACTTTTACGAGATGTTTTTTTTCAAACATGGATAACGTGAAACCTTATGTATTAATGACTAATCGCATTGCTTGAACGTCTAAACCTGTTTTCTGAATGTACTCATGGCACTGTTGTTGTTTAGATTTTAGATATTCGATTTCATCGTCTCTAATGAGAGAGTTTTTTTCTTGAAGGTTAATTAATCGTTGAATTTCATGCCCCAATTGTTTTTCGAGAGCGTTTTCTGCGTCTTGTATTAGTGTTGGTACTGATTCTTCGGCTATTTTTTGTGCATGCGCCAGGAGCGTGGGTATTTCGCTTCGGATTTCTTTAACGACAGCATGCGCCATAGACCTCTTTAATCCTTTGCATAATTCATTTAGCTGCTCGTGAGGCAGAACCTCACTTAGGTCTCGGCCGGTAATATTGACCACAATGCGTTGTGGCGAAACTGGTAAGAACCGATCTAACTGTAGCGATTTTGGTGCCATGCTATTCAATGCGAATATACACTCAAGAAAAAGTGTTCCTGGGTCGACGCCCTTAACCGACATGGTTGCAAGTGCTGCGTTACCTAACTCGCTCGTCAGCGTTTGATCAATTAGATCTGACACCATGGGGTGTTCCCAGGTGACGAATTCGACATCTTCTCTAACAAGTGCCTTGAGCCGATGAAATGTTAGAGTGGTTCCGTCTTCATCTAAGCCAGGGAAGTCGTGTTCAAGCATATGTTCGCCAGGGCTTATGATAAGAGTTTGGTCTGATTGGTGTTCCTGTTCCACGCCGTATAAATTGAATTGTCGTTCCATGTAACCTGATAATTCAGAACTGGTTTCTTCAGATTCAATTTGATCGATAAGTTGTCCAGCAAAGGCTGGGTCACAAGAGTTCAATTCTAGCAAAGGGTCGCGACCAATCTGCAGCGCGGCCATAGCAATATCTCGTTGTTTTCGAGCTTCTAGAATGAAGTGCTTTGCATCATCTGATGTATAGTCCTTAGTTGATAGGTATTTACTCAACAGGTCTCCAAACTGCTCGCTTAGCGCGAACCCGGCTGCGCAGCTGTGAGTAAACGCATCCAAGGCTTGGTCGTACCAATAGAATAGACCTTCTTGCCTGCTTCCCTGAACAAAAGGCACATGAATTTTGACGTCATGGAGTTGCCCTATTCGGTCTAGTCGTCCAATCCGTTGTTCTAATAAATCAGGGTTTTCGGGTAGGTCAAAGAGAACCAGGTTGTGCGAGAATTGAAAGTTTCTGCCTTCGCTGCCAATTTCAGAACATATCAGAGTTTGGGCACCTTCTTCTTTGTCTGCGAAGTAGGCGGCGGCTCGATCTCGTTCGATAATGCTGAGCCCTTCATGGAATGAGGACGTTAGCATGCCTTCTCGTAATCGTAGAAAAGACTCCAAAGCGAGTGCAGTTTCAGCGCTCGCGCAGATTACAAGCACCTTCTCTTCTTTGTTACTCTTCAAAAATGTCGTCAGCCAAGCTGTTCTAGGGTTGTTCTTTATATCAATCTGGCCTTCGCTTTCAGTGCATGGTTCAGTAGATTCAAGAGGGTGCTCGTACAATATTCGATTGGGAAAACCTGCAACGCCCTGTCGGGTATTGCGAAATAGAATGCGCCCGGTGCCATGTTGATCAA